>Ga0172368_10001610_pt1 | contig 30505 bp, 31 predicted proteins | sample Lak11m_FD_114540 | JGI IMG/M metagenome (GOLD analysis project Ga0172368, IMG submission 114540) | Freshwater microbial communities from Kabuno Bay, South-Kivu, Congo - kab_022012_11m | ecosystem: Environmental > Aquatic > Freshwater > Lake | place: Democratic Republic of the Congo: South-Kivu...
AGCTATACAATTCATTCATAATGAAACCTTCCTGTTAGTCTGCGACCAACAGGAATATATTTATTAGAAAAGAATTAAAAATCGTTTCAGTTTTCATCTGCACATTAATGTGCAGTATTCAACAGAGGGTTTAATAAATAATCCCTCTTTGGTTTTTGTTCATGGTGTTTTTACAGATATAAGTGGTTATGAAGAATTAATTAATGTGCTTGCAGAAAAATATAGGGTATATGCTTTTGATTTGCCAGGGCATGGGAAATCCAGTAAGCTTACAAGTAAAACTAATCTTTCAACCCTTCTAGAAGATTTTATTTTAAAGCTTGAGATTAAAAATCCAACTATTATTGGTCATTCCGTTGGAGCAATTTTTGCAGCAAAGTATGCTGCAACAAATAAAAATATTAAGGAACTTATACTTCTAAATCCTGCTGGAATTAAATCCTATTCTGAGTTAAAAATATTATTTAAATTATTTAAGGCCACATATTTCAAGTCCAAATCAGCTATTAAGAATGAACCAATATCTAAACTTGAAAAATTAATTACTACAAAAAATATTGCAAGAGACATACTTAATATTCAATTTTGGAAGTAATTTTTCAAACTTAATAGAACTAATCAAAGTAAGGACTTGAAGAAGAAAGAGTGTAAAACAAAAATCTTGTGGGGTAAATTTGATAGTATATACCCTGAGACTTATTTAGACAAATATAAAAAAAATTTAAAGAATATAGAAGTGCATTTTATTAATGGTGGACACTCTTGGCCAAAAAGAAAACCAAATCTAATTACAAAGCACCTATAAAATAAATAGTTATAAAAAAACATCTATTTACATTCCTATATACTATCTGTTTAGGGATAATTTATGAAAGACAATCTAGATGTAATTATTTATGGTCGTGGTGGACTTGGTGCTAAAACTCTTGCTCAAATCCTAGGAGAATCTCTTCTTTTAGCAGGATATAATGTTCTTGCTTTTCCTGAGTATGGGCCTGAAAGAAGAGGAGCGCCTGTTAGAGCATTTGTTAGGATTTCTAAAAATAAGATAAGAATACACGAGCCAATCACAAAACCTGATTGTGTGATAATAATTGATGCAAACCTTCTTACAACCATTCCAGGAACTAAAGATTATAGTGGTGCAACATATATTGTTAACACAGACAAACAAGAATTAAAGAAAGAAATTAAGAACAAAAAAACATACTTTATTTCAGGAACTAAGATATCTCTTGAAAAAACAAAAGAAAACAATCCAAACATGGTTCTTCTTGGTGTTCTTTGTAAGCTTTTTGAGATTAAGCTTGATGTAGTTAAGAAAATTATTGAAGATGAATTTAGAAAGAAAGGAAAAGAACAACTTGTAAAACCAAATATAGAGTGCTTAAAAGCAGGATATGAATACTTTAAAAAATAAATAAAGATAAGTATGAAATCAATTAAGCCAAGAGGATTATTAATTTTGGGAAAAAATTTATCACAATAACAAGAGTATGACTGATTAAATATGAAGAATGGGGAAAAAATAAATAAACACAATATTGGTGGAGTTCTTCCTGGAGGAACATCCACAAATAATAAAACAGGAAACTGGAGATACAAGAAACCAGAGTGGGATAGCAAGAGATGTATCCAATGCATGATGTGCTATAATTCTTGCCCAGAAAACTGTATCTTAGCTGAAGTTAAGAAAGGACAAATAAAAAGAACAAAAACAGATCTAAATTATTGTAAGGGTTGTGGAATTTGTGCACAGGTATGCCCAGTTAAGTGCATAAAGATGATTGAGGAATAAATTATGAACCGAAAAATCGCATTATCTGGTGGAGAAGCTGTTGCCTTTGCTTTAAAACAAATTAACCCAGAGGTTATTGCAATGTATCCAATTACTCCTCAAACCCCAATTATTGAAACTTTTGCTAGATATGAAGCTAATGGAGAGGTTGATACTGAAATAATTAGAGTTGAATCCGAGCATTCCGCTCTTTCTGCGGTTGTTGGTGCACAGGCGTGTGGAGTAAGAGCAGTTACTGCAACTTCATCTCAAGGATTGCTTTATATGTATGAAGTTTTAAGTGTAGCATCTGGTTTTAGATTACCAATACTTATGCCAATTGTTAATAGAGCAATATCTGCCCCAATTAACATACATTGTGATCATTCAGATTCTATGTCTTGCCTTGATCAAGGATGGATGCAAGTTTATTGTGAGAATGCTCAAGAAGCTTATGAGATGACTCTATTTTCTTTAAGACTTGCAGAATCTGTTAATCTCCCAATCATGGTTTGCCAGGATGGGTTTATTACAAGTCACAATGTGACAGGAGTTGAGGTATTTGATGATAAAAAAGTTAAATCGTTTATTGGAGAATATAAGCCAGAATATAATCTTCTTGATACAAAAAAACCAATCTCAATTGGTTCTCTTGCTCTTCCAGACACTTACTTTGAAATAAGAGCAAGCATGTTTAATGCGTTTTCAGAAGTAAAACCAAATTTTGAAAAAATATCAATTGAATTTAATAAATTATTTAATAAAAAAATAAATATTTTTGAAGATTATTTTGCAAGCACATCAGAAACAGTAATTATTGTTTTATCATCTACTGCTGAGGCATGCAAAGATGTTATTGATAAACTAAGAAAAGAAAAAAAATCAGTTGGACTTTTAAGACCAGTTCTTTATAGGCCTTTCTTATATAAAGAATATGCTAGTGCTTTAAAGAAAGCAAAGAAAATAATTGTTCTTGAAAGAAGCCAAGGTCCTGGATCATATCCTCCCATATACAAAGATGTAATGATTACTATTGCACAAAACAAAATAAATGCAGAGGGTTATAGTTATGTATTTGGACTTGGAGGAAGAGAAATATATCAAAAGGATATTGAAAAATTAATAGTTGATGTAATGAATAAAAAACCTGCAAAAAATACATATATTGGACTTAAGGAATAAATTTAATTAAATATGATTTATTATGAACCAAAAAGAATTAGCTTTAAAAATACATGAAAAGAAAAAGATCGCATCAGGACACAGGACTTGCCCAGGATGTCCAATAGCAATAATTCTAAGAACAGCTCTTGCAACAGAGGACAATCCTATTATAGTTGCAAGTGCAACCTCTTGTGCAGAAGTTACAACAACAATTTATCCATACACATCTTGGAATACTCCATGGATACACTCTTTGTTTGCAAATGCACCATCAACGATGTCAGGAGTTGAGTCTGCATACAAAGCTCTTAAGAAAAAAGGAAAAATAAAAGAAAATATTAAGTTTATGGTGTTTGGAGGAGATGGAGGGTTAATGGATATAGGAATGGGATCTCTATCAGGGGCACTTGAAAGAGGAGATCATGTAGTGTATATTTGTTATGGAAATGAAGGTTATCAAAATACGAATAATCAACGATCATCCAATACTCCTTATGGTGCAATTACAACAACAACCCCTGCTGGAAAAAAAGAATTCCAAAAGGATCTTGCAAAGATTGCAATTGCTCATAATATTCCATACGTTGCTACAATTAATCCTGCTGATCTTGGAGATATGTTTGAAAAAATTAAAAAAGCATTTTCAAAAAATGGACCAGCTCTTCTTTTTGCATTTGCTGCTTGCCCAACAAACATGAAGGCACCAAGTAATCAAACAATATCTATAAGTAAGCTTGCTATTGAAACAAACTCATATCCTTTATATGAATACGAAGATGGGAAATACACAATTAATTATAAACCAGAAAAAAGATTACCTGTTATTGCATTTTTAAAAACACAAACAAAATTCAAAGAAACAATTAAAAATAAAGAAATTGTTAAAAAAATACAAGATAATATAGATAAAGAATGGGTTGAACTAATTCTAAAAGAAAAAAATACAAATAAAAAATAAATTTATTTTTTTCTTAAAACATTGCTTTTAAACCAACAACAATAAAATCAACACCCCAAGCAAGAGTGATTAATCCTAATATTGTTGTAACTACTTTAATTGCTACTTTACTCTTGTTTAATAATTTATTAAACACAACAGAAAGCAATAATAATCCAAAAGCCAATAATAGAACAATACCAATTGCAATCCCTGTTAATAATCTTCCATAATCAACAACAGAAATTATTGTTGCAGTTATTGCAGCAGGACCAGAGAGAAGAGGAGTTGCAATTACCGTTGCTATTGAGGTATGTGCATCTCTTGTGTTTTTTGGATCAGGGTCATCATGCCCTTTCAGGTATCCACACATAGTTATTCCAAGAAGAACAAGTAATACTCCTCCTGCAATCCTAAAACTATCTATACTTGTATTAAATAAATCAAGCACTCCTTTTCCAAAGAATAGGAAAGCATAAAGAATTACTACTGCAATTCCTGTTGCTAGAAGAGCTATATTTACTCTTTCTTTTCTGGTTAACCCATTTGTTCTAACAAAGAAGAATGCAAAACTTTGTAAAGGGTCAAGAATAACAAAGAATAAAACAAACAAAGATAATAATTCTGGAACCATACTTCATCACAATTTATAAAAATATACATCAATTAATTTAGTTATATAATAATAAAGCTAAAGATTTAAAAATAGAGGCAATAGAAACAACAGGAAAAGAAAGCTGTTGTAAAATCAAGATGTCTAAGATCTATTATTTGAACCAAAATGTATATAAAGGCATCCAATTATTATTTTAATAAAATTTTAATCTCTTTTAGAAAACCTTTTGCATCTACAAGCAATTCTTTTGCATCTGTTTCTGAACAAATGTCTCCAGAATATTGAATTGATTCTCTAAATGTTCTGTAAGTATTTAGTGCATTTAGGTATTGAATGATTATATTGTTGTTTTTATATTCCTTTTTAAGAAAAATAATTAAACATGCGTGGCTTCTTTCAGTATAACCTTTACTAAAAAGCAATGTTTTTGCACAGTGAAACATACAATTATAGCCCATTAAAAAGGAAGTATCAAAATAGTTCATCTTATAGCTACCTTCAGCACGTTCTAAAAAGTGTGTAGCTATTTTTATTGAGCCTTCAATTCTATTTGAAGTATCTCCTTTCCTAATTAATCCTTTTTCTAAGCACTCTTCTAAACTCATATACTTTCCTCCAATAAAGAAAGATTGTTTTTAATTATTGATAATGCAAAACTATCTTGTTTTTTGTGTAAGTCATTCCACTTACTAGGGGTTAATTTAGTTAATCCAAGCTCTTTATCTATACTCTGGGTAAAAGTAATAAGTGGAGTGCAATCTATTCTTTCAGAATTTGTGATTATTAAAATATCTATGTCACTATTATTAGAAAATTCTCCAGATGCATAACCACCATAAAGAATGATTTCCATAATCCCTTTATTTTTTTTAAGAAATTTTTCAATAACTTTATTTTTTTGTAAATACCTTAAAAACCAAGTTTTCTTTAACTGCTTAACTAAGCTATTATCGTTATTTAAATAGAAATTAATTGAATTTGCATTTTTTTCTCTTTTTAAAATATTATCTTTAAAATATCCATTACAATATATTAATACCGTTCTCGAACTAACGTTTAATAATCTAGAAAGTCCTTTTATGTGTATTTTTGTATTTGGATTTTTTAAAAAATATTCAAGGATGTCCCAACCTTTAAATTTATTCCATTCAGTAAACATAGATATAATTTATTATCGTTTACTTTAAAAAACGTTCGTTTACTATAAGAAACGGTGGCAATTGAGACTAAACCAAAACATTACATTGCTCTATACACTATTTATAAAGTTAACTAACTGTAATATACTTGATAGATAAAAGATAGGAGTTGAAAAATATGCCAACAAAACCAATATATAAACCAAAACCACTACTTAAAAGATTACAGAAAGAAAGTACATTTTCCATCCACCCATCAAGAAGAGTTGCAATTGAAATAAAAAACAATTTAAAAAAAGCAGTAACATCAGATTTGAACGAAAAGATAATAAATAGAACAGAATTAGAAAACAATAAAACCCGCAAGGTACTTGGTAATGAAATATTAAATCAAAATTTAGATAAAAGAAATGACTTAATTGTAAAATGGATAGATGGACTCGCAATAAGAACAAAAGATTATAGACTAAAGGTAACTCACATTAAACAAATAAAACAACTAAACAAAGAGATTATCAATTTAATCGATGATGCAAAAGTAAATAACGGACCATACTTTAAAAAGATAAAACAAGAATATGTTAGCGAGCTAATTAGAACAATTAAGAAGACAATAAATACAGCTTCTGATTTACTTGGGCCACAAGGTTTACGAAGCATAGTTGATTATTTAGAAAAAACAAAATCAGAAATCATTAGAGCAAAAGTAAGGCAGACAGACAGAAATGATTATTTTAAGTAAAAAGAAATTCTTTTTAATCTAAGAATATCTCTTTTTCTATTTTTTCAGGAAGATATTTCTTTGCAACAAAATCAAGTGATTTGTTAGCTAAAGCTTGTTGCTCAATTCTTATTTTCTTATCAATTGCAATCTTTAATTGTTCCTGCCATTGCTTGGACTTAAACCACTGGTATTCAAGCATTTCTTTTGCTCTCTTTATGTCTCCATCCTTCATTCTTTCAGTTACATTCTGAAGCCCATAGGTTTCAACATCTGTTAATGTCATTCCAACATACCTTGCATCAGGAACAGCTAAATACTTTGAGTGAGCAGCAAGTGCCATTGATCCACTTTTTAAAACAGAGTAAATATACCATCCATAAGGATCACCATCAGTGAAAACAACAACAGGAAGCTTATATTCATAATGAAGTCTATGCACTAACCTTCTTGTTCCTCTTGCTGCTTGTCCGCTTGTTCCAACAAGTATTGCTTTATGCTTATGAGCATATCTTTCTTCAATTAATCTATTGTACATTGCTGCTGTCTCTATCACTAAAACCATATCAGCATTAACCTCAACAATTTCAATCTCCTCCGGTTCTATTCTTGACATGATTGACCATCCACCACGTCCAAGTGAATTACAATTGAAAACATCGTTGTTATGCTTTAAATCTCTTAAAGTTATGTCTCCATAGAGAGATCCACGAGGTTCAGCGTGAAGTCCAAGCTTTTCTCTAATAGTTGATACAGAATGCTCTAGATCAACAATTACATCATTCGATTCTTCTTGTGCATCAAACGTATTTTCTTTTGTGTTTTCAACAGTGTGTTTAAGTTCATAATATATTTCTCTTATGGATGCAGTTTTATCGTGCTTTAAGTATTCACAACATTTATCATTAACTATCATTGTTTGCATGAACTTTCTTGCAGCACCAAGATTAAGAAATGGACGAGTAACAGTTTTATCCCCTAGTTGTATGTATCCTTGTTTCTCATCAAAATAAACATTTGACAACCCCCTTACTTTTGTTGAAAAAGTAGGAGAATGATTATGTTCAATCTGGTGAACTATGTTTGTTGCAATGTTGTACAATCTATCTGCAATCTCCTTACTTGTTTCTATCTCGTACTTTTCAAGCTTTTGCTTTGAAGTCTTTGCTTCGCCTTTGTTTTCTTTTTTATCAACCATACTAATCAACCAATAATTATTTATTCATCATCAGATGAAGTTGAATCATCATCTGCATAATTCTCTTCTATTTTTTCTCCTCTTGCTTCAGCCTCGTCGTCCATCTTTAGTTTTTCTAGGACCATTTTGTCCAAGTTTTTCTGAAGTAACTTTGCATCAGCACCAGTTGTGTGAACTAAAGCTTTAACTACTTCAGGAGCATATTTTGAAAACACTTTCCTTTTTTCTTTTTTATCTTCTTCTCTTCTTTTTTGAATAATATATGACCCTAATCTTCTTGCAACATCTTGTAAAGCAAGTTTTATTTCATTTACAATTTCGTCTTCATCTGCAATTGCTGATTTACCTGCAGAGGTATACGGAATATGAACAGATATAAGATTAACAAATACAGTTACTGGACTGGTCTCGAAATTTTGAATACCATATCTTCTCCAATCTATTATATCTACTGTCTTTGTAATCGCACATCCCCCTGCATCAAATAAAAGAGGGGCTTTATTTGCATATCTAATTACTTCTGATGATCTTATTTCTTTAGGTTTTTCTTCTTCTTCAATTATTACTTTTCCATTCTTGTCTTTTTGTGGTTTTTTGTGTTTTGGTTTTTCTACTACTTCAACAGAAATTAATCTTCCAGCATCTCCTCCATAAGCAAGTCCAACTTCAACTTGGAACGCATACCCTCCCTTATATACAGATGGCTTTCTTGTATAAACAAAACAAAACTCTGGATTAACAATGGATTTTAATGATTTTTCAATAAACTCCTCTCCAATAGGAACAAGATTATCTGTATTTGGAGCAATAAATTTTGTTTCTTTAATTGCATGAACAATTTCTTCTGCTTCTTCCCAAGTTAATTTTTTTGGATCTTTATTTAAATCAAAATGCACTAGCTTTTCTATATTATCAATTGATGTTTGCCCAAACCTATCAAACGCTTGCATAAGATAAGATGATACTTTTCTTGCAGGAGTGTATCTCGCAAGAGAAACCATTTCATCAACAGTAACTCCTCTTGGGTGAGGTTTTACCTGGGTTGGTATTTTTGGTAATACCTTTACTGTTCTTATATATTCAGTAACTTCCTGAAATGGATCTTCAAACTTGATAGTTGCATGTGGATTTGAGATTGCTGTTCTTCTTAGATATTCATCAACAGAATTTTGCCCTTTTTTATATTGGATTTCTTTGAATTTAGATCTTATTGCAAGTCCTCTAAATTTCTTATCTAAATAATGTTTATCTGTTATTTTTGGAGAGTTTGTTTTTGAATCAATTGAAATTTCAAGAGATATTGTTTTTCCAGTGTTTGTTCCAGAGATTACTTTTGTTGGTTTACCGGTTGTAATCTGTGAGAATAAGATGATTCCAGAAACACCAATTCCTTGTTGACCTCTTGTTTGAACTAATCTATGAAACTTAGTTCCTGCAAGTAATTTACCAAGTGCTGAACCAATTTTTTCTTCAGGTATTCCTGGACCATTATCAATAACACCTATCTCATAATATTCATCTCCCATCTCTGATATTTTTACTTCAATATCAGGGAGAATTCCTGCTTCTTCACAAGCATCTAAAGAATTCGTTACAAGCTCATGAACTATTGTTGTTAACGTTCTTTGTTTACCATAAAGTCCAAGCATTTGTCTGTTTTTTTTAAAGAAATCAGCAACTGAATGTTCCTTAAATTCAGTAAAAAGAACATCTGCATCAATTCCCTCTTTATTATCTTTAACTTTTATTTCTTCTTTTTTATTTTGTTCAACCATTTGTAATCACATTTAATAAATAGAAATTGCATTGTTTTAGTATATATATTATATATAGATATGTACTTAAATATATTTATAAATATATTTATGATTGAAAGAAAACTTAAAAAGAAAAGAAATTCTTACTTATTAACAATCTTGTCTATTCTTTTTAATGAATCAATAAATACATCTATTTCTTCTTTTGTATTATATAGATAGAAGGATGCTCTTGTTAAACCTTGTTTATTGAATCTAGAGACTATTGGCTCTGCACAATGCATTCCTGCTCTTGTTGCAATTCCTGACATATCATCAAGAAGAGCAGAAAGATCAGTACATATGATTCCCTTAAGGGAAAACAAAAGAATTGGCCCTTGGTTATCTATGTTCTTTGGATTATATAAGATTAAATTATTTATTTCTTTTGTTCTTTTTAGAGCATATAAAAGAAGATCATCATCATGTTTTTTAATATTATCCATCCCTGCTTTAGAAAGATATTCAAATGCTGCTTTTGTTCCAAAGATTCCAGATATGTTTGGGGTTCCAGACATGAACTTATATGGAAGAGTGTTCCACTCGCTCTTTTGAAAGGTTACCTTTGAAACCATGTCTCCTCCAAATTTACTTGGTGATAATCTCTTAAGATGCTCCTCTTTTGCTAAGAGAATGCCAACTCCTGTTGGCCCAAGCAATTTGTGAATGGTACATACAAAAAAATCAGCATCCATTCTTTTAAAGTTTATTTTTTCGTGTGGTGCACTTTGCGAACCATCAACAAGAACAAGTGCCTCTAATTTGTGTGCTTCTTTGATTATTAAATCAATATTATTTTTTGTAGCAATTGTGTTTGAAATGTGTGTTACTGCAACAAGCTTTGTTTTCTTAGATAATTTTTTTCTAAAATCATCATAATCTAGAACAAAGTTTTTTTTAATTTCTATAAACTTAAGTTTGAGCCCAAGTCTTTGTGAAATTATTTGCCAAGGAACAAGGTTTGCATGATGTTCCATCACAGTTAGGAGGATTTCATCTCCCTTTTTAAAATAGTTTGAAAAAAGAAGAGATTGTGAAACCATATTAATTGAATCTGTTGAATTACTTGTAAAAATCACTTCTTCTCTTTTACAATTAAAGAAATTTGCAGATGCATCTATTGTTTCTTCAAAAACAACTGATGCTCTCATAGATAATCTATGAATACCTCTATGTATGTTTGTGGGACATTCTTTGTAATAAACATTCATTGCATCTATAACTTGCCTTGGCTTTAATGAAGAAGCAGCATTATCAAAATAAATTATTTTTTCCTTCTTATTTGTTAGAACAGGAAAATCCAATCTTAGTTTTTTAAAGTCCATAATCCATCTATACCTTATTTTTTCTTAATATATATAGTTCAAAAGGTTTATAATGCTTTTATATAATATATATTATTATGAGTGAAGATAAAGATTCAATTGAATTTAATGTTAATCCATGGGAGGTTATTGGGTTCATAGATTATAAAAAATTAATAAAAGATTTTGGAACAAGTGAGCTTACAGATGATCTTAAAGATAAACTTAGGATGAAGACAAAATCAAAGAAACTGCATCAATTTTTCAGACGTGATTTTATTTATTCACATAGAGAGCTTGACAAAATTATTTTAAACATTGATAAAAATAATTTTTATATATATACAGGAAGAGGCCCATCTGGAGATATGCACATTGGGCATCTAATCTCATTTATTACAACCAAATGGTTCCAAGATGAGTTTGATTGTAATGTTTATATTATGCTCTCAGATGATGAGAAGTTTGTGGTTAAAAAAGATCTAACCCTAGAGAATGTAAAAACACAAGCAGATAAGGATATTGAAGAAATTGCTGCACTTGGATTTAATCCAGATAAAACCTTTATTTTTAAAAATTTGGAGTACATTAAGCAAATGTACCCAATTGCACTAGAGTTTGCAAAAAAAACAAACTTATCAACTGGAAAAGCAGTATTTGGATTTGTTGGAGAAACAAATCTTGGACACACCTTTTATCCATTCGTTCAAATTGCACCAACAACCTTTGAAAAAAATAAATTTTGCTTGATTCCTGCTGGAATTGATCAAGACCCATATTGGAGAATACAAAGAGATAGAGCTGAAGCAATAGGTTACAAAAAAGTTTGTGCAGTACACAATAAATTGCTATCTCCATTACAAGGGATGAAAGGTAAAATGTCATCTTCTGATAAAAATTCAGCAATTTACCTTAATGATGATGCAAAAACTGTTGAAAATAAAATAAAAAAATATGCATTCACTGGAGGGAGACCAACTCTTGAAGAACATAGAAGGCTTGGTGGAATTCCAGAAATTTGTGTGATTTATAATTGGCTTGAAGTCTTATTTGAAGAAGATGATAACAAGATTAAAAAAATATATCAAGATTACAAGACAGGAAAGATTACAAGTGGAGAAATTAAGAATTATCTTATTGAAAAACTAAATTTATTTCTTGAAAACCATAGAAAAAATAAGATCAAAAATAAATCACTTATTGAAAAGTACATGTACACCGGTGCATTAGCAAAAGAAATGTGGAAAAAATAAAATGCAAACAAAAAAAATTGAGAAAGAAATCTTAAGAATTAAGGAAAGAAATAAAAGAGTCGAGCTTGATAAAGAATGGGAAACAAGCTTTACTAGGAAGATAACAATATTAATCTTAACTTATATAGTGGTTGTTATTGTATTTATTGTAATTGGACTACCAAGTCCTTTCTTGAATGCAATCATCCCATCTGTTGCATTTGTATTATCTACACTTACTTTAAACCCAATCAAAAAAATTTGGATTAAATATAAAAAGTAAGCCCGGTAGTGTAGCGGTCAAGCATATGAGACTCTGGATCTCATGACAGGAGTTCGAATCTCCTTCGGGCTATTTATCTAAAAAGAGAAAGATGAGATAATGAAAATTGGAATTGATTTTGATGATGTGCTTGCACCATCTATAATTAATTTTAGAATGCATTTGAATGAAAAGCACAATAAAAACATTGATAAGCTATATTCTGATGAAATAGCTCAACTTGGAATGACAAAAGATGAATTCTTTGGAGCATGGGATGATTTTTGTAATACGGAAAAGCATAATAACATGCTGCCATTGTCTGATTCAATAAACGTTCTTGAATATCTTGCACAAAAACATGAATTGTATTTAATCTCTGCAAGATCAGAACACCTTTTTGATTCAACAATGCATTGGGTAAACAAATATTATCCTAATTTATTTAGAGGAATACATCTAGTGAATAGATCATATAAAGATGAAGAAATTAAAAAATCAACAATTTGTGAAAAATACAAAATTCAAATAATGATAGATGATTCGCTTAAAAATCTCATAGATTGTAAAAATGCAGGTACAAAAGGAATTTGGTTTACTCAATACCTCACTTCAAAAAAAAATAATTACAAAGACAAAGACATAATCATAGCAAGATCTTGGATAGATGTAAAAAGGCAAATAGAAAAATTAGAATAAGGAGAATAAATTATTCTCCAATATCAACAATGTCTGAATCAATGTTTTGATCAAGTATTGTGTCTCCAGATGATAAGTTTTCTAGGTCGGTTGCTAGCTCGTCTTGATTAGAATTGTTTGTTGGGCTATCTGCTTTTGGACCTGCAATCAAAAGTGCTACACAAATAACAATCAAGATTACAAGAACAATAATTATTCCAAGTATTAATTTTTTATTCATTGTACTTCAACCTCCTGAGAAGATGTTATTACTTTTTCTTTTAAAGTAATATATTGGTTTCTTAGTGTTGTAATTTCTGTATTTGCAGAATTAGCAGAAATTGCAGAAATGCTTTCCTTCAATGCAACTAGTTCTAATTGCAAATCAGGATAATTTTGGTTATCAGTGAGATGTTTATTAATAATTCTTTCAAGTTCTGTTGTTTGTTTTTTTATTCCTGAAATCATTGCGGTTCTATTTGCAAACTCATCAGCATTCTTTGCTTCAACTATATATGTCTTTAATTCGTTTGTTGTTTCTGAATTTTGAATACGCTCTTTTTGCATATTTAAATTTGCAATGGGGTTGTTAATAGAATCAATTATTTCTTCTTTTTTTGCATCATCGATAGAAGATGAATCTATATTTTCGATTTGTTTTTTCAAGGATTCTATTTTTTTATCAATTTTTGCAATCGTGTCTATTTTTAGATCATCTGCGTTTTCTTCAATAAATTTCATTTTATCTTCTGAGTTTGCGGTTCTTATTTTTTCTTGAATATCAAGGATCTTTGATTCTAGGTTTGTAATTATTTTTTGTTGGTCAGAGATTTTTTGTTCAAGGGCTCTTATTCTTTCCTGATAGCCTTTATTCTCTTGAGAATATTTCTGTGAACAGGCATTTGTTGCAATTTCCTGATCAACAGCAGCTTTCTCTACAAGATTATTTATGCATTCTGTTAAGTAATCTTGGGTGCTTGAATCAACAAGTATAGATTTTACTTCTTCAGTATCTGTTAATTCTGGATCCGCACAAACAATTGCCCCAAATCTTTGTTGAAGATATTCTAATTTTGCTTTCAATTGATAAGCCTCTTCATCATTTGTTGCTTCTGAAAGCATTCTTTTTAAATCATCCATATCCTTTAATAAATTAGTTTTTTCTTCACAAATACTTTCTTGACCACTAATTACTTTCACTCTTATTTGGCAATCTGCTTTTATTGCTTCTATTTTATTTGTAATCGCAAGATATTCTTCTTTAAGAACAGTGTATTTTGAGTAATTATCTTCTGAACTTGTTGTATCACTTGCCATGGTTTCTTTTATTGTTGCCATTTTTGTTTCTATTTCTCTTAATTTATCTAATAATTCACCAGGAATTTCACAGTCAACACTTATTGTTGATGTACCCATGCACTCTTTTAATAGTTGATTTCTAGTTCTTATTAGTTCTTTTATCTGATTACATAGATCTGTATTTTCTTCTTTAAATTTATTAAGTTCCCATATATTTTTTTTAATAATTTCTTTTTGTATTATTATCTTTTCTTTGATAGCTAAGCACTCTGTTGAAAGATTGGTGTCTGTTTTTATTCTATCTAATCTTGCATCAACAGAAGTCAAGAAAGAATTGTTTTCGTTTTCAATTGTGGAAACAAGATCTTCATAAACTGTGAATTGATTATCGACTTCAACAGTTTCAACAACTGTTGATTGCTCAGCGATAGTTACTGCCATAACTTGATCAGATCCAACAATATTTACCATTGATACTGTGTTACCAACAATTAAATTACCAGTAATGGTTGGTTTGAGATAGCCTTCACGATCTTGTAAAGTATTTAATACACATTCATCATTATATTCTTTTAATAATTTGTTTATTTCTATTTTTGCATTTTTAATATTTTCTTGCTTTTCTTTTATAAAGGAAGCATATGGTAAATATAGATTTTTTATTTTTTGATTATATTCTTGAACTTGGTTTTTACAGTCTGTTGTTGATAAATTTGATGAACCCCCATTTGATGATGCAGGTTGTTTTGTATGGATATTATTGCTATTTTGTGAATTACTAGTACTTGATGGTGTTGGTGCCTCAGTAATACCAGCAGTTGCTATGTTTGAATTAGTTGATTGAGAACTTCCCCCACTAGTTCCATTTCCTCCATTATTTGAAGTTGTAGTTGACTCAGGAGAGCAAATAGCCATGTATGATGTATTTTGTACTCCATTACTACTCATAGATATTGTTTGAGAGCAAATACAAGTGTATCCATTCTCTATCCATATTGCTCCAGCTGGACCATTTTGTTCATTACATTCTCCATTAGCATATACTTGAGCAAAGAACAAAACAAACCCGAAAGCAATAAATAAGCAAACTATATTTTTTAAGTCCATTTAAAAACCTCCATCAAATAAATAAAAAAGTCATTCTTTATATTAGTAATATCTCTAATAATCATATAATATCTTGAAAGATAATGTTTAAAAAGATAATGTTTAAAAATACTGGGTAATGATTAGGTCAATCAAGATTGAAACAACACACTATTTAAAAAACATTTAAATCAAAATATATATATGTGCGGAATAACTGGTTTTTTTAATTTTGATAATGCAAAAGAATTAACACAAAAATCACTTATCATTATTAAAAACAGAGGAATGGATTCATGTGGAATAAGCAATCTTGATAACGTCAATTATTACAAAGATCCAGAAAACATAAAGTTAGATGAAATAAAAGAAACAAAATCAGCAATAGGGCACGTTCTTCATTCTATTGTTTCAATTACGAAACAACCATTAATGAATAAAAAAAACTTTTTGGTTGCAAACTGTGAAATATACAATTGGAAACAAATAAATAAAAAGTACGATCTTACAACAGAAAATGATGCACACACTTTGTTTTCATTACTTGAAAACAAGATAATCGAAAATATTAAGATTCTTGATCAATTGGATGGGGTATGGGCGTTTTGTTTGGTTGTTAATAAAAACGTAATTCTCTCTAGAGATATAATTGGAGAAAAACCTATTTGGTTTGTTTATAATGAATCTAATGGGAGTTTTGGGTTTTCATCTGAAAAGAAATCTTTAAAAAAGCTTGGTTTTGAAAACATTGAATTGCTTTCTCCAAGAAGAGTAATAACATATAATATTGAAACTAAAAAACTTGGATTTGTAGATAGAAAGTTTATTACAATTCCGAAATCAGAAAATAAAATAACCTTTGAAGAAGCAAGCAAAAAGCTTGAATTATTACTAGTTAATTCTATTAAAAAAAGAATTCCAAACAAAAAACTTGGATTATTATTTAGTGGAGGTATTGACTCAGTAATTTTAGCAAACATTTTGAAAAACGAAGGAATTGATTTTACTTGCTATTTTGCATACTGCGATGGGTTTGGAGAACCAAGAGATTTAGAATATGCAAAAAAAATAGCAAGGGAGATGAATCTCAACTTAAAAACAATATCTATAGATTACAAAACAATTTCTAAACTTTTAGAAAAAATCATACCATTAATAGAATCTAGTAATCCAATTAAGGTTGGAGTTGCACTTCCTATTTATCTTGCATCAACTAAAGCAAAAGAAGATGAAGTAAAAGTTTTATTTTCTGGACTTGGTGCAGACGAGATATTTGCAGGATATTCTAGATTCAATGAATCAAATAACATACAATTGGATAGCTTAAACCTTTTACAACAAATACATGAAAATGATATCTATAGAGACGATGTACTAACAATGGATAATGAAATTGAACTAAGACTTCCGTATTTAGATATGGATCTAATTAAATTCACACTTGGGCTAGCAGATAACTATAAGATAGATGTCAAAGAAAACAAAAATAAACTCATCCTACGAGAAGTAGCAAAGAATCTTGGACAGCCGCAAGAAATATTTAATCGAAAAAAAATAGCCGCACAATATGGTAGCAACTTTGATAAGGGTATAGAAAAACTTGCAAAGGAATCAAAACATAAAGGAAAAGCTGATTACCTTACTACCTTTGCTAAAGAAAAGAATATGAAGCTAGCTTGTCTCTATTCAGGAGGGAAAGATTCAAACCTTGCACTTTATATTATGCAAAGACAGAACTATGAGATATCTTGCTTAGTTTCAATAATTCCAGCCAACCCAGATTCTTATATGTTCCAACAACCAAATATTAATTTTCTAAAACTACAAGCAGAAGCCCTAGACATACCATTGGTTAGTAGAAACACAGAGGGGGAAAAAGAAAAGGAACTAAAAGATTTAAAGATAGCATTAGAGATTGCGAAAAAAAAATATGGAATCACTGGTGTTGTTTCTGGAGCATTGTATAGTAATTATCAAAGAGAAAGAATTCAAAACATATGCAATCAATTAAATTTACGAATGTTTTCCCCTCTTTGGCACAAAAAGCAAGACCAAGAATTGTTTGAATTAGTTGATAATAAGTTCGAATTTGTAATGTGCAAAATAGCAGGATATGGACTAACAGAAAAATGGCTAAACAAAAGAATCCAAGAAAAAGAAGTCAAGGATTTAATTAGATTAAATAATAAGCTAAAGAGTGGACTTGGAAGAGGTTATATTAATTCCAAACATTATGGCTTTAATATTGCTGGAGAAGGTGGGGAATACGAAACACTCGTACTTTCTGGACCAACCTTTAAGAAAAAAATAGTAATTAAAGATTATAGTAAAGTATTAAAGAATGAATTTACTGGATACATAACAATCAAGAAAGCAGAATTAATTGATAAAGAAACAAAGAAAAAATAAAAAAAGAAAAGATTATATTTCTATAATCTCTATTTCTTAATTGGATTATTAAAGACCTTAATTACACCCTTATCAATTGCAAGGAAGTAAAAGAATATTAGTGAGATTACGATAGATATTATCATCCCAACACTAATTTTTGAAATTAAGCTTAATATTGAGAACAATATTCCAATGCAGATCAAAACCACACTTACTATTCTTGCCCAATTTTTGAATCTCCAAAGATTGATTGCGAGAACTATAATTAAAGCGCCTAAAACCAAAATCACTAATCCAATTATAATAAATGTAGTTTGTGAAAATTTAATATTATTAAATCCAAAAGTCATACCCTTGTTTAATAATAGTATTGCAAGTCCAAGTAAAACATAAGCGATACCTGCAATCCAACTTAGGATTGAATAAATTTTAATAACTACTTTTGCTGAATTATCATCCATAATTAAACCTCCATAATTATGTTAATTATTTATACCACTGTGCAATGTGTATAAAAAACTATCTTTAATTTTAAAAATAAGGAAAAAAGAAGATAATTTTAATTATCTTCTTGTACTTTTTTTTGCAAGGAATGGATTATAAAATAAGCGCACAATAGGGCTATAGAACCCAAACAAATATACAATTAATGCATAAATTACTAACCAAACAATTTGCATAACTTCGAATCCTTTAAACAATCCAATCAATGTTGAAATAAAAGAGATACCCACAAATATCAAAGTAAGTATTCTTGCCCAGTTCTTGTATTTCCATAATCCCCACGCAACAGCAATTCCAAGAAGCCCCACAACAAAAAGAATTATTCCAAGAAAGATAAATATTGCTGGTCCAAATTTTACTCCCATTTCAGGAACAATACTTGCAAGACTAGAACTAAATACAATTAGAATTATTGCGAAAAGTAAGCTTGCTATTGCTCCTATCCAATTCAAGACAGAATAGACGCGTGTAATAATTATTGCTATTCTTTCTTTTCTCTTATCATTCATCACAAATTACCCCCATTATTCATAATCTTCAAAATCAATATCATCAATTTCATTTGGATTTTGATCATGGTTATTACTTTTCTTATCAAAATCCTTTCTTTTAAGCATTTTAAATATCGTAGTATGTCTTGCACCCATCAATATTTTTTCAACAATTTCTCTTGTTTCTTCAATCTTATCTATTGGTGCAATTATTCCAATTGTTTTCCCATAAATAGATAAATAACAATTGTTTTTCTTTTCAATCATTTGTTTTACTTTTCCTTCTCTCCCAATAACTCTTCCTTTTATTTGTTCATGTCTTCCTCTTGAATCAGACACATATTCTACTAAATCAATAACATCAAAAGAATAACCATCATCAAGTAACTTATATGCATGCTCAGGACTAAACCCTCTTGCAATTGCAGAGATTACATTTTTTGCTTGATGGATTTCATAATAAGAAAGATCTGAACCAATATTCACATCTCCAGTTGAACTATCTATCTCTATGATTGTGCCTGTTTTTTTTTCTATTTCTTTCTTGGTTTGTCCATTCGTTCCAATAATTACTGGAATCCTGTGCTTTCCAATCTTAATCATTTCTTCCATAAATCTCTTCTTTCTTATTTTTTAAATCATTAAGTACTGAGTCATAAGTTAGATTCATTTTTTTGAATTTTTTATTTAAAAAATCAGTAATATTTATAATGTCTCTTTTTAAAAATTCTTTTGATTTTGGATGAGAATACACAACTGCTTGTCCCATATCTATTATTGTTATTTTTTGAGTTTGTGGATTAATCAAAATATTATATGCAGAGAAGTCTGCATGCACAATTTTTGCACCATAAAGCAGACGAGCATAGTTTTCAATAATCTGAGGATAAACAACATCAAAATCAAATTTTATTTTAGTTAATTGAGGGTAAGAATTTTCTCCTTCTCCTATAAAAGACATAATTAAAATGTTCTTTTCTTTAGCAATCACTATTGGAACAGACACTTCATTTCTTATAGCAAGAGTTAGATTTTTGTATTCTTTATTTGCCCATAATAAAAACAAGTCTCTTCTGTCTTTTGAGACAGATCTAAATCTATAATCTCCTTTAATATACTTTTGCATATTCTTAAAATTACTAGTCTCAACTTTATAGATCTTTGCAACTATTGGATTCTTAGCTAAATGTCCTAGAAAAGTGATTGCTTCTTTCCCAGAAGCAATTGGAGAATCAATAGAATCAATTATATTATTACTTGCAAGTTTGTGTAACGCTGCTTTTGTGCTATCATCAAAAACATATCCTTGGATCTTATTATCTACTTCAAATTTTCGCAACATAATAATACATTTAAGTCTTACTCATTAGTTTCATTCTTCGGATTCATCACCAGTCACTAATTCAATATCATCTTCGGGGTGTGTATCTTTTGTTGTTTCAAAATTATTTCTATAATTGTCTTGATGGATTGTATCGTGAGTGTGCTTATAAAGTGTAGTTAATAACCCTCTTTTTTCAAGTTGTGTAATCTGAAAACCAATGTATCTCCAAACAACATCTCCCTTTGTTGGTTGAAAATCCCATAGTTTAATAATTACTAGGTCCCCAGGTTTTAACCAAATGTGTTTAAACATCTTTCCTGGTATTCTACAAATTCTTTCCTTTCCATCTTCACAAATGATCTGAATATTGTTAACTCCCATTAATTGTATTACTTTTCCAAACATCTCTAGACCTTGTGTGTTTGGTACTCTTAATCTTTTAACCGCAAACCCGGTTCCTGTGCTTTTGTTCTCCAAATTTATTCACCCTTAATATTTATAATTTATATATTTGTGCGTGAGGCACTTTCCCAATATATATTAAATTATTTTTTGATAATAATTTATTCTTAATTAAGATATCACAAACTTTCTTCCCAAAGATATTTGCGTTATCACAATCTCTAATAGTATTTATTATTTCTTTTTCTGTAAGCGTTGTGTTTCCAAAAAAAGATTCATTTATTTCTATTATAATACCTTCGTGTTCTAATTTTTTATTAATTAGTTCTTTATCACAAACCGCAAATATTACTTTGCTATCCATTTTGTGTTTTTTTCCAATCATTCTTCTAATCACAAGTTATAATTTTTGTAATGGCGTGACTGCTCCACAAGCAGAACACTTTAACACTTTGATTCCTGCTTGAGATGATATTTCAGTATCTGGTTTTTTACATTCAGGACATAAAACGTAATTGTTAATATATTTAGTTAATATTTGATTAAGCTTATAATTATTAAAAGCTCCATTTAAAACTAAGGTTTGATTAGTTATGGTTGAAGATGTAGAGATTTCTTTCATAACAAACTTATATAATTGATCTTGATCTCTATTTAGATCTTTTGAACATTTAGTAAAATTCTTCCAGATTGTTTGTTTACCTTGTATAATTGAATCAACTTGAGGAAGTTCAAAACGAGAATTTCCTTTTGTTCTTTCAGGTAATGCCATATAAATTCTTGAAAGAAGATCCATATAATTAAGTTCTAATTCTTTTTCTGTAGTTTTTTGCTTGGTTTTTAAATCACTCATTCTATTCACATATATTCACATATTGTCTTAATATATAATATATTATAAGAACTATTTAAAAATGAAAGGGAATTTATGAAAAAAGAAGAATATAACTAATTATTACAACCACTAGCATAAGAAAGGTCTGAGCTGGAAGAGCAGGCATTGCCTTTGCTTTTTCTGTTTGCAAAACCCAAAAAGTCCATAAAAGCCCAAGAAGAGAAGATATCCAAATAAAGATAATTGGTATTAGTGATAAGTAAATAGAAAAATTTTGGATCAATATAAAAAAATAACTTGATGATAAGCTTAGAGGAATGACTATGTCTCCTCCCCCTAATTGAAAAGCTTTTCCTTTGGAAGGGATTGTAAATATTAATGCTATTTTCTTTTTAATAAATAATTTTGCAAGAGTAACCATATGCTTTGTATAAAAAACAGCAATTATATCATAGATTGATAAAAGAATTAGGAAAACAATGATTGGAATTATTCCTAGTGATAAACCAATAACTGCACCTGCACCTGCAATCGCAAGTCCTAATAAAAGATTATTGTACCATAACAATAATTTTTTTAGTTTCTTCTTATCTTTTAAATATCTTTTTAGGATTAGAAGAACAAAAGAGACAACTATTGATAAAAGGTAAGATAGAAAAACATCAAATACAACAACCATTCCAACAAACAACGCAAGAAACTCAAAAACATAAAGAAAATTTCCACTTTTAAAAAATCTTTTTAATAAAAAAACAATTCCAGTAAATAAAAGAATTTCTCCTATGATAAAAAGAGCATTAATTATATCATTTGGGTTATCAGTAATTACTCCTTTTATTGCTCCTGTATTTGAGTAATGGAAAGCAACAACAAGTCCAATTACTTGAATAAAAAGAAACATAATAATAAGATAAACAATAAATCTATTACTTATTTGAATTGATTTTTTTTGTTTTGTTTTTGCTTTCATACAATATCAATTATCTTTTTTAATTATATATTTTCTGGTTCTGTGACTTTTAGAAGACCAGCTCTTGGCTCATAAAGATCACCAATCTTTTTTAATTTAGATATTGCTTCTCTAACTCTTTCTTCAGGCATATTATCTTTAATAGCCATTTCAAGAACTTTAGATACAGCAACTGGATTACCATCTACTGTTAAGTCTCTTATTAATTTTGTGATGTTCTTCATAAAGTTTCTTTCACTCTGAGATTGACCAGTAGTTAAAATATCAATATCTATTACTCCCGTTTCTTTATCAGTTGCAGTTTGCTCAAGAGATGTTTTAAATATTCTTATTGCTCTTTCTGCATCACCTGGATCAATAATTGATTTTAATCTTACTCTTGCACTTGCTTCTGATAACCTAATTAATCCTTCCAATTGACGAGGAGTAGCAGTAAAGCTTTTCTTTCCTCTTCCTAAATCTCTTAATTCAACATAATAATTAAGTATTTTATTTGATGCTTCTTCTGAAAGAACAGGAGTTATGTTCTGTCTTGCATAAGCAACATACTTCTTAAATAAATCAGGCCTAATCTTTGGAGAAATCTCTTTTTCAATAACTTGAAGTTCTTCTTTTGAAATTGATTTGTTTTTTTCAATACCTGTGTATTGTTGAGCAAGTCTATGAGTTTTTAGAATGTGCTTTGTAATATTTAGATCCATTCCTCTATCAAGAACATCTGGAATTATAAAATATAAATCAAATCTTGAGATTAAAGAAAATGGAAGATCTATTTGTTCAATTGGATTCTTATATCTATCAAATCTATTATACTTTGGATTTGCTGCTGCAAGAATAGATGTGTCTGCCTTAAATTTAGTATATAGACCTGCTTTTGAAACAGAGACTGTTCCTTGTGCCATTGCTTCGTGAAGAGCTGACCTATCATCTGGTAACATCTTATCAAACTCATCAATCATTGCCATTCCCCCACTTGCAAGAACAACAGCACCTGCTTTTAAAGTCCAACCCCCATCTCCAAACTCATCCTTGACTGCAGAAACTGTTAAACCAGCACCTGACGCTGTTTTTCCTGCAACATATATACTCTTTGGAGCTAGAATATCTGCATACTTTAATAATTGGGATTTTCCTGTTGATGGATCTCCAACTAAAAGAATGTGTATGTTTCCACGAAGAGATTGCTTTGCAAAATCTTTTTTCACACCTCCAAACATCTGGAGAGTGATTGCTTCTTTTACTACATCATGCCCAAAGATCATTGGTGCAACAGATTCAGATAACAAATCATAAATATCTTCTTTCTTTGCAAGTTCAGTAATTTCTTGTTCTTCCTCTGGTAAAATCTTTAGTTCACTATATTCTTGATCAACTTTTTCAATATGATTTGCAAGTAAGTACTTTGTATAAATATTTTGATCCCCCTTTGGTGGTCTTAGTTTCATTATTCCAGTAACTATAATCTTATCTCCTGCAGAACAAAGATTAACAAGATCATCAGAAATAAAAACTTCAATATTATTTGCTTGATCACTACCTTTTAAGTTTTCAAGTGGTTCTTGCATATTTAATTTTTGATAATCAATAAACTTACTTTGTTCGAGATCAAGATCAAACTCACGCTTTTTACAATCAGGACAAAACAAAGGTTTAATCATGATTTGGGTTTTTTGAATAACATCAACACTGGTGCCACAGGATTTACACACAAAATGCGCAAGAGTTAGTTTTTCAAGCCTTTCAGTTGTTATTCTTATTGTTCCTTCTACTGAAATAAGCTTAGATATTTGTTCTGCACCAATATCTCTTATCTCAATTCTATATTCTTTTGGAATATTAAAGAATCTTACGATTGGTTCAAACTTCATTTCTACTTCCAGATCAAGAATACCAACATCCATTTTTTTAATTGCAATGTTCGCAGCTTCAAGTAAAAGGTTTGGGTTTTCAAGAAGTTTTTCAGCAAGAGCTAAATCAAAATCTTCTAATTTTTTATAATCAACTACTAAACTTCTTTCTGTTGGATAATTAGATGCAAGATATTCAATATCTCTTTTACACACACTTTCAAAGAATTCAAGGAATGTATTTATATATTCATCAACAGTTACGTTAGTTCTTGTTACGTTTTCTGTAGTTTCAAAATCATCAAAATCAAAATCTTCAACCATTTTTAATCACAAATTTTATCTTATTTTATTAATTTACATTTTTATAGGGAGACGTACAAATTACACATATTACATAAATGGTGTACAACTCAAGTCACCACATATATAATAAAATTGATTGGATATATCTCTTTCGGGGGAGTACCTGGCCAAGCAAATTACCTTCCTGTTCTTTATTTTGCTGCTCAAAAGATGTTAATTAGTTATTAAGGCATTTTAACTATTAACCAAGTGTTTCCCAAAAGAAAAGCGGATTGAAAATTTCAATATATAATAAGAAGGGAAGTAAATATAATAGGATTCAGTTAGGAAATCAAACCAGTAATGTGATTATATTAATTAATTTAAACCAAATAAATAAGAAAAATCAAATAATTTCAAGTGAATCACAAAGAAATTCAATTTTTCCAGAAAAGTTATTCATTTTTCCTCTTCCTGTTATCGATATCTTTTTACCAGCAAGGTTTGCTTCCAAAGTATCGAATATTTCATTTTTTTCTTCTTCTGTTAATTCTTTCTTTAGATCTTGTGGATTTAAAGAATACAATTTTGTAGCAATATCATTAAAGAAAACAATACGAACGACTCCCGTCCCATCATCTAAATCAATTGAACCAAACAAGTTAATAATCGGGTCTATTGATTTATTACATTTTTCACAAATAAACTCTCCATTTATTGATTGTATTTTTTCTTGACAGGTTGGGCATTTAAAATATCTTAATTTATTTTTATTTATTGAAATAATTACTCCTTCCAAGATACAGGGTTTATTTTCTGTGATTTCAGATATACTTGTCTTTTCCATTTTTTTCAATAACATATCTTTTAGAGGAGGAATTACTTCTTTTGTTTTTGGATTTCTAATAATAGTTGAATTCCAATTAATGTTTATCTCTTGATCATAGAGTCCATCTTTTACTTTGACATCACAAAGTTTAATTAAATCTCCTTTCATTAAATTTGTTTTTATAAATTCAACATGAGTATCGAAGGATGTACATCTTATGTTTCTTTTACCATCAGAAAGTTCAATTGAAATTAGTTTTCTTGATTTCCCGTCCTTATCTACAAACTCCTTTTCTGGATAGACATTTGTTACTCTTCCAATCACATCTATTGCAAAATCATAGGCTGAAGAAATATCTGATAAAGACATAATTTTTTCTGATAACTTAGGGACAAGAGAGTTATTTGGTTCAAGAGTTATACTTCCACCTTGCCTCAAAGATAATTCTGTTTTATCATTATATGTTGAAACATATGCATCTTTAATAAACACTAAAGAATTTTTATCTAAGTTTAGTTCTTGAATCAAACTGGTTTTATCGTGCCACAAACTCAATCTAATTGTTCCTGTATCATCTTCTAAATAAATAGATTGAACTGTGCCAATTCCTCCATCTTTTCCAGTAAAGGTTTTAATGGGGAAAATTGATTTCACTCTTGCATATATAGAAACTCCATCTAAACTAGGGTTGATTTCAGAAATCTTCAAAACAGAATTAGTTTTTTTAAGATCAAGATTAACATTCAATGATTTTGCAAGCATAATGTTTGCACCAACCTCTGAAAGAAGACCTTGATATTTTGTTTTTATTTTTTCAATTTCAAAAGATAATTCGGTATCAGTCATACCTGTATCTTGTTTAACTTTATTATATATTTCATTTGCATCATTTAATGTAGTAGCCATAATCTTCAACTCATTTAAATTTAGTCTAAAGTAGTATATATTTATTAAAAGGAAAAGTTATTAAAAGGAAGTATAATACAAATATATAAAAATATTAAAGATATATATAATAACATAGATAAAAGAATACATAAGGCAATAAATCATGAAGATTGGAAAATATGTAGTTGGTAACTATATTGTTACTATGGAAGGGAATAAAAAGAAACTAGCTTTCGATTGTCGTAATTGTGTTTATCACACTTCTATTTCTGATGATCCAAGATGTAGATACCACGTAATGAAGGTACTTGAAACAATCGATGCTGATGAAATCATCTTAGCAGATGTATACGAAAGAGTATACAGAGAAGAACAAACCAACTATTTAAAAGAAATGGTAAACCTATTAATTAATTTTGAAAATAAGGCTGTTTGGGTTTCGAGCCATTTAGTAGTAAAAGATATAGATTGCGATGAATGCTATCCAGAAAGACACAACAATATCTTAAAGTTTGCAAGAGATCTCTTATCTTATGATCCAATAGCATCCTATCTTTCTTTATTAAGAGAAATAGAAAGCAATAAATCAAGAATTGAAGAATCACAAGGAAAACCTTGTAATGAGTGTTTTAAAGCAAACTTAAAACACTTGAACTCAATTAAAGATGAATATGACAAAACCAAATTTATAAAAATATTGAAACCATTATTAATTAAATCAACAGATTTATCTGATTTATCAGATGTATATAGAACCTTATTTGAAGTTGAGATTAAACCTGCATTCATTGGATCAAGAATAAGCTTTGAAGATATGGAAAAACTCCAATTAATGGATGAATATCAAGTTCTTAATTCAAATGTTCAAATATTTAGACATCCAGATAAGATTGAGTATCAATATATTATTAATCCTCCCGAATACACACTTTCTCCAGATCATTATTTTGTATTAACTAAAACAAAAGAAACTGTTGCTAACTATCAACCAGGAAGAGTCACACTTACAACTGGAACATCCACAAAGAGATATTTTGAAAGAATATATCAAAGCACAATTGCAGATGTTGCAAGAAGATACAATATTAATTTATCAGCAGAAGATATTAGTGCTTTATCAGAAATTGTAACAAGATACACAATTGGTTATGGAATATTAGAGTTACTATTATCAGACAAAAGAGTTACAGATGTATATTTAGATTCTCCGCTTGGTGGAAAACCTATTTATTTAGTTCATTCACAGTTTGGACAATGCCAAACAAACATAAACTATACTGACAGAGATGCAGAAAGTTTTGTTGGAAAAGTTAGAGCAATGTCAGGAAGACCATTTGATGATGCACATCCTATCTTAGATTTTGATTTAGCAGATCTTAATACAAGAATTGCAATTATTGGAAGACCTCTTGCAACAGATGGAACAGCATTTGCATTTAGGTTACATAAAGAAACACCTTGGACTCTTCCACAGTTAATTAATGTTAAATCATTATCTCCACTTGCAGCAGGAATGCTATCGTTTTTTGTAAACAACAATTGTACTCTTCTTGTTGCTGGATCTCGTGGTTCAGGAAAAACATCTTTGATGACAGCTCTTATGCTTGAAATACTTCAGAATGCAAGAGTAATTGTTCAAGAAGACACTCTTGAGCTACCTGTTGAATACATGAAAGAAATTGGATATAACATTCAAAGATTAAAGACAAGATCAGCTATTGGTGCAAGCGAGGAGTCTGCAGAAGTTCCACCAGAAGATGCACTTAGAACTGCATTAAGACTTGGAGACTCTGCGCTTGTTGTTGGAGAAGTAAGATCTGTTGAAGCAAAAGTCCTATATGAAGCAATGAGAATTGGGGCAGCAGGTAACGTAGTTATGGGAACAATACATGCTGATTCAGCTTATGCTGTGTGGGATAGAGTTGTTAATGATTTAGGGGTGCCTACAACTTCATTTAAGGCAACAGACTTGGTTGTTGTTGGTAAGCCAATTAGGTTTAAGGGTTCTCTTAAAAGTCATAGAAGAGTAGTTCAAATAACTGAAGTTCGAAAGCATTGGAATAAGGATCCTGATGCTGAGGGTGGGCTTCTTAATCTTCTAGAATATGATGCTGGGAAAGATACTTTAATCTTAAACGAGGACGCGCTTAAGGATTCAGAGCTCTTTTCAAAAATTTGCCGCCTTTCAGGAATGGGAATAGAAGAGGTTTGGGATAATATTAAAATGCTTGCAACAGAAAAGGAATATCAAGTTGAAGTTGCACATGAAATGGAATGCCTTGAGTTACTTGAAGCGGAAAATACTGCATTTGCACATAACAAACTACTTTTATTAAAAGAAGATTACCTGGAAGAAAAAGGAAGAATAGATTATAACCAGATAACAGAAACCTGGAAAAGATGGTATTATGATTCCTTTGTTCCAAAGATAGTTAAAAGAGTTAACGAAGAGAAAGAAGATAAAAAAAATATGATAGCAGATTTAGAATAAACTACTATTGTTTTGCTTGCATTAACAAAATAATTCAATGTTTTTGATAATTATTTAATTGCTTTTCAAACTCAAGATAATATTTTTTTGATAATTTTCTAACTTCTTTAATAATTGGAATAACAAGCCCCCTATCCTCCATTAAATTTAATCTTTCTTCAAAGAAGGTAATCCAAATTTCATTTCCACTTAATTTAATTTGAGATTTTATTTCTGCAATTATGACTTTCCAATCTAATTTTTTTTCTGCAAGCCCAATACAATCAACTACATCTCCATCTCTATCCGTAATTGATTTAAATATAAAAATATCTTCATCTGAACAAAAATATACAGATATATAATTATATTTTTTGTATAATTTAGCGCGAGAAATCATATTCTTACTTATTGCTAATTGCTTACAAACTACTTTTTCAAATAAATCAACTCTATAATCTTTTCTAATAAATATTTGACTTAAGTTTAGACGATTATATTCATCTGTGGGTTTACTTTCAGTAAACAATAATTTAGTAAATACTTTTCTTAATATTAAATAATCTTTCTTTGATGCAACGATTGCATCAATGTCTTTAGTAACTTTTCTTAAATTTTTAGTTAATAAAACAACACCGCCAATAAGATAGATATTAACTTTTGTATTTAGATGCAAATCTATTTCTTGAAATAGATTGTTTATTTTAACTATATCATCTATCATTATTAATCCATTTTAATATTATATTGCTCTGCTTTTTCTTTTATTTCGGTTAGACTTGGATAGTTATCTATTTTTATACCTGTTAATATTAGTTTAATATTTTCAAGTATAGGATGAATGATTGATTTTAGTTTTGATTTATACTTTAAATAAAGTAAAGATAAATATATTAGATCGTGATAATTCATATCTTTTTCCAAAACTTTTAAGGTATCTAAAACCACTTCATCTATGTTTTTTGTATTTTCTTGATTAGTTGTATAATAATAGGTGTTTGATCCTATATCCAGACCATAATTTACAAAAACAGAAAAAGATGTTTTTTTATAATAAGGTATTTCCTTTAATGTGGAAAAAATAACTTTATTTTTATCTGCATAGTATATTTTTGAATTAACGGGTACACGAGAATCTATCGTTTGATTAAATGTATTGTATTCATTTAAAAAATCATATAAGTCTTGCCAAATCAGTTTATTAATTAAATATTTTTTTTCTTCTTTTTTTACGATAGATATTTGTTTTGCATTATTTATAATTTTATATATTGTTATTGGTTTTAATTTAGTTTCAAGAGATAGCTGACTAATAGTTAGAGGGGTTAGTAGTTTAGATAAAACTTCAAGCCCTGAATCAGATAGTATCCCTATTATTTCTTGGTGTTTTTGTAATAGCAACCCAAGTTTAATTGTGTGAATTGATTTACTTGGTTCTAAGTATCTCTGTTTAAGTTTAATAATCAAGCCAAGCTTTTGTAAATTAGAGATATATCTATATATTTGATATTTACTTTTATTAAGTTTGGTTGATAGTTCCTTTGGAGTTAGTTTATTTGAAAAAACCTCTAGAAAACAACTTAATTCATTCTTTGTTAATTGCATAATTATATTATAATGCAATAAGTTTATAAATTAATTGCATTTAAATATAAAATACACCAAATAAGGGGTACCTGGCCAAGCATCAATTAGAGCCTAGACTTACGTCTCAAGGAGGATTTAAAAAAAAAGAAAAAAGGAGAAAAGGATATTATCCTTTTCAGATCGATAAACATTTACATGTTTTCGATTGCAGCGATTAATTCTTTTGCAGCTAAAGCTGTATCTGCAGCGTCTGTTCCAGCAACAATGATGTTTCCGTTTGTTGCTTTTCCAACAACGTAGTTACCTGATTGAACAAGCTTGTCTTCAAGGCCGTATGTTGTTTGTGCAAGAGTGTTTACAACAAATCCACCAACGATGATCATTGCACCAGCAGGTGATTCGTTATCTAAGTAAACAAGTCTGTTTGTACCAACATTCCATACAGCTGGAGTTATTGCTGTTCCAGTTGATCC
>Ga0172368_10001613_pt1 | contig 30446 bp, 32 predicted proteins | sample Lak11m_FD_114540 | JGI IMG/M metagenome (GOLD analysis project Ga0172368, IMG submission 114540) | Freshwater microbial communities from Kabuno Bay, South-Kivu, Congo - kab_022012_11m | ecosystem: Environmental > Aquatic > Freshwater > Lake | place: Democratic Republic of the Congo: South-Kivu...
AATATTTAGCGCTGACAAGAAAGAGGCAGCATTCCCCAAATATATGCTATTTCCCGGTTATTGTCAAGTCCTTAACTCCCCCCCTTCCAACAAAAAAGCCCCCCATTCCGGGAGGCTTTTTCTTTGCTTTTATATTTAATATTATATATTAGATTTTATGTATTAGATATTTACCTTTTACCGTCCACCGGCCACCGTCCACTGTCAACCGCTTTTAAGGCTGCACATACACCAGCGACTGCGGCCCTGCCCCATCTCCCATATCATAAGTCTCCAACACCTGCCCCGTCCCATCGATTTTCACCACATGATTGCTGTTGAAACAGCAGACATAGAGGCTGCCTTCGCTGTCGAAAGCCATCCCCATATAGCCGGTATTGCTTTCCCCGGAGATTAAAATCGGATTGCCAGCGCCGTGGATAACGCTTTCCGTATTGCTGTCGTAAGTCAGGATATAACTGCTGTTAGTCAGCCAATCGGTGCCGGAAAGATAAACTATTCCCGCGTTATCCATTGCGGCATAACCGGTGGAACCGCCGATATTGAAACTCCCAATGATAGTATCATCATCCGGGTCGATACGGTAAACCTGCCCAAAACTGGTGAAATAATCCCCGATGCAGACAACATTCAATTCACCCTGCTGGTCGATAAACATTGGGCCGGGATTGACACCGATGTTTAGTGTAGTGTCGATCATAAAATTTTGATCATCGATTACCACCAATTGTCCCGAACCGTAACTCCAATTGACAAAATCATAATTGGATACGCCGACATAGAATCTGTCTTCGTAGAATAAAATATCCCACGCGCCCGCTCCCACAAAAACTTCCTCGATCAGCACCCCGGTATTGAGCTCTAAAAATGACACGGTCCCGGATTTCCAATTGGATATCGCCGCAAAATGCCCGTTGAATATTTCAAAAAATACCGGATTGCGGTCATAACCGAGGAAAGTATAATACGAAATGATTTGCCCCAAATCGATCACACTAGTTTTCTGCAGAGTATTCGATCCGCCGTTGACCAGATAAAGCCAGCCATTATGATATTCCATTTCGCCGGGCCAAATGCCGGTGGTGTCGATGTTCTGATAGACCGAATCGTTGGCTAAATCGATGGCGGAAATGGTTTCCGACAGCCCGTCGACCACATACAGTTTGGGCGTGTCTGGGGAAATAGTTATCGGATTGTTGTCGTCTTCTTCGCAGGAAAGAAAGGTCATCGTGAGAGCTGCGAAGAACAGGGGGAAGAATAGTTTACGCATAAAAGCTCCATAATAATTTTTATTCATTGTAGTGGCAGAACAATGTTCTGTCAATCTGATTAATTTCTACTAACGAACAAACTCACCCGATAAGTCCTCCCCGGCATCGGCGAACCACGGATGATGGAATAGGCTTCGTCGGTCAGGTTGTCGACACTGCCAGCCGTCCGGATTTCCCAGACTGCGATGTTCCAATCGTACCCAAAGGAAGCTCCGAACAGCGACACCGGTTCCACCCATTTGGTGTTGGCTTGCAGTGTATAACGCCGGGAAGTATAGCGGTGGCTTGCGGTAAAAGTCCAGCTGCGCCAGTTGTAAGACAGCGTTTCCGAAGTTATCAGCCGCGGCTGAAAGACCAGATACTTATCCTGATAGCCTTCGCTTAGGTTGCGGGGATCGGACACAGTGGAAGAAGCGGTCAATTCCCAGTTTTTCCAGTTGGTCTGAGCCCATAATTCCACTCCTTTAATCAAAGCCCGGTCGTTATTGACCGGTTTCCATTTTTTGCCAGTGGAAGTGACCGATTCCTGCCAGATGATCATATCGGTAATACTGCGGTGGAAATAAGCGGCGCGGAAACGGGTTTTCCCAGTCGAATATTCGCTTCCGGCATCCCAGCTGCGGACTTTTTCCGGGCGCAAATCCGGATTAGGCGCGGCGAAAACATCTTCCGCGAAAAACAGTTCGTTGAAAGTGGGTAAAGTCGTCCCCTGCGATAAATTAGCGGTGAAGGCAAGCTTTTTCCCTGTCCACGGGGTGAAGCGGGCAGACAAATTGGAAGAAATATAGTCCCCGAAATTGCGGTAACTATCGCTGCGGATCGCCGCCGCCAAGTTCATCCGCCGCAAAGCGACAGTCCTCTGCGCATATACCGCAATGTCCTGCCGGTCTTCTTCGTCGTCCAAAGAAGAACTGCCGACCGCATCCCACCGGCCGGAAATCCCAGCGGTGTTAGCGCCGTGTTTATCGGTTCTGATGACTTTGGTATCGAAACTGTAAGCTTCCGCGCGGTGTTTCGCCGGGAAAGGGATGGTGTCCCCGCCGAAGAAGTAAAAAGTGGAATTTTCCGCGTAGGTATCCATATACGAAAGACGCGTGATGTAAGTTAAATCCGGGTTTTGATATTCCAGATTCACCGCGGCGGCGGATTGCGTCCGGCGGATGCGGTCTAAAATAGCGGGATTGTCGATACTGCCCGGCGCGCCCCGGCCGGTGTGGTAATGATGAAAAGACGCTTCGGTCTTCCATCCGCCGGATTCCTTATTCCAGCGCAGGAAAAGATTGCGGTTGCGGTAATCGTTATTCCGCCGCTCCTGACTATTGCCTTCCGCATCAGTATAAGCGTAACCGCCCTGATAATCCTCCTGCCCTAAACTGAAATCGAAACTATGCTGTTTAAAGCTTCCGCCGAACCCGGCTTGATAGCGCCGCCAGCCGAAACTGCCCGCCCCGCTTTGCAGTGAAAATCCCTGCAGGTCTGACGACCTCAGTTCCACCGCCCCTCCCGCGCCGCCGGAACCGCCGGTCAAATCGGCGTTCGGTTTGACCGTGATTTGCTCGATGTTGTTCAGCGGGACATTTTTCAAATCGACTTCCCCGGTGAGGGGGTCGTTGAGCCGGTGTCCGTCCAGATATACCGCCACTTGGCCGGGTTTGCAGCCGCGGATGGTGAGGCGGGATGATTGCGCCCCGCCGCCGTCCAGAAGCACCGCTTCACCGGTTCTTTCCAGGAACGCCCCTAAATCGGCAGTTTGAGTCTGCCGAATCTGCGCCCCGGAATAGATTTTCCCCTGTACCGGGGCTATTTGCACCGTTACTTCCGGCAATTTAATAGGCTCAGGATATAGTTCGATCAGCAATTTGCCTGAAGTCAAACTGCCTACTTCCACTCGTTTTTGCAATGAACGGTAACCGAGGCAGGTGACAGTGATGATATATTCCCCGGTGGGGATATTTGCGAAAGTGAAAGCGCCGGTTTCATCGGTGGAAGTCAGCCAATTGGTATTCTTCAGCCGCAGATGCGTCCCCGCCAAAGGTTTTCCGTTAGAGGCATCGCTGACAGTCCCGGCAATATCCGCCGCCTGCGCCAGCGCCGCCGATAATAGGAGGCCTGAAAGGATAATGTATGTTTTGATCATAGTCATTGATAAAAGAAAGCTCACAGCTCACAGTTTAAAGCTCACAGCTCACAGTTTAAAGCTCACAGCTCACAGCTTAAAGCAAAAAGCATTCACAGGCTATTAAGGCTATTAAGCAAAACAATTTTTACTTTTTAATTCATAATTTTTAATTGCTTCTGCTTTTCCCCAGCCCCTATTCCCAAAATACCCAATTCACTCCCCACACTTCTTCCCGGTGTATCATCATATATCCCGGCACCAGTTCATACTGCCGGCTGAAGATATTTTCATTCCCCCAGAACAGGGTGAAATCGCCGATTTTGTAGAAGAACATCACACCCCAGACATTATCATCGCTCATGGTATAAATATTCCCTTCGATAACGCCGGAACGCGGGCCAATATAAGCGCCGTGAATTTCCACCGTGAAATCGAGGTCGCCCTGATAGAATTGACGATTCCAGGAAGCAGTAATAAATCCCCAATGCCGGGGGACAAAGTTAGACATAGTTTCCGGTTTCTGGTAAGTCCAATTCATCCGTCCGGCAAAACCTTTCCAGACGCCGAATTCGATACCGGTTTCCGCGCCGGTCAGCTGTTCGTCGTTCAAATTCACCCATTGCCAAGGCCCGGAAAGAAGCGGCTGCAATCCGATACGGTTCTGCCAATTTTGATAGAAAACGCCGGATTTGAACCGCAAAATCTCATTCCACTCAAAACTACCGGTCAAATCGAGCGATTTGACTGTTTCCGGGACTAAATCGTAATTGGGATCGATGTCGGAGGACGGCGGCAAAGTCCACATCGGGCTGTATGGCAGAAAATATTGTGAAGAATTCAGATTGTAGACACGATATAACGGCGCCGGCGATTTTTGCGAACGCGCCGCCGTTAAGGCGGTGGATATAGTGTTCGACCATCGATATTGAAAAGAAGAAGCGCCGTTTAACAAAAAGTCACGGTTCGCTTCTAACGATAGCGCAGAACTATTGGACAAGGCCGGGGACAATTGCTTGTTAGTCTGCACCGCCGCTGTCGCTGCCGCTTGATTTTCCGCAAATCCGGACAGATGAACGGAATACCAATTCAGCAAAAACGAAGGTTCGATTTTAGTTTCACCCCATAGTCTCTTTTGAGAGAGTTTGATTTGGTAACCTTGCTCCAACGCATCAGGCTTTTGATAATAATCGTCTTCCATCGTGTAAAACTGCGCGGCGATATAAAGCGGATTTTCCCAGGAATTTTCCGCAGTTATAAAGAGGTCTTGCCGCGCCAGCAGGCGGCGGTCGTAGGTATGCGTGATTTCCGCGCGGTTGCGATGCGATAGGTAGATAAACCGGTATTTCCATCCGTCAGGTTTATTCCAAAACAGCGCGCCGTGAAATTTTTCGCCGTGCTGTTTGCTGTTGGGATACCGGCCGTTAAATTCGGATACCCGTCCGCCGGCTTGCAAAGTGATTTCCTGCGCCACCCGCTGAGCGAAGATAAAATCCGCTGCGCCGAAACCGTAATAACCGTCGCGGTAATCCACTCGGCTGTAAGGGCGGTCGGGTTCGTTCCTTTCCGGGATTAAAGAGATTACGCCGGGGGATGAGATTACTCCACCGTCGAATCCCCGGTGGAATTCGATGCTCTGATAGTACCTCGGTGAAAGCTGGAGAAAATCGTAACTTCCGGTCAAAGCGGAATTTTGCGGCAGACCGAAGACCGTAACTTCCGGCTGAGCCTGCCGGCAGAAAAGATATTCCGGCTGACCGGGCAAAGCCAAATCATAATGATAAAATCCCGGTATCAAACGAAAAATGTCCGCCGCATCCTGATAGTAAGTCTTATTCCACACCGAAGGCGAAAGAGAATCGGAAGAGGTCTGCGGGGAAGCGGTGGAAGGGAGGAAAAGAAAACATAGAACCGCGCTTGCCGGCAGCATCCTGCCGAGTAAAATTTTCAATCCCGGCGCCGCCGGGGCGGCGGCGATAGCGAAAATCAAAGTATTACCTACGATATGAAGTATAGAGAAAGCTAATCCCGCCAGCAAATAAGGAATGAAAGCTTCTTCGATTTCCCATAGCGAAAAGAAGTAAAAGGAGGCGTTGACTAAGATTTGATAATTTAAAGTCAGCAGAAATCCCGCCGCGCCGAAAGCTGTCATCCTCAGCCACAAAGGCCGAGCGGTCGAAAGCGCCCGGTAAAATCCTCCGGTAGTTCCAGCCACCGCCATACAAATAATCTGCGCTGCCATCATCGGTAAAAAAGACATCCCCATCGGATTGAGCGAAGTATAGATAAATTCCGCGATCATTCCCACCAACGCGCCTCGCCAAGGCCCCAGTAAATATCCTGACAAGAAGATGGAAACAGTCAATAGTTCCAGATTGGGAAGGGCAATGAAAGCGAATCCCAACGCGGCGGAAACCGCTGCGCATAACCCGGTCAATGCGGTCAATTTAAGCGATTGCAAGCGTTGAAACGGCGTTGAAGAATGGGGTGTCATAAAAAGTACCTCATTTGGAATGGCAATGGGAATAAGGCATTGGGCATTAGTCAAAGCAAACATAGAAGCGAGGTGGTGTCAGGCGCCCTCGCCTGACACAGGTTTATACTGTTTCTAATTATTGCTTTCCGATTGTAGGGACAGAACACTGTTCTGTCCCTACCAAACATGCGTAAAGACTTTTGGGAATTGGATTAACAGAAAAAACGGAATCTTCGCGGGAGGGGAATTCTTCGGCCGGAATAATCGGAATTTCAGGGTATAAAAAAAAGCCCCATCCGTAAACGGAGGGGCTGATAAACCCTGGGAGCTGTTCCCTCCCCGCGGAGGACATCGAACCTATCGAAGGCCGATGATGCATCGGGGCAGGTTTCCTGGCTGACGGCAGATACTCGGAACGCCTTCCCGGAGTTTCAACCCAGTGGCGAATGTTTCGATAAACCGTCTACAGTTGCGGGGCAGCGACTCTTATCGTCTTCCCTATTACTCCCGCCGAAGCGGGACACCCTGATGAATATGTTTTAAGTGTTCAAGTCAGCAAGTGTTCAAGTAAAAAGCGTTCTTGCTAACTGGTATAAGTATCTTTTTCCTTGATGCGGGCGGCTTTGCCGCGTAAATTGCGCAGGAAATTCAAATTCGCCCGGCGCACATCGCCTTGACGAATGCGTTCGACATTGATGATATTGGGCGAATGGCTGGGGAAAATCCTTTCCACACCGACGCCGGCGGAAATTTTACGCACGGTGAAAGTAGCGTTCAGCCCGGAACCGCGTTTGCGTGTCACCACGCCGCGGAATATCTGCACCCGTTCCTTGTCGCCTTCTTTGACCCGGTAATGCACATCTATGGTATCTCCCGCATTGAACTCAGGCAGTTCTTTCAGCTGGTCCACGGGAGCGCGTGATAAATCCATTTTTATAATCCAAATTTTAAATTCTAAACTCGAAATTCTAAACTCGAAACAATAATATTAAGCTAAATAAGATAATGAATTTTTGAGAAAAAATCAAATTTCCTTATCATCTTGCTTTTCCAGCAAATCCGGGCGGCGCACACGGGTGATTTCCAGAGCCTGCTGACGCCGCCATTCGGCGATTTTGGCATGATGACCGGAAATTAAAATTTCCGGGACTTTCAATCCGCGAAATTCTTCCGGCCGTGTGTAAACCGGACCTTCCAGCAAGCCATTTCGGAAAGAATCGGTCATCGCCGAATCGATATCACTGATGGCTCCGGGCTGCAAGCGCACTACCGCATCCACTATCATCATCGCGGGAATTTCCCCGCCGGAAAGCACATAATCCCCGACGGAAATTTCTTCTTCCACCCACTGGTCGATAAAACGCTGGTCGACTCCTTTATAATGACCACAGAAAATGACCAGATGTTTTTCCTGCGCCAGCCGGTCGGCGGTGTCCTGGTCGAAAGGTTTCCCCTGCGCGCTGGTCAGCAGTATTCTCGGCTTATTTTCCGCTTGTCCGGTCAAAAATTCCGCAGCGCGGAAAAGAGGCTCCGCTTTCATCACCATTCCCGGACCTCCGCCGAAAGGCGTATCGTCCACCCGGTTATGCTTATCCAGTGTGAAAGGGCGTAAATCGACCGCTTCAATGCGCACCAATCCCGCTTCGACCGCGCGCTTGACAATGCTGTGCGCGAAAACGGTATCGAACATTCCGGGAAAAGCGGTGACAATTTGGATAAACACTTTATAAACGATAAATGATAAACGATGAATGATAAACGATAAAAATCAGCAGCTTTCACCAAATCCTAAATCCCGCTTTTAAACCGGCTTATTATTTTCATCCCACAGCGATGGTTCGTGGACAATGACAATAGTCCGGTTCTTGCGGTCGACTTTTGTCACCCATTGTTTGACAAAAGGGATGAGAATTTCCCGGCCTTGGCGTTCCACTATCAGCAGGTCGGAAGCGGGCAGATGTTCGACATCTTTCAAAGCGCCGATAATTTCGCCTTCGGTGGATTTAACCGTGAAATTGCTTATTTCATCGAAGTAAAAAGCGTCCCGGGGCAGTTTTATTCTTTGGGAACGGGGGATGAGGATTTCTCCGCCGCGCAGAGTTTCCGCGGCTTCGACAGAATCGATCCCGGCAAACTTGATATAGGGAATTTGCCGGATAAACTGCACCGCTGAGATAGTCCGCGTCTCCAATTTGTCTCCCAAGCGGAGGTAAACTTGTTCCATACCAGTGAATTGTTCCAGCAGATCGGTCAGCGGGAGGACTTTTACCTGCCCGGCGAGTCCGCGGGTTCTGACAATAGTACCGATATGAAGGAGTTCCATATCCACCGGAAGAGGATTATCGGAAGGGATATTTTTCACCGGAAAAACCTGTTTGGATATTCCCAATCCTGATTGTGGGAAGGATAAGTAATGTTATCGGATATTTACGCATTAATTCCCGCTCCGAAGTCCTGTCTATAGACTAAATAGATCCCCCCGCATAAATTCCAGCGGAAAGCCAGTATATTTGCCTATAGTGATGCCCAATGCCTGAGGCGCCGATTCTCAGGACATTTGGCTCCTGCCCAGAAAGCCGATTCTGCAAAGCGCCGTTACCTTTTGGCGTCACGATATCTCGGCCTACCGGAAGGGGGCCGGTCATCGAAGATATCGAAGCTGGCGCGTTTACCGCTGCGGGCGGCGACCGCTCCGACTAAAATCCGGAATGATTTGATGGTCCGTCCTTGACGGCCGATGATTTTCCCCCGGTCCGAGGGTTCCACGAACAAAAGATAGCGTTCCCGCGCCTCCGCATCATTGGTTTTTTCCACCCGGACTTTATCCGGGTAATTAACCAAATGCCGGGCGACAAATGAAATGAATTCTTCCATAACCTCTCCTGGTTTCGGAATGATAGTGGGTCTGTGTAGGTGCAGTGTTATAGGGAAATTAGTGCCCCGGGCGATAAAACAGATAAAATTCCGTAATTCGGCGGCCGGACGAAATCGTCGTTCTTAAATTATCGCCGCCAAGGAATTAAGCCGAAAACTATGGGAATTTCAAGCAGAGAGAACGATGTCGGTCTTTCAATATATTGCATTATTATAATAAAAGGGGTTTTTTGCTAAATGTCAAGACTTGAGGGCAGAGAAAGGAGATTTTTTTGAGATTTTTTTAATGACTGTGATTTGCGGGGACGCAAATATTGCCTCTTGGCAGCCTTATAATCTTCCCTCCACTATATTGTCGATCCGCGGCGCAGCGGACGGCCGGACTCTCTAAAAAAAATTGGTGTCGACTGCAGAGAGTCGATACCACGCTTTTAAGACGATTTATATCATTGGGGACAGAACGCTGTTCTGTCCCTACATCTGAATTTTACCAATGCTAAAAAGTTTTTTCGCATGTTTTGCATAGGGGCTTGATTAATCAAGCCCCCACATCGGAAATTATTTTTTAGAACCGGTATAACTGCAAATCAAACTATTTTTCTGTACTAATTCTCTTTTTAGCGAACCATCCTGCCAAAAACAGGATACCGATGAGAAAAGCGGGCCCGGAAATAAAAATATAGGCATAAATATCCTGATGCCGCACCGCTACTAAATAAAATACTCCCGCCGCATTGAACAATATCCCTCCGATCCATTCCCATTTCCAGGATAAAATTAGGATTAGAGTCAGAAAAAAGTTGGGGATGAGGTGCATTAATAGAGCTAAGGCCGTATCCCAGAATCCCCGGTTATATTCAAACACATCCAGCGCAAACAAGGCTAAGAATAAGATAAAGGCTATGCACAGGATTCTGGGCGTCCAGAAAATGGCTTTTTGTATGGTAGTTTTCATATTACTCCTTGCTTTTCTCTGTGAAACTCTGTGTTCTCTGTGACTCTGTGGTGGCGCTTTTATATTTGCTTTTTGTTTGCTTTTTGTTTGCTTTCGCTAATCGCTCTTCGCTTTTTGCTAATCGCTTTTCGCTTTAACCAGCACTTTTTCCGCTTCCACCTGCCGGAAAATATCGTGCATAAAGGCGATGTAAATTTCTTCGGTCTTCTTTTTCTCAGTATAGAAGGGATAGATGAAGATCAACGCCGATTGCACCCATTTGGTGACCGAGGCTTCGCGGGTGTAGGTCTTGATCAGAACATCCTGCGAATTGCAAATACTGACATTTACCGAGTAATTTTTCTTATAAGGAATCGGCAATATAGTTGCCGATGCAGACGAAAACAGTGCGCCTAAGAAATATCTGGCGAAGGAATTTTCTTTGGTAAATTTTATACGGAAGATGTAGTCGTGCACGGTCAGCAAGCTGTCCTTTTCCGCGCGTCTTTTGGGATCGGCGACATCGGAGGAAAACTCCGTGTAGGTGTTATATCTGCCTACATTGGATAATTCGCTGAGCGCATCGAGGAACAGATCGTCGAACTCATCTATGATTTGGAATTTTTTCTCCATTTTAGGGATGGCATCGTAGCCTACGGATTGTTTATAATGGTCGAAAATAAAGAGAGCGGAGACTTTTTCCGCGCCGAAATTCTTTTCGGCAGTTCCTTCGAATTTACCTTGAATCCCTGACCGGAAAGATGCGCAGCCGGTAAGCAGAAAAATCCCCGCCATAAAAACGATAATTGACTTTTTCATAGGTTCCTCTATTTTTTAGTGTTCAAGTAGGTCGGGGGCTTGTCCCCCGACAAATCGTGCGGGGGGACGAGCCCCCCGCCTACCAAAGATTAAATTAAATGGGACTGGTCTAATCGTTAAGGAAAGACTACCCATACAAAACAGCGAAGAGCCGAATATATTTCCATAACTTGCTCATTGTTCTGTCCCCGATAGTTAATATTATGCTCTTTCTTTTACCAATTTTGTAACTATTAAAGCGGAGCCTCCTAACATTAAAGGGAAGGATAAAATGGTGAACATAATCACTTTAACATAAATATTGGGATTAATGTAATAGACAAACATAACCAGTGTAAAAAATCCCATTATCAGCATAATAGCTCCGCATATTAAGGGAAGCTTTTTTGCCGCGGCGCCGCTTAATATCAGGAGAATAAAAGGCCAGGAATGTATAATAAAACCAAGCGTAAAACCTTCTTCGAACAAGCAAAACAACATCCACCCTCCGCCGAATATATAAGCGATAAAGGCCGCCGCTTTGTGCGGTTCGTAATTCTGAAACACATTGATCAGCATTTTCACCGTCAGCGGCACTAACAGCAGCATATAGAATTCCGGATCGGTGTCCAGCGGCAATCCTTTAGCGATGTATTTGTAAATCATAACGAATAAGACTAACGCGGCAAATAAATACATCGCGATATGACTGGAAAAGCGGCTGATTTGCAGCTGCCGCTCGTCATATTCCGTATGTTTACGGAATTCTCTGAAAATGGGGTAGGCAAAAGCTAGCGCCAATAGAGTGATCAGAATCGGCAGCGGCAATTGTCCGCCCAGCATTATCAATAAAATGATGAGCAGGAACCATAGGCTGGAAATGATTTTTTTCATTGGGATTCCTCGATCAATCGGTTTCTTCCAACATAAAAAGTTCTTCCACCCGTATTTGAAACACCGCCGCCATCTTCAGCGCCAGTTTGACCGAAGGATTGAATTCCCCTTTTTCAACGGCGATGATGGTCTGCCGGGTGACGCCGATGCGGGCAGCCAGTTCCTGCTGCGTCATTTCCCCGGCGATAAAACGGTGGTAGCGGATTTTGTTTTGCATTTTTTCTTAAGTCTGCAAGTCTGCAAGTCAACAAGTCTGCAAGTCGATAAAAATACCCGATTTGTAGTGACAGAACATTGTTCTGTCACAGCTCTGGGAAATATTATAATAAAATTTTTCGACAATGTCAAGTATTATTTACATTTTGTTAAGAAATAGTTACATCTTTTTATAAATCGCTTTATTGATTTTTTTCTCCTTTCTCTTTAAATTTAATAAAATGTCAATTTATCAGGAGTCAAGAATGAACAGCGTGGTTACCGTATCCGGGATAAAAAAGATTATCCGGCAAGCGGCGGCGGAGACCAATAAAAACCGGACGATTATGTTGTCTGATTTGAAGGATGACCATTTAGATTTACTTAGACCTATTCCGATTTACCTGGAGTACGACAAGGAGAAAGTCATTGCTAATTATTACGATACGGAATCGTTCGGATACGGCGATACGGAATATGAAGCGATCAACGATTTGTGCCGGGAATTGGTGGAAACTTATAATGATTTGCTTGCGGACGCAAGTAATTTAGGCCCGCTGCCGCAGAAATGGTGGAAGCATTTGCAGAAGATAATTGGAGGGGGGGGAAATAGATGAAGAAACGGGAAGCGCAAATTATCTTCGATAAATTGGAAATGGAAATTCGGCAGACTCATCATTTAATCGGATGGTTTGTCTATGCGGGGCGAAAGATACTGAAGACGCGAATATCCTTTGGAAAAGGAGAGATTCCCGGCGCGATTGCGGATAAATTCCGAGGTCAATTGAAATTAAATGACAAAGAATTTAGGGCCTTGATAGATTGTAGTTTAACTAAAGATGATTATGTGGAAATATTGAAAAGGAAGGGATTGATAATTTCTTGATATATCACTAATGCCAAGTGCCCAATGCCCTTTTTACCCCACCACTTCCCCGCTTTCCTTCGCGAACAGAGCGATCATCGATTCGCCGTTTTCGTATTCTTCCGGGGTCATAGCTACAGCTTCTATCGGAGAGATTTCTTCCATCAGAGCATTGACAATTATATCGATTCTCTGCCAGAAGTCTTTATCTTTAAAATCATTTGATATGACAACCAGATCGATATCGCTGTCCTCACGGTAATTTCCTGCCGCATAAGAGCCGAAAAGTATCATTTTATCGACTTTAGTGCCTTGACGCTCTAAAATTTTCTTAAAGCGCTTCAATAGTTCTAAAACTTGTTTTTTATCCATTCCAGTGTCTCCTGACAAAGAGAAATTATTTGTTTAACATGCTCTTCATGGTATTTCTTCTGCAGCGACTTGAATTCTTCCGGATATCTGGTTACTAAATGCGCTTCATTCAATGTTAATAAATGCTTAATTAGATGTTCCGGCATCTCACATTCTGCTTTTCGTAAAAGCAGAGCTAAATTGTGGGTTCTTGGGGGAACTATATTTGTCTTTTTGAAAACCAGACTTTTCAAGCCTTTTTCTACCGATAAGTGGCAGAGAAAGACCGAATAAAAGTGATATCCGGTTTTCAAAACGGCTTCCGCCGCCTTCAAATCATTCTCCGCCTGTTCCAGCCATTCCTGCGGATTATTGCTTAAAGGGGACATATATTTCTCACTTAATTACGAGAATATTTTAAAAATAATCAAGTAAATTAATCTTACTAAACAAAACTTGTCTTAAACCCTTTTGTTCCGGTCTCTCATCAATTGGAATTCGTTCTTGCAATAGCGTATCTCTTTCGCGTAAGGTTACAGTGTTGTCCTCCATCGTCTGATAATCTATCGTTATACAAAACGGTGTACCTACCTCATCTTGTCTTCTATAGCGTCTACCTATAGCGCCTTTTTCATCATAAAAAACTCTATATTCAGACCGTAGAATTTTTTCCAGATTTTTCGCTTTTTCTGCAAGTCCGTCTTTTTTCACCAGCGGGAAAATTCCGACCTGCATCGGCGCGATATGCGGGGAAAATTTGATCAATACCCGTTTTTCGCCCTTAATCTCTTCTTCGGCGTAACCGTCCAGCATAGTCATTAAAAGCGTCCGGTTCAACCCGGATGAAGTTTCGATGATGTAAGGCAGATAATGCTGTTTGCTCTCTTCATCGAAATACTGCAGATCCTTGCCGGAAAATTCCTGATGCCTTCTTAAATCGAAATCGGTGCGGTTGTGCACGCCTTCCAATTCCGCCCAGCCCCAGGGGAACAGGTATTCGATATCCGCGGCGCGTTTGGCATAGTGCGCCAATTTGTCTTTAGGGTGTTCGGCAAAACGCAGTTTATCTTTGTCGATCCCCAAACGGTAGTAATAGTCCATCCTGCGGTTCAGCCAGGTTTCAAACCATTCATCGGCGGCGTCGGGGTGGACGAAATACTGCATTTCCATCTGTTCAAATTCCCGCGTGCGGAATATGAAATTGCCCGGGGTAATTTCGTTGCGGAATGCTTTGCCAACCTGAGCAATCCCAAACGGCGGTTTCAGTCTGGATGATGTCATTACGGTCAAATAATTGACATAAATCCCCTGCGCGGTTTCCGGCCGCAAATAGATTACAGAAGCGTTTTCTTCTAAAGGCCCCATAAAAGTTTTGAACATCAGGTTGAATTTGCGGGTTTCGGTTAAAGAACCGCCGCATTCGGGGCATTTGCGGGATTTTTGCAGTTCCTCCGGCAAATCGTCTTCCCGGAAACGGCGCTTGCATTCTTTGCAGTCCACCAGCGGGTCGGTGAATCCTTCCACATGCCCGGACGCTTCCCACACGCGCGGGTGCATCAGGATGGAAGCGTCGATGCCGACTATTTCCGGGTGGAGCTGCGTCATTTCTTTCCACCAAAAATTGCGGATGGCGTTCTTGAGTTCGATTCCCAGCGGGCCGTAATCCCAGCAGGAATTGAGCCCTCCGTAGATTTCGGAGGATTGGAATATCATACCTCTGCGCTTGCAGAGGGACACTATTTTGTCCATTAAGTCAGGTGTTTTCTGAGGCAAGGGGGAGTCCTATGTTAATAAAGTTAGCAAGTTAGCAAGTTGACAAGTTAGCAAGTTAAAATATTACTGAATTATTCTGTAGTACTCTCATCTTTTGGAGTTTTTGCAGATTTACTGAACCAAACCACCCCAAAATTGCAAAATTTAAATATTTTGACTTTTTTCAACTTTTTTTTTATTGAATCGAGGTTTCTATCATCTTCTATAATTCTTAGTACCCATTGAACTTGTTGAATTGACTTTAGATTTCCAATTATTATTAATATAAATACTAATATAATCCAAAAAATATAAATAGGATAACATTGCCAAGAGCCAAATATTATATGTATTCCATGTATAATTAAGGATACGAATAAACAAATTCCAAAAGAATTACATATATGTTTTTGTGTTACTATCCTTGAATATTCTTTTATTCGCGAGGGGAAATCCTTATCATTAATTATCAAATCTCGTTTCTTGTTAAAATGGAAGGGGTAATTTGGAAATTTTGATTTGTATTCACCAATATCTACAAACTCTTTTGGTGAATAACAATTGAAACAACAACGCATAAATTTACCAGGTTTTTCCTTTTCATAAACTCCAATTAAATGGCAAAATCCACAGATTTCGGGCAATAACCACCCAATTAGATAAGCGATCGGTGCGAGCCATAGATACTTAGTGTTTGATAAAAAATTAAATGAATTCAAACAAAGAAATTCATGCTTAAAGGAAAATATTACCAAATATCCTGCCACACAATAAAACAAATCCCTTGATAAAAACATATCGACTGAATCAACTAATTTCCCCCTGAAAGAACCCGAATCGTTTGCCATAGAACCACCTTTATTCAAAATTGTTGGTGATATATTTTAATTATTATTTCTATGTTCTGTCAGTTCCTTGTCAACCGTGAGGTTAACGATGACCTGACAGTATCTGCGTCATCGGTATTAATCGGTTTAATCTGCGGTTCAAAACCACAAAAATAGTCAAATAACCCCCAATCCCCTGTGTTTTCTTCCGCTGTACAGCGGATGGGGGGGATTAACAAAGTGAGGGAATTAATGATGGGATTCTTATTAAAGCGTCATTTAATGATTATCGTCAGCAGTAAAACCAATTTTACCTTTCGGTTTGCTTTCTATCGGAGTCATCAACTTCTTAATCGCTTCAAATACAACTAAAAATTGCTTATCGTATTTCTTTTCCATTTCTTCGACTTTTTTCAATAAATCCTGATGGGATAAAAGTAATTCTCTTATTTTTACGAAAGCTCTCATTATTTGAATGTTGACCTGCACCGCCCGGTCGCTGCGCAAAACGCTGGAAAGCATAGCAACACCTTGTTCAGTGAAAGCATGTGGAGGTTTTCTGTGTCCACCCCAACTTGAAGTCACAATTTGTGACTTCAAGATTGTAAATTCTTTATTATTAAGCGCAAACATAAAGTCTTCCGGAAAACGATTGAGATTTCTTTTTACAGATTGCATTAGGACTTTATGTTCGACTCCATATAACTCCGCCAAATGTAAGCTGAGCATTACTTTCTTCCCACGCATCAGGAAAATCTTATTTTCAATGTGTTCGTACGGTATTAGTTCAGACATTATTATCAGCCTTCGTGAACTTAAAATAATCGATTAGCAAATCTATAAAACAATCTTTCAAGCAGCCAAAATCACATTTTGTGACTTTACCGCTGCAAATTCCCCATTTTGCGCTGACTTGAAATCACAATTTGTGACTTCAAGATTTTTTCAACTTCCTTTTTGACCATCGGTATCTCCGTTTGAATAAAATTCCATAAAGTTCTGGGATCTTCATAACTTGATATTTTCAATAAGTGATTGCCATATAAAATTGCCCTGCCGGTATTTTTCAGATTGACTGTCAATTCCGTATCTTTGGCTAAAGCATTGTTCAAAGCGATGCAAATGATGGTAATCGCTCTTTCGCAAGCCGGAATCAGTAAGTCGTTAGAGGCGAATTCATCGTAACTTTTATCTCCAATCCAAGATGCAATAAGGTCACAATTTTCTTGGACATCGGCAATATATTCTAAAGCGGTGCGGTTCATATCGAATTGTTTAACACAATTCCCTAATCGCAGGCAGATTATTTTCGATTAACGGGTGCATTATCTCAATGTTCCTTCAAGCTTGTTAATTAGTTGTTCAACCTCTTTTTCCAATTTTGGCAAATCGTCGATTATAATCGCCCAGACAATTTCCTCGTCGATGAGCGAATAACCATGTGTAATGTGATTGCGGAAATCGACTATCTCTTGCAGGTCGGTTATTTGGCTTTCCAAATCGCTGTCAATTTTCCAAGCTTTGTTGAGAGCTTCCCCGATAATTACGAATTGATATAAAACCGCAGAGCGAATGGTAATATCGTTCTTTATATCTTCAAGAGTTTTACCTCTGATGATTGTCCTAATGTTACTGCAACACTCGCGGACATCGGTCATTAGTTTCAACAAGCTTTCAGTCATGATACAATTCCCTCCGGGTATTTAGAACTTCCTTGAGAAAATAAGGATTGGTGATCGCCCGCATAATTGTCAAATCGATTTTATTTTGAAGTAGAGCTCTTAGTTCACGGATCAATCCAAAATAACTATTTTTGTAAGCGATTGGCTCCATGTCCGGGTATTCCACAATAAAATCGAAATCGCTTTCCCCCGGCTTAAAATCATCCCGCAAAGCGGAGCCGACCAGATAGAGCCGTCTCACCTTGTGCTTTTCGCATAATTCCCGTATCTGCGGAAGGTTATTTTCGATTGACGGGTGCATACTTTTCTCGCTTTTGTTCTTGCTCTTTCCTATTCCCCAATCCCTAACCCCTAATCCCTGTTTTTTTTGCCTTTCCCTAACTCCTAACTCCGAATTCCTAATTCCAGCTTTCAATTCCCTCGAAAGATAAAATACACCGCTCCCATAATGCACAATCCGGCATACAAATAATCCCATTTGAACGCTTGTTTCATATACAACACCACAAAAGGGATGAACACGGTCAAAGTGATTACTTCCTGCAGTATCTTAAGCTGATACAGGCTTAATTGGGTATAACCGATGCGGTTCGCCGGGACCTGGATTAAATATTCGAACAGGGCAATTCCCCAGCTGACAATGGCGGCGAAATACCAGGCGCGGTGGTTCAAAGTCTTCAGATGCGCATACCAGGCGAAGGTCATAAAGACATTGGACAAAGCTAACAGCCCGGCGGTTTTCAGAAAGGTCGGTGTGAACATAGTCGAAAGAAGTGTTCAAGTGTTCAAGTTGGCAAGTGTTCAAGTTAAAAGCAAAAGCTGTGCTGGCAGGCGCCCTTGCCTGACAGTAAAATCAATTTGCTTGCAGTGACAGAACATTGTTCTGTCACTGCTTATCATTATACTGCAGAGTCCTCGCACTCTACAGTTTTACTACTTGGATATTCGGTATTATTCCCTTTTTTCTTCTTGATCATACAAGTATCGCAAGACCTCCATTTCCGCCTCCGATAATTCACAATGGCGCCTTTGCATCACCATTCCGGCGGTTTTAATAGTATCATCGAAATCGGCTTTCTTAAACTTCCCGCCGTCGCTCCAAGTGAAAGAAGGGATGTATCTGGGCTGAAATCCCGCCCCAAAGGCCATCGAACCCACTCCCACCACCGTCCCGGTGTTGAATGTGGTATTGATGCCGGTTTTGGAATGGTCGCCCATATACAGACCGATGAACAACTGCCCGGAATTAACGCGTTTGTCCCCCAATTGGACTTTGACCGGACCGTAGTTGTTTTTAAGGTCGCTGTTTTCCGTGCCAGCGCCGAAATTACACCATTCGCCGACTACTGCATGCCCCAGAAATCCTTCATGCTGTTTGTTGGAATAGCCCTGGATGACCGTTTCCGCCACTTCACCGCCGATTTTGCAGACCGGGCCGATAGATGTGCCTTCATAGATTTTCGCCCCGATTTTCACTGTCGAACCGGCGCCTATACTTACAGGCCCTTGAATTACCGCATTGGGCATAATATTGACGCCATCGCCCAGAAATATCGGCCCTTCGGAACTGTCCAACACCACTCCCGGCATTATTTTAACTTCGCCATCGGTGAAAACTCCGCCGCCGGGGACAAGATAGATCCCCTGCCCGGAAAAATCCGCTTGTCTCAGTTCCCTCAATCCTGATGAGTTTTTAATGTCCTGAGCGATTTCGCTGCCGGTAAATTCCACCAAATCCCAAGGGTATTCTACAATTTTAGCTTTAACCTCCCGCCGGAATAATCCGCACATTCGTTCTTTGAATTTTAACAGTTTGTGCAGGTTTTCGGCGACTTTATCGAATTGCCAATCGACTCCTTCCACATTTAAAGCGCCCTTGATCAATCCTCCCGCGAATTTCCCGTCAAGATAAAATTCCGTATTGGCAAGCAATTCAGCGAAGATTTTCGCATCGTCCCAAATCACCCGGGCGTTGAGGAACAGCATATCTGAATGGCGGAATTCATTGACCGTGGAATCCGGCCGCCGCATTTTCACCAGCGGCGCTAAATAATCCCGGCAGATGAAACTGAATTCCGCTTCGGGGAAAGTCGATTTAGCTTTTTCCCATAGCGTTTTAATCCCGCAGCGCAGTTCCCACACCGGCCGCGTCAAACTTAGAGGCTGCAGGTTCTCCCAGCCTTCATCTTCATAAAAAACTATGCGCATCGATTGAACGATAAATGTAATGTTTGTTTCAGTAACATTTTTAGTGTTCAAGTGAACAAGTGTTCAAGTGTTCAAGTAAAAAACTATGTGCTTTTGCTCTTTCTTGCTGCTTGTTACTTATTAATTGCTGCTTGTTTTTAAGATAGCTTTTTCGCCAGCCAGCTCATCTGTTTGCCGATAGCGCCGTCAGGGCATACTTCGTCGCAGCAATAGCATTTGATGCAGAGGTCGTAGTTTATCGCCGGCGGCGCGCCGTTCATCGACATCGCCTGCACCGGGCAATTCGCCACGCATTTCCCGCATTGACTGCAAATCATCTTGTTCACTTGCGGACGCGTCCAGATGAACCGCCCCAGAATATCGTGCGCTAATTCCGGGATCATCCGCATATAGCGGTCTTTGGGCAAAGCGAAACCTGCCGGTTTGACTTCTTCGATGGAGGCGCCGGAAAGCTGAATGTCCCGCCGGGGTAAAGTAAGTCCCCGCAGTTCTGCGTATCTGGTAGTTAAAATTTCATCCTGCTGGAAACCGATGATTTCCCCGGCTATACGGTCTAACGCGGGAGCGTTATCGGAAGCGATGAGGATTCCTAATTGCCGGGGATTTCCATTGGAAGGGCCTTCGCCTTCCATCGCTAAAATCCCATCCATTATATTGATCCGCGGCTGGAAACAGGAAAACACATCCACCACAACTTGACTGAATTGGTCGTTTTTCGGCGCGCGGCGATGCCAATTGCCTTTCTGAAAGCCGGGCAGACAGCCATACATATTCTTCACTGCCCCGGTGAACATAGTCAAGGAATGCGTCTTCAGCTTGGGTAAATTGATAATCACCTCGCATTCCACCGCCGGGCGGGCGAAAAAATACACATTCCCCCGCGCTTCGCCGTCCGTCATTTCGGAATGGGAAAAATTGATAGTTTCCATCGCAAGCTTGTCGGCAATTTCCTTCATCCCGGTAGCGCGGAAAATCCCCGCCCCCGGAGAACCACTGGGGCTGTCCCCGATAAAAGGTTTGCCGCCGCAATCCATCACTAATTCCGCCGCCGCCGCCACGATTTCCGGGTGAGTAGTCACCGCCCGCTCCGGGCTCTTGGTGGTCAATAAATTGGGCTTCAGCAAAACCCGGTCACCCGGTCTCACCGGCAGTCCGCCCAGAGCTTCCACCGCTTCCCGCATAGCGGAACGCACCGCCGACGGTTGGTAAGCCGGGCATTTTATGATACGGACAAGGTGATGATTCATTTTAAAGGCTCAGGGCTCAAGGCTCAAGGAAAAGCAAACATAATCCGGCAGCTGCCGGACACCACAGAGACGCAGAGATACAGAGAAAAGCAAATTCACTGGCTTTTTAAGCTATTATGGCTATTAAAAACAAATATTTGTAGGGGCGAGTCAAAGACTCGCCCACTGTTTGCTTTTCCCTAAAGCCCAACTCCTAACTCCTAATTCCTGCTTCAACTTCTGATATAATACTTCCCCGGCAGGGATTTGACAATACCATCCATCTCCATTTCCAATAATACAGTCAAAACTTCGGAAGTGGTCAAATTTACCTTTTGCGCCAAATCGTCGATGTAAATGGGTTCCAAACTGAGGATATTGTAAATAGTATATTGCGTTCCCTTAAGTTCGGGTTGGGATTTGACCACGGCTAAGGTTTTACCCTCTTTGACGGTTTTACCCAGCGCTTCCAAAATGTCGTCAGCGTTGGAAGCTAAAGCCGCCGTTTGATTTTTTATCAACCGGTTACATCCTTGGCTGGTCGAACGAGTGACATCACCGGGCAGGGCGAAAACTTCCCGGTTTTGATCGACCGCATAAGCGGCGGTGATCAAAGCACCGCTCTTTAACCCGGCTTCCGCGACTAAAGTTCCGACCGATAAACCGCTGATGATGCGGTTGCGCCGGGGGAAATTCTGCCCTTCAGGGCTGGTACCCATAGGAAATTCGCTGAGGACGACGCCCTTTTCCGTAATCTGCTTCTTCAATTTGCTGTTTTCTTGGGGGTAAACTACATCGATGCCGCAGCCAAGCACTGCAGCGGTCGCCGCTTCCGCCGCTAAAGCCGCTTTGTGAGCTTCGGAATCGATTCCCCGCGCCATCCCGGATACGATGCAAAATCCCCGCTGCGCCAGCCCGCCGGAAATGGATTTGGTCATCGTGATACCATATTGACTGGGCGTCCGGGTGCCGACAATAGCGAAACAATCGCCTTTCAAGACGGTCAAATCGCCTTCGTAAAACAAAACTAACGGCGGATCGTAAATTTCTTTCAGCATCGCAGGGTATTCTTCATCCCAAAAACTGACCACTTGCGCGCTGTACTTCAACATCTTTTCCAGCTGTTTATCGGCGTAACCGTAATCCGGCAAAATCATCCCCTGCGCGGTTTTCGCCCCGATTTTATCCACTTCCGTCCACGCTTTGACATCCGCTTGCAGTACTTTTTCCGCGCCGCCGAAATGTTCAATCAGCTTTTTCGCCCGCACTACGCCGATGCCGGGCAGGTGCAAAAGCGTCAAGAGGGAGCGGATGTGGTCGAGGTTGCTCAAAATGTTGGCTAAGATTTAAAATGTGTGTGTAGGGACAGAACAATGTTCTGTCCCTACAAATAATTGTTGCTGCTGTGGTGTCAGACGTCCTCGTCTGACACTACATTAAACTATCGTGGAATGGTGTCAGGTGAGGACACCTGACACCACGGTTAAACGCTCTTCCCAGAGCCTAAGTTACTTGATTATGCTCTGTGTCGACCACAGAGGGTCGACACCACCCGTAATAAGGATCTGTGCTGCTGTGGTGTCAGACGTCCTCGTCTGACACTACTTTAGACTATCGTGGAATGGTGTCAGGTGAGGACACCTGACACCACGGTTAAACGCTCTTCCCAGAGCCTAAGTTACTTGATTATTTCTAACGCTCGGTGTCGACCACAGAGGGTCGACACCACCCGTAATAAGGATCTGTGCTGCTGTGGTGTCAGACGTCCTCGTCTGACACTACATTAAACTATCGTGGAATGGTGTCAGGTGAGGACACCTGACACCACGGTTAAACGCTCTTCCCAGAGCCTAAGTTTCCTTCCCCATCAGCCATAATTTCTTCGCCAGCATTTCCGTCAATTCCGCCAAATTATACCCGGTGACCGAAGAAATCACTATGTCTACGGGAACGGAAAAACTGCCGGGGACATCCTGCAGTAAATCCGCTTTGGTCAAAGCGTAAAATTTCGGTTTTTCCGCCAAATCCGGATTGAATTCGACTAATTCCTGTTCCAGCGTGGCGAAATCTTTGCCGATGTCGGGGGAAGATATATCCACCATCAACAGCAATATCTTGGTGCGTTCGATATGTTTCAGAAATTCATCGCCCAATCCTTTACCCAGATGCGCGCCTTCGATGAGTCCGGGAATATCCGCCATTACGAAACTGGTGTAATTCCCCGATTTGACAATCCCCAAATTGGGGATTAAAGTGGTGAACGGGTAAGCTGCGATTTTGGGGCGGGCGGCGGACATTTTCGACAGCAGTGTCGATTTCCCCGCATTGGGCAATCCCACCAATCCCACATCGGCTAACAGTTTCAACTCCAGCCGCAGCCGGCTGGTTTCACCGTCCAGTCCCGGAGTGTATCGGCGGGGAGTTTGATTCTGCGCGCTTTTAAAACGAGTGTTGCCCCAGCCGCCTTTGCCGCCTTTAGCCGCGATGATTTCCTGACCAGGTGCGGTTAAATCGCCCAGTAATTCCTCCGTATCCGCATCAAAAACCATAGTGCCGCAGGGGACTTTGACAATTTCGTTATGTCCGTTTGCGCCGGTGCAGTTATTAGCGCCACCGTGTTTGCCGTTGCCGGCGCGGTATTTATGCTTATAGCGCGTATCCATCAAGGTATGCAGCTGCGGGTCGGCGGAAATGATGACATCGCCGCCTTTACCGCCATCGCCGCCGTCTGGACCCCCGCGGGGATTTAATCTTGCCCGGAAAAAGCTCATTAAACCGGAGCCGCCATTGCCGGAAGTGATTTCTATTTCGGCGCTGTCGATGAACATGGACTTTTGACTTTGGACTTTAGACTTTGGGAAAAGCGGATAAGACTTTGGACTTAAGACTCAAGACTTAAAGAAAAGTAAAAGCAAACAAAAAGCAATTTATCAGGGATAAAGGGGATAGAAGCAAAGATTATTAGAACCGCGGAAAAAAGCAAAACAAAGCAATTTAGACATGATTTACAGGATTGGAGTGATTAAGATTTTATATTTTAGCTTAATTGCCTTAATAGCCTGTGAATGCTTTTGCCTTTCTCTGTGAAACTCTGTGTCTCTTGTGGTGAATGCTTTATATTTGCTTTTTGCCACCAGCCACCCGCTGCCAGCCGTTTTTCACCATTCCCGCCACCAGCGGCAGCATAATTTCATGATGCCCGGTGAAACTGAAAGCCTTGCCCCCGCCGGTGATAGTGGGCCTCTGCACCACATTGGTATTGGCGCGGTAATGCTGAATCATATCAAAATTGGCGGCGGCGAAATCTTTTACATCATTCCCCAAGTTTCGAGCTACAGTCAAAGCCTTTAAAAACACTTCCGGCAGCACCACCGCCGAACCCAGATTGATCACTATTCCGCCGGACAGCCGGGAAATTATTTCCGCTAAAATCTTGAAATCTTCGTAAGAAGCCGCCCCCGCTGCGCCGCCATCGAAATTGGGGTGTTGATGAATTATGTCCGACCCGATGGCGATATGCACCGTGAAGGGGATATTTTTCCGCCGGGCGGCTAAAAGTAAAGATATATCGGCGAAGTCCGGCTTGACTTCTGACAATTTCACTCCCAAAGCTTCCCCGTAACCCAGTCCATTTTTCTGGGCAAACTTCGCCGCTTCATTTAAAAATTCCCCGGTTTCGCGGGACATCCCGAAACTGCCGTCGCGCAGTCCATCGATTACTTCTTCCGAAGTGCGCCCGAACAGCGCCATTTCGCAGTCGTGGATAGCCACTGCGCCGTTCCCGGCGACCGCGGTGATGAAACCTTTTTCCATTAAATCAATGATTATCGGCGACAATCCCACCTTGATGGGATGCGCGCCCATCAGCAGCAGGCATTGCTTGCCGGATTTAGCGGCATTCCGCCATAAATCGGCGAATTCCCGTAAATCTTTGGCTTTGAGAATGTCCGGCAGACTGTCGAGGAATTCCCGGAAAGAAAGATTATCGCCCAGCGGTTTACCCAGGAAATCCGCTTGCACTTTCCGCTGTAAGCCGGATATAGGGAAGGTTTTCACCTTCGATATGTCGATACGGGGGTGTTTTTTGGACATTAGACTTTGGACTTTATGCTTTTGATTGTAGGGACTTGCCATGGCAAGTCCCTACATTAAATTGGACGAGGCGCCGCCTCGTCCCTACACTACTTGGCACTTGTGACTTGCTACTTGTTACTTCCTAACCTATATTCCTTCAAATTGGCGTCGATATGCCCGATAATCACGATATAAGTCCGCATCACCACCGGCATTTTATAAACATCATTGGTCAGCCATACTTCGATTTTGCCCTTGGAACGGAACATCCCTTCCGATTCGAGGAACGGCTGCACCACCAGGCAATCGAATTGTCCGGCGGGAACTTTCACCGTTTCCCGCCGGTTGACGGAAATTTTCAGCGGGTACGATTTTCCGCCGTCGCTGAGTGGCACATTCAGCGTATCCCCCACCGCTAAATCCACCGTGCGAATAAAATACAAGGCCGATAATATATCCTGTGAAGTCGGAGGCAGCTCAGCTTTTTTCTTCAACTTGCCCTTTTTCCAAATTTCAACTTTGCCCGGCTCCTGAAAAAATATTACCTCCTTTTCATCGTGATAAGTCCCCTCATTCAACTGCTTAAAATACCGTCGGGAAAAAATCCCCTGGGTGTCGATATAAGTTTCCACTTTATCCCGCACTTTAAAAACAAAATCGAAAGTTTTATTGGATTTGACTTGCGAAATCAGCCGGTAACAATTGTGACCTTGATAGTGCAATACCGTATCGATTATCATTTCCGTCTGCCCGGCAGTGATGAAGGAATAGTCGATGTTGAAGACTAGTCTTTCCCCGGCGCAGAAAGCGCGGTTGGGCCATTCGCGGGTCAATGCGTCAGGAAAGTATTTCTGTGCCGCCGGCGCCGTTAGGTTCGACAAGGTAAGCAGGATCAGGGATATGACAGTTATCCGCATCACTCTATCCTTTCCCTTACCTTTTGATATTCATACAATTTCGCCTGCTTAAGGAAGACATAATATGCCGAGGTCACCGCCACCATAAATCCCGGTATTCCATCCAATATTCCCAGCTTCAACAGGTACTTCTTAAGGAATTCCCCCGGCGGAGCGAAAACTGTTTTGACCGGGCTGAACCTGCGCCCTTCAGCGTATCTTTCCGCCGCCCGCTTGCCGGTGTAATCGTCGATTTTGCGCAGATGGTGAGACAAATCCCGGTAGGAATAATGCAGGATAGGGCTTTGCAGTTTCGCCGCCGCCGCCCGGATTTCCACGCTTTCATGCACCGCGGCATTGTTGTACGCGGCATAACGCCGGTCGAACAGCCTTAACACATATTGCGGATACCACCCGGAATGTTTAATCCACCGCCCCATATATTGAGTAAGCCGGTTGATATAATAACCCTTGATAATTTCCTCCGGCTTAAGGTGAATTATTTCATTTTTCAATTCCGAAGAAATCTGTTCATCGGCGTCCAACACCAAAATCCAATCGTGTGAACACTGTTCTATCCCCCAATTGCGTTGAGGGCCCCAGCCCTCGAATTTATGGTCGAAAACTTTGGGAGTAAAATCCCGCGCAATTTCCCTGGTGCGGTCGATACTGCCGGAATCGACCACCGTAATTTCCCGGCAAAAATCCAGACTGGCAAGGCAGCGGGCGATATTACCCTCTTCATCGCGGGTCAAAACTAAGGCGGAAATATCCATAAGCGCCTCTCCTCAATCATCGTTTTTTCATATTTTTCAATTTTCCTCCGCAGATCATTTAAAGATGCGAGTGGCGAGATGCGAGAGGCGAGTCAGGATGAGCTATAAAATACCTTATTTTTACAACACAAGGCTTTGCTTTTTCTTGCTACTTGCTGCTTGTTACTTGCTGCTGTTTTTTACCACAACTTTTCCATTGAATCGTTAATAATGTGCGACACCACCCGGGTGATTTCTTCCTCCAAATCCTGAAATACCAATTCATAGACTTCGGCTTCACTGCCGATAGGATCGAAAATATTGGGGTCTTCCACCGGAGTTTCCCGGCCGTAATTTCGCAGTAAGTGGATTTTATCCTGATGTTGAGGGAAATTCTCGATCAGATAAGCCAGATGATCTTCCGCCATCACCAGCACCAAATCGCTTTTATCCATCAATTTCCGGCTGACCGGCTGACTGCGGTGACTCATAATATTGACATCGTGCATCCGCGCCACGGAAACGCCAATGAAAGACGCCGGCATCCCTTCGACCGCCCCGGTGCCTGCGCTTTTAACCGTGACTAACTGCGCGCCCTGCTCCTGTAGTTTTTTCCGCATAATTCCTTCCGCCATCGGCGTGCGGCAAGTGTTGCCGGTGCAGACTAACAACACCTGATATTTATCCCGTTCCCCTCCGCCGAACCCCGTTTTCTTCAACCAGTTCAATTAATTGCTTTCCTTTGATTGTGTTTTCCGTCGATAAATGTTATTTGTTATACCGTTTCTAAAAAGTCTTTTCGTATGTTTAAGCAGGGACAGAACAGTGTTCTGGCCCTGCAATGTCGTGCTGCAGAGTCCCTGCACTCTGCAGCAATCCCGGATTAGCATCTCGCATCTCGCATCTACTTCCCCCAGAACGCTTCATACAGCAGCATCAGGATAAGTCCCAATCCCAATATCATAGCGCAGAAATTGAGCAGACAGCCTAAGACCGGAATCATCGCCAATATACTAAGAACGACTAATCCGATTATCCCGGTTATAATCCATCCCGCTTTCTCCCATTTTATCATCTTCAATCCCCAATTGCCTAAAATCGCCGCCGCGGTTATCCAGCCCAAATAGAGGAATAGCCCATAAAGAAACAGCAGGATGATTCCCAAAGGTATCCCGATGACCGTGACTGAAAGGATGATTCCCGCCACCGGCAATACCAAGAAACTCAAAAATCCCAGGCCCAGCGCTTTGCCTAAGTTATGACTGAAAAATTCCGCGCCTTTATCCAGCCATTTGCCAAAAAATCCGCAGATTAATAGCCCAATAACTACGCTGCCAAGGAAAAGCCACAAGCCCCATATCCATTCACAGCTTTCGCAATCATCTTCCACATATTTGGTGAAAAAGATTTTCCCGGCGACATATTGCGAGTAATCATCCTTGAATTCTTCTTCCCGTTTATATCGCAAATTGCCGCCGATCATCGCTCCTTTCGAAAAATCAATTTCCTCCACTACAATCTTCACCGTCCCCGTCACTTTGCCGGACAGTTTAAATCTCTCCACATAGGCGATGATATTGCCTTCGACTTGTCCGCGGATATCGATTTCACCCGCTCCGGCGTAAATATCGCCGTAAACCACCGCATTGGGCGCGATTTCCACTTCCCCGGCGCCGATTACCATATCGCCCCACAGTGTATCGTTCAAAGTAAAACTGGCGCACCCGCCGCGGAATCCGCCGCGGACTTTACCATCGATGACAATGTCCTGCGCGAAACCGATGAAGTCGCTGCCGACTTCGCCTTCCACTTCAATCAACTGAGCGGCGGCGTAGAAGTTCTGCCGCACTATTCCTTTCAGCTGGACTTTCTGTGCGCAGGCGGTCAAATCGCCGTCGACAGTCCCTTCAGCGATAGCTTTACGGCCGAACATATACAAGTCGCCGGATTTTGCCGTGGAGTCCGGTAAAGTCAATAAATCGCCGTGCATCACTTCCGCCGCCGGGCATATAATCGCCGCTGCGGCAAGAACTAAAATCGTGAATAAATGAATTCTACGCATAATCTCCTCGCTTTTTGTGTTATTATCTGAACCGAAATATTATTTGTGTCATTTTTAATTAATCCTAATAAATTAATAATATTACATTATATTATCAAATTTACCCGGTTAAATTCTTAGTAAGGATAATCTACCGTGGGAAACTGATTTAATTACCCGCAGTTTAATCATCATTGCTGAATAAGGTGTTTTGCAGCATAATAATGGAAGTTCGGCCTCTCATTCTAATTTGCATTAGCGGGATGCGCGCAGGATTTCCCCATCTCGGCGCTGCAGCTTCAAACTTGAACACTCGCTCACTTGTTCACTTGAACACTTCTTTCGTTTTAGACTAATGCTAAAAAGTTTTTTCGCATGTTTTGCGTAGGGGCTTGATTAATCAAGCCCCTACATCGGAAATTATTTTTTAGAACTGGTATAAATACAGCTTTCCGAAATAAAACAGATATATGCCCATAAAAATCACCATACGGCCGGGCAATCGGATAATATTCGCCGAACCCGGCGAAAATTTAAAAGATATTCTCGACCGCAGCGAAGCGTTTTTCCCGCGCACTTGCGGCGGCAAAGGCAAATGCGGATTCTGCCGCGTCAATTGGCTTAGTTCGCCGCCGCCGATGGTCAAACGGGAAACCGAACTATTAGACCAAGGCGCTTCCCGCCGCCTCGCCTGCCTGCATAAATTGAAAAGCGACTGCATCGTGGAAATCCCGCCGCTGCAAGTATGGGACGGAGGAAAATCACTGCCGGAAATAAAATTTACTTCAGTAAAATCCGGATTAGCTGTAGCCGCCGATTTAGGCACTACTACCGTCGCGCTGTACCTGCTCGATTATTCTCAAGGCGCAGTGGTGGGACAATATAGTTTTCTTAATCCGCAAGTCACCATCGGCGCAGATGTAATGACCCGTCTGGAATTAGCCAAAGACGATGCAGGCCGCATCAAATTGACGCGGATGATTCAGCAAGGCTTTCAATCCGCGCTGGAAACATTGGCGAAAACGCATTCCGTCGAACTTAGCGGAATCGGGAAAATTTTAATCGCCGGCAATACGGTGATGACGCATCTGTTTTTGGGCTGGGGAGGGGAAGGCTTGGAAAAAGCGCCTTTCCGCAGTCCTTTTGAAAACCGTGGGTGTATCCCTTTCCGGCCGGAAAATATCGGACTTAATCCGGACACGGAAGCGCAGATGTTCCCGGTGATTTCCGGATTTATCGGGGGAGACACCACCGCCGCTATCATCGCCGCCGGAATGGACAAAAATCGCCGCACCCGGCTTTTAGTTGATTTTGGCACGAACGGTGAAATTGTTTTATCCGTCAGCGGAAATCTTTACGCTGCTTCGGCTGCCGCGGGGCCGGCTTTTGAAGGCGTAGGAATGACCTGCGGGATGCCGGCGGCGCCCGGCGCAGTGGAAAGTTTGACCGAGGACGGGTACCCGGTAATTATCGGCAGCGCTAAAGCGGCGGGATTCTGCGGTTCCGGCTACATTTCCGCCGCCGCGCATTTGCTGGAAAACGAACTAATCGCGCCTTCCGGGCTGTTAGTAAAAAACGGCGATGCGCTGAGACGCTGGAATCTGCCCGATAGTAAAAGCAAAGTCTATATCACGCAGGAAGATATCCGCCATCTGCAATTAGCCAAAGGCGCCATCGCCGCCGGGATCAAAATCCTGCTGGAACACACCGGGATTAAAACTGCGGAAATTGAAGAAATCATCATCACCGGTTCTTTCGGCAGCCAAATCGATCCTATGGCAGCTTTGAAAATCGGTTTATTGCCGGATCTTCCGCCGGAAAAAATCTTGTTTCTAGATAACGCCGCCGGACGGGGAGCAGTGCAATGTCTGGCCGATGAATCCCATCTGAACCGGGCTCTACAAATCCAGCATTCGGCGGAAGCGGTCAGTCTGGCGGAAAATCCCCGCTTTCAGGACATTTTCATTGAAAATCTGTCTTTCCAAAAACTGCTGGTGGAATAAATAGATATTCAAACCTATAACGGGCTTGACTTTAAAGTAAAATTATTGTATCTTTAGTAGGAAGTCTGCAAGTCGAAAATCGGACAGTCGAAAGCTGATAGCAGTACATTCAAGTTGTCGGAGACTATATGGATACATCACCGGATCGTTAAAGTGTGGTGTCAGGTGTCCTCACCTGACACCAAAATTCCGATTTTACTGAAAAGTG
>Ga0172368_10001614_pt1 | contig 30408 bp, 54 predicted proteins | sample Lak11m_FD_114540 | JGI IMG/M metagenome (GOLD analysis project Ga0172368, IMG submission 114540) | Freshwater microbial communities from Kabuno Bay, South-Kivu, Congo - kab_022012_11m | ecosystem: Environmental > Aquatic > Freshwater > Lake | place: Democratic Republic of the Congo: South-Kivu...
GGGCAAAGGGGAATAAATAACTCCCTTCATGCGACATTAAATTTATCTCCCGATTATGCGACACTCTCTTAAATAGTAAAATATATAAAGAACAATTACGCTATTTAATTAGGGAAAAGGAGATTGGGTAGCCCATAATTATGGGAAATATTCTACCCTAATTCTCCTTATTATTTTTACTTATTCTTTTTCTTTGCCATATTTATTGCCAGATTACTCTGTGCCTCCTTTTAGTTTAAAATATTCCCTTCAAAAATTAAAAGGGAGAATTAAAATTATCAATTATTTTCTTATTCATTCCAATAAGTGTAGTTCCAAGTATATTTTTTGTTCCTTGTTTCATTAAATCTTTAGCTTTCTTATCCTTCTTTTCTATAAATTTTACATTATCTTCTAAGATTGCTACTGATTGTATCAATGGTATTAAATCAAGAATCTTTACCATTTTTAACCGAATATGTCACTAAGGCTATCCTTGAAGTAATATAAGACTCCTGCAAAAATAATTATAGCTCCAAATATAACATTTAATCCTAACATTGTCCTAGAGCTACTATCTTTATTATATCCATCAGCACAATATGTATATGATAGATTTAATAATTGTCCTCCAAAGACTACGTTTGAAGTATTAACCAAAGTGAATGAACCATCAGATACTTTTACTACATCTGTTGTAGTTACATATGTTGTTCCAGTTACATTAACTATTGTTGGAGCAATATTACACTCGCTTCCATATCCTGTTTTAAATGCGTCAGCTCCTGTATAAGATTGAGTGACATAAAATACTTTTGAAGTATTTATAGCACTAGCATTGATAAATGCTGTTGATACATTTATTTGTTCAGAATAAGATTGAGTTGCCGTCATTAAGTTATTATCGTTTGCTACTTGTTCTAAGAATGTTACTCCAAGTAATACTACAATTAACACCATAATAAAAGTTCCTATTCCTACTTGTCCTTTTTTATTATTCATCTATTAATCTCCCCTCCATAAACATAACTCTGTATAGAGTTTCATTTGTCCCTCTTAATCCCTAATTTATTTGAGACTTTAATAGCAAATATTTCTATATCTTTCTTGTCATATTTCTTACCATAATCCTTTTGATATTTACTTGGAACTGGTTTTTCTAAGTATTCTTCAATTAAACTTTCTTTTAATTCTTTAAATTCTTTTGTATATGGCATTAGTCAAATAACCAATTCCTTCTGGAATTGTTCTCCGATTTAAATTCTTCTTTAAAGAATAATGACCTATTGTCTTTTTCTACTTCTCTTGGTTCTATTTGTCTGACTAATGGTGCTGATTGTCTTCCTGCTTGTTTTATTAAATTAACTGCCGAATATTTAGGAACTTTAACTGATGTTTTACCTAATATTTTTGAGAATGTTCTTTCTGCTGTGGAACTAATGGCTTCGGCTTTTTTTTGGATTGCCCCAAGCTTCATCATTCCTTCTCTCTTTTTTATCTTTTTTAGTTCTTTATCTAATTTTTCCTTGTTTCTAATATATTCTTCTAATTCTTTTTGTTCTTTTTGTGTAAGTTTCGTTGATTTTTCTTCTCTTTCTTTTTCTGCTTCCTTTTGTTTCTTTCTATATTTAACTACCCCTTCATAATCCCCTTGACTCTTTCTAGCAATTTCTTCTCCAACGGCAAAGTCAAATTTTTTAGCAAATTTTTGCTTAATCTTTTCTTCATTAGATAATAAATTTTGCTTTTTTTTAAAATATTCAATATCTATACTTTTATTTTTATCTTCTATTTTTTCTCTAATTTTATTTTGCTCTTTTAAATCTTCGTTTAGTTTTTCAAATATTCCTTTAAAACTTGCTGTTGATTCTTTTTCTTTTTTCATATTCCACATAACTTCCTATTATTTTTTAATAAATTAGGATTATCTTTAATTATGTTATCTTGATTAGAAAATAAATTTTTATTTCCCTTAAACATATTTTTTTCTTTCATAACTTCCCAATCAGTATGATTAGTTATATTTTTAACATTCAAGGGATTAGCTCCAAAGTTTATTTCATTCTGTCTTTTCTTTCTATAAAAATCTAAGGTTTCTTTTATTTGTTCTTCTCTTTCTTCTTTTAAGAAACGTTCTAATTCTCTTTGATTACTGCTCTTTTGTATTTCTTCTAATTTCTTTTCCATTAAGAATCTATCATATAATTCTCTAAATTCTTCTTTTCTTTCTTTATTTCTACCACCTAGATTTTTTATAAAGTTTATAAGTCCCATCTTTTTACGAGTATCATTTTATTTATATATTAGAGGGTTATGTTACTATCCTCGCTATTGATTTAAATGAAATATATCCTATCAAGAATAAAACAAATACATAAATAACATTTCCTAAATAATATCCGAATATTAATGAACTTAAAGCTAATACAACCATAAATACTCTATTTGATAATCCCATCTTTGCTGAAGCAAAACTTATTACAATTATAAAAGCAAATGTAAATAATTCTAAACTTCCTAGAAAATAATCAAGAAAAATCTTTTTAAAGTCTAAGGGATTTATATATGTTGATGTCATTTTAATCACTTCCTCCTATCCACTCTATAGTTGCTATAGCAAATCCAACAATAAAGAGAGATATTAATGTTAGAGTTATCCATCCAAATACTCCTGTAGAATCTTGATTAAATATATAATTTGCTATTCCCCATATATCTTGAACAACATATCCAAATATTAAATATCCTAATACTGCCTTTACTGCATCTGTTCCTTTAATATTAGCTAGAGGATTTAATCCTTGAAATATTCCACTTATTAATCCTATAACTGCTATAGCTACTAATCCTATTAAAATATTATTGAAAAATCCACTATCATTTCTAGCAAAAAAACTTGCTGTATCTGAAGTTGATGTTGTCGTATCTGGAGTATTTAAAGTTATATTTCCGCTTGAATTTGATGCAAAAATACTAACAAGTTTATTAGAAGTTGTTGGAACTCCTGCTATAGCCATTATAAACATAATTCCTATTGCAATAGTTAAATAAAAATAATATTTCATTGTTGTTCTCCTTTTATTATAAATCCTATTGTCATAATTATTGCTAAATATACTAACAAGTCTCCGAATGATACTAATGCTCCTTCAAATGGAGAGGCATCAGGTAATAGATTAACAGTATTTAAAAAGAATAATAATCCAGTTATCATACCCATAACTACTGCCTCATTCTGTATTCCGTATCTCATTATAAGTCCACCTACTACTAATATTATAATGGATACAGATATTAAAGCCTTACTAAATTGTCCTCCATCATCTCCTAATATCCCAAAGAGATTAGCATTTATATATGTACTTAAATCTTGAAAGAAATACCATAGGCTAAAGTCATTTGATTCTGAAATTAGCCAATATTTAGTTCCATTTATTTGAGTAGAATTTACAATATAATAATAACTCATAATTACTTTTGTTTGATTTGAAGTATTCGCATTTAACGTTAAAATTCCACCACTATCACTTGTAGAAGTTTGAGTTCCTATTAATGTTCCATTATTATATCTTAAAGTAAATCCCCAAGAATCTAAAAGCCAATAACTTGTAGAAATTGTATAATTGAAATTATAAATAGTATTTGAAGATAAAAAATCATTTGAAGGTTTTATTTGATAGTTTATTCCTTTGGAATAATCACTTGATACAACACTTACTGATGTTCCTCCTAAAACTATTGTATATGTTGATTGTGTTGGTGTAAGAGTTGTTGTATAAGTATCATAACCTGATTTAATAAAAGTAAAGATGTGTGAGAAATCTGGATTAAGCCAAAATGTTACTCCCCCTGAACTATCTGTCGTCCCTTGTGCTACCGTCGTTGTTGAACCGCTTATTTCTCTTATTCCAGTTACTTTTACTCCACTTATTACATCATTAAAAGCACTAAGAACCTGAAATGTAACAAAAATTCCATCTGTAGAACTTAATAAATAAAGAATTTGGTTTGTTGTTGAATTTGAATATGACAAAGCATCTGGATTCCATATTCTTTGAGGATGTGTAGATGAAGAATATTGGACATAAGGATTTATTGTTAAATTTCTATCTGTAGGGGAAGCACAGAATGAGTAGTTATAATTTTCTGTGTTGTTTACATAGTCTGAAGTTTTATTTACAGTTCCAGAACCAAGATAATAAATAAATTCTGCCGAAGGTATTTTAGCGGTTATTGAAGATAAATTTGATTCATCTTTGAAAGTTATATTAAAATATTGAGTATTATAAGTTGAATTACATAAAGTTAATAGAGTATAGTTAATATATTGTTGAGATGTATCTCCTGTTATATTTATTCCTGCGTATGTCATAATCCAACTAATAAAGTTATTTCCTGTAGCACTTGATGGTAAGTCAAAAGATACAGACCAATTTCCACTAGAATTTGTTGCTGTATAATATGTTCCGTTTCTATTTAGATAAACATTAGTTAATGAACTATTTGAATTTAAATTTACTAAATATGTCTCATAAGCTGTTTCATAAGATGTAGAGTTAAATGTTCTACTATTCTCAAACACTTTATAATCCCAGCTTATTGTTGTTGAGTTTATGTCTCCTGCTGAATCATTTGCGTATATAGTTACATTCTTTTTTGATGATAGAGTTATGTTAGACAGATTTGCTACCCCACTTAATGCTCCTATTAAAGTCACATTTGTTCCATTATAATTATACCATACATTACTTAATGATAAATCTGTTGCCGTTATTGATAAATTTAGTGTTGAGTTGTTTACTCCATAATTTATTAATGATGTTGGATAGTTTAATGATATTGTTGGAGATGAAAAATCTACTTTAAAAGTATAGTTATTAGTTGCGAATCCACAATTTCCATCTGAATCACAAAATTTCATATTCCATAAATAAGATTGTTGATTAGTATAAGTATTTGAATATGTTATAGTTTGGCTAGTTCCACTTAATCCAATCGTTGAATTTCTTACTGCCCAGCTTCCACTAGAGTTATCATAAAAAGAAGCATTAACTATTGTTGCTCCTCCAGCACTTATACTTCCAGTTGCATTTAAAGTAACTATAACATTTGATAAAGCAGAATTATTAGATGGGGAGTTGAGAGTAACTGACCCACCTGTGCCATAAGGTAAACCAGCACTTACTTGTGCTATTTCTGTTGAGTTTAAGGCTTTATTCCATATTACTAATTCGTCTAATAAACCATCAAATCCCTCTCCAACATAAGCACCTAAGACGCCATCTACATCAAAATTTACTGGAATAGATGCTGTTACTTCTAAATTTCCGTTGAGGTATAATTTCAGATTTGAAGAAGAACTCATTACTCCAATTATGTTAATCCAACTCCCATTATTTATAGAAATTGTACCTTGTGTATAATCTACATTTACTCCATCTCTCCATACTATTTTTAATTTATTTGCTGTGCTTTTTACAAATCCATAATCTGTTCCTTCTCCAGCAGGATTACCATGAAGAAATAATATGTTATCTTCTACACCTGAAGAATTTGTATTAATCCAAATAGAAAATGACATTGGATATGTTGTTAAACCAACCCAATCACTTCTATTTGCTCCTCCATTTGTATTATTTGTAAAATTAAAACCTGAATTTATTTTACCTCCATAATTGACTAATGCACTTGTAATAAGGAAATCTCTATTCTGATTTGTTGAATCACTCATATTAGTTCCTGCTGTTTCATCCATTTTCCAATATCCTAATATAGAAGAATTATATACAATATTTATTTCTTCTCCCCAAGTCGCCCAAGAATTTAACCATTCTCCATTAGTCTTTATAACCCAATCTACAGTTCTTGAAGGAGCTTTTTTTCCTTCTAGTTTTAATTCGTATATTCCTACTGGTTTAACTTCTCCCAATTTATACTCTTCCCATAAAGGTCTTTTTTCTAAGTGATAACCTATTAAGACATTTGAACAAGTTTGTATCTTAGTTCCATTAGCTGTTGTCTTTCCATTATCAACACATTTAAATTCATAATCATCTACTTTATATTCTTCTTCTTTTACTTTTAAATATAATTTATAACTTCTTACAGATTGTTCTACTGAAGAACCATCTTCTTTTATTGTTAGGAATTTAATATCTTCGACTAATGGAGAATCTTCATTTAATTTAATTTCTATTATCGATTCACAATCAGAACCACAAGTTTCATCGTGTTTAGATATATAACCTTCAAATAATGTTGCTCCAAGACCAAAGAAATTTTTTACTTCAAGAGGTTTATATTTCTGTAATAATTCTATATCTGCTGAAGTCTTACCATCGAAAGTGGTTATTCTATCTATTTTAATATTGTCTATTTCTATCGCTGATACTAAACTGATAAAGAAGATAGATATTAAAATAATTGGTAGTGTTTTCATAGAAATTTACCTCCAGCTATATAACCTATTGCTATACTTGAAAAAAATAAAATAGCATAAGGAATAATTAAATCTCCTTGTAGACAAGATAATTTAGTTCCATCAGTAATAGTTGAATTTGTACAATCCATATCAGTTCTATATATCGTTACGTTATCTACTAAAAATGGAATAAAAAGAACACCCATAGAAAAAAGAAAAATTGCTATAAATGTTCCTAAAAAGATATTCCCTTTATTATTCATCTTACTGCTAGACCCCCAAGTAGCATTCCTGCCAAACCAAAAATAACTCCTGAAAATAAAGGAATAAATAAATCTAAACTTGTACAAATTGCTTTATCTTGATTAGATATATCTACTGCTGAACAGTTCATTCCATTGGCCCCCATAACTGTATCACTAGTTATTATTTCTTTTACTGCTGGACTTAGAGCCAATCCTAAAACAAAACAAACTATACCTAACATTAAAACATAAAAACCAGCAAAACCATTTTTATTCATTTGCTTCTCCAAATAACTTTTATACAATCATTACACCATATTCTTTTATTTAATTCATTAGTTAAGTCATAATAATCAATAAATTTTTTCTTACATTTATTACATTCACAAACTACGCCCATTTTGATTTTCTTCCCTTCCTAAATAATTGTATTTCTTTAGTTTCTGGATTAGTAGATAATCTTTTTGTTTTTCTTTGAACTATTCTAAATGGGTCTACTTTAGAACGTTCAAACTCTCCACCAAATAAACCTAATTCTTCAAAACTTAATTTCTTACCTCTTTGTTCTATAAATCCTGAAGCTTTAATAGTTCCTTTTAATTCTCCTAATAATAATTCTACTGCTTCTTTCTTTGTTTTTGGTTTTCCTATTAAAATATCTTCTCCTTTAGTTCTAGCAAATACTTCAAATTCTTCTTCTGTTCTAATTATTTCTTTTGCTAATTTATTCATCTGTTGCTTATATTCTATTAATTTTATTTTCTTTATAGATGGTTTTTCTCTTGGTCTTTCTTTTGGTTTTTGTCCTCCATATTTATAATTAATTTTTTGTTCTAACTTTAATTGCTGTTTTATTAATTGTCTTAAACTTAAATTAGTTTTTAGTTCTTGCCCTACTTTTTGCTCTTGTCTTGACTTTGAACTTATTACATTAATAGGTTTTGTAATTGTTGATAAATTTTCTCTTTGTTTACTTGGTTTTTCTAAATCAAACTTTATATTATTAACTTGAGCTTGTTTAATTATTCTTTCTTGGACAATATTTTTAATTGGAGCTATTGTTTGACCAGTTATACTGAATCCACTTATCTTAACATCTTCTATTGGTATTTCTCTAATAGATAAAGCCATTGTTGATTCTGGAACTATTGATGTTAATGTTTCATAATAATCTCTTGTTCCAAATTCATATCTTGAAGGTCTTGCTGGAGTTGATTTCAATTTAGGTAAAAGTTTTTCTGGAGTTGATAGAGCTAATCCTTTTTTAAGTGTTTGTTCTTGAAGTAAGACTTGACCTTGTCCGCCTTTTACTTCTTCACCAAATGTTTTACTAAATTGAGTTTTTTTACTTAAAGGTATTGGCTTCTCTATTAAACTCTTTTTAATATTTAATCTTATTGGAGAAATTCCTTCTTCTTTTGAAACTGCAACTTGGATAAATGGTTTTTCTTTTATTTCTATTCTTCCCATTACTCCTTTTCCTAATTCTTTTGTTCCAACTTCTGCTGAAATATCTAAAGCTTTTTCTTCTTTTTGACCCTTAATAAGTATATCAGAATATCTTTCTCTTGAGACTGGAATTGCTTTTTTAAACTTACTAGATAATCCTTCTGGAATATTTAGAGCTTCTTTTTTAAAATCTTCTAGAGAAATAAATTTTTTTCTATCTGATAACTTTGATGTTCTTCCTTCTACTATTGATTTCCTTTTAGATACTTTTTCTCCAAAATCTTCTGTTAATTGAGATTTTGGTCTTTTATAAAATTCATTACTTTTCATAAATCCACTTTCTACTATTTTAATATTTCCTCCTCCTTCGATAGGAATTTCTGCGTATCTCTTTATAGGATTATAAGAGACAATTTCAGTTACCTTTCCTTTCTTATTAGATTTTTTTGTTACAAATAAAAATGGTTTTGATTCTCTTCCTGTTGTTGTTTTTCCACTAACAATTCCTTGAGATATATATCCTTCTTTACTTTTTATTCCCACGCTTAGTTCTTTAAACTCTTGAACATATCTGGCTGGATATTCTGGAAGTTTTATTTCTTCTTTAGATAGTTTTCCATCTTTTAATTCATAAATATTAATTTTTTTTAATTCTTCACTTACTCTTTTAGATTTACTTATAGATATATCTTTTATTAATTGTACTTCATCTTTTTTTGTTTTTACAACTCCTAAATCTTTAAAATAATCTATAACTATTTTTTGTGTCTTTTTATCTAGTTCTTTTCCAGTTCCTATTGTTCTTGAAGTTATTTTATCTCCGCCTAAATATTTCTGTCTTTCTTCTCTTATACCAACTAATCTAGCTTCTCTTTCAGCTAAACGTTTTTGTATTTCTTTTAATTCCTTTTCTCTAGAAAGTTCTTTCACTTTACTTTTAGCTCTTGCTGAAACAAAACCTATTGCTCCTCCTGTTATTGTACCAAAAGCCCCATAGAAACCTAATTTGGTATCTCCAGTCTGTTGGTATACATTATAACCTTCTGCTAAAGAAACTCCAGTTAATAGAGTTGAAGCTCCAGTTATTTTAGCTGATTCTTTTAAAACATATTTTGCTCCAATTTCTGTTCCTACCTTTGCTGTTTCCTTTCCACCAAATATATTTTTTAAAATTTTTCCTTGTGGAACAACTAATAATCCACCAAATAATCCTTCTTTGACTCCTTGATAATATTTTCCTTCATATACATCAGTTGTTCCTTTACTTATTTGTTCTACTCCATAAAGATACCTTGTTGGAAGAATATATGTTCCAGATTCTACTGCTTTAGTTCCAAAAATTAATAATTCCTTTTTCCTTTGAGATATATCTGATGAACCAATTACACTTATTGTATTTAATAATTCTTTATCTTTATATTTTTCTGGTTGTGTTTCTATTTCTTTTCCTTCATAATAACCTTTCTTAGACACACTATATATATCTTTTACTGCTTGTAGAGGAGTTTTTTTAAAAAAATATTTTGGATTAAATGCTCCAACTGTTTCGGTATAAGTTTCTTTTGTTAATGTGGATTGTCCTAATGCTGTTTTAGTAGATTGTAAAATTATACCTGTAGTTGGTTGAACTACTTTTTTATTTAGACTAACTATTGGTTTAGAAATAAATTCTATTTCTTTTACAACTTGTGAAGTTATAAGATTTTTTGTTTTCGTATCTTCTATTAATATTTTTTTTTGAGGAATATATTGTTTTTCAAACTGACTAATTTGTCTCCATCCTTTTCCCATATCTATAGAACTAACTCTTTCTCCAGTTAAAACATTTTCATATATCCCTGTTAGTGATTCTATTCTTGATTGTCTTTTATCTATCTTTGTTTCTTCTATTGGTTGTGCTGAAACTAAAGGAAATATTCCTCCAAATAATTTTTTATAATCTTCTCTTCCTTGAACTCCTTTGTCTCTGACAAAATCTTTTTGAGGACTTAAAGTTACTAAATCTTTATTCAATTTTAATGTCTGTCCTTTAATTATTTCTCCAGTATCTATTTTAACTTCTACTTCTTCTCCTCTTAAATATTTATTTACATCTATAACATCTTGTAATTTGGTAACTGATGGAAGTCCAAGTAATTTAGCCCCTGCTTCTTTTTCGGCATATTCATATTCTTCTACTCTTGATTGTTGTCTTAATAATCTTTCTCTAGGAGAATAGTCTATTACTTCTCCAGAAGGAGTTTGATATTTATAACCTATTATTTCATTTGCTCCTCCCTTTACTATCTTTCCATATATTGGTTCTTTTGTTAATCCCTCTTCTCTAGCATATTGTAATTTTCCTTCTTCTGTTGATTTATATTCCTCTATTCCTTTCTCATAAGTTCCTACTTCTTCTTCTGCTTGAGTTAACTCTTGTTCTGCCGTCGATATTTGTTCTCTTACTGTAGATAATTTTCTCTGAAATTCTCTTCCTGCTAATCCTTTTGGAGCTTGTTGACCTCTTAATTGTGATTGTGTTGTTCTAGGTAATTTTTCTTTTACTTGTTCTACTTGTCCTTTTGCTTGTGAAATTTCTTCTCTTTTTTGTTGTAATATTTGTTCTGTTTCTCTAATAGTCGCCATTAATCAAATTCCTCATCTTTTAATTTATGAAATATATCTATATCTGATTCTAAAAAATCTTGGAGATTTATTTTAGCTTTCTCAAATTTTTTCTTTCTTATGTCTAAACTTATTTGCCCATTTGCCCTATTTATCTTGGGTTTAAGTATATCCTTTAATTTCATATAAATTACGAGTAGAGATTATTTATATATTAGAGGGTTATTATTTTTTAAAGAAATAGAAAGGAATCCCTAAATTCCTATTAATCTAACCATTGGTGTTCTTTTATGTTTTTCTTTTTATCTTCTTGATATTTTTTGAGCCATTGCATTTCATCATCATAATTTGGACTATCTTCAATATCTGTCTCTGGACTGAATCCATAAGAATCTTTTAATATTTTTAATATTCTTCTATAGTCCTTCTTATCATTACATTGGAATCGGTCTATTAATCTTCCAGTAGAATCGCATATTTGTATTTTAACAATGTCTCCTGTTCTTCCGTATCTAATCCAATTATGTTTTTTAAATGTCATTTTATTTTCCAAAGAAATATTTAACTCCAAAAAGAATAGCACCTATAACTAAAATCCATATTATGATACTCATATTTCCTTTTTTCTTAACTATTATAGCATCCTTTAACATTTTAGCCATTACATATTTCTGACCATAAGTTTCGTTATTTTCTTCTTTTTCTTTCTTTAGATTTATTGGATTATTCTTCCAAGTTGGTTGAACTATTACTGGAAATTTTCCTTCCCACATTAAAACTTCTTTTCCATCACTAGCATGATAAGTTCCATTCTTTAGTTTATATGAGAAATCTTCCATCTTCACTTTTTCTCCAGTAATATTTCCATTCTCATCTATTCTTAATATTCCAACATAACCTTTTCTCATTTTGGCTTTTCCAACTTTAGCTTTTCTTATTCTTAACTTTTTAGATTTACCACTATCTATCTTTTGTTCTATTGCCTCTAATCTTTCAGTCATTGACTTTGAATTACTAATTGGCTCTATTTTTATTTCTTCCATTTTACCTCCTTTCACTATTGCTGGTTTATCTGGTCTTTATTCTTTCTTTTAAACCATCCCAAATTTTCTTTCTTTGCTGGTGTTAAGTCAGCTAAAGTAGATTCTTTCTTTTGGGTTACTGAAAGTCTCATCAAGAAACCTCCTTTTGATAAACTCGTGCTAGTTTGAATTTCTGACATCTTATTAAAGTAGTCAGCCCACTCTGGTTGATTTGCTACTTCATTACTAAATACTTCTAATTCTTTATATGTCCTTACTGGTAAATTTGATATTCCTAATTCATCATCATTTAAATTTCCAGTCCTAGTTGTATCATCAGCTTTTACAACATTAGTAAAAAAAGAGTGCATATTAGATTTTCCTTCACTAAATTGTCTAATTATGTCTTCTGCTTCTTTCTCCGTTAGATTATCGTTACTCATAAACTTTTACCGTTTCCATCCCCCTTTCAGCAACATTCTGTCTTGATTCTGATATAAAGTCTTTTATATCTCTTAGTAATTCTACTATTGTTTGTTGACTTATTTTTGCCCAGACTGCTAAACTTAATATTACAATAACGGCTATTGATATTAACCAATCCCAATTCATTTTATTTTCTCTGGTCTGAATCCTTCTCTTTGAATAAAAAGAGGTTCATAACCCCATTTAGTTAATTCTTCTTTACAATAATTTATTCTTTCCTTTTCATTTTTAAATGTTCTAATATGTTTTTTTAATCTTTCTAAAGCTATTTTTTTCCATTCTATATTCTCTTTTAAATCAGGAAATTCTTTTTCAACTCCTGATTTACTTATTTTTATTCCTTCTAATATAGTAAATGCTTGGCTATTTATATCATAAAATAAAAGTTCATAATCTTTTACTATTACCTCTATTAATTCGCTTCCTAATTTCATAGTTAATTTTATCATTTTTTATCCTACTAATTTTTCTAACTTAGCCAATCTATTTGCTAGACTAACAATAAGTTCTTCAAAAGTTAATATTTCTCCTTCCTTATTCTGAATAGCCAATGCTCTTCCAGTAGGGACTTCTATAAGAGAATACTCTTCCTTTTGTTCTTCTTTCTTTTCTTGTTTTTCTTCCATTTTACCTCCTTCAACTATATTCTTCTACTAATGCCCATAATGAAACTAAAGCCCCTAAACCAATAGTTAAATAGGCAAAATAATTAGTTATCCAATCTCGGTATATAATTATTCCTTCGTTTATCATATATACTCCAAGACCTATCATAGCCATTCCACCTAATATTGTTATTGGAACATTTCTTCCAAAAAATCCAACTCCTGCTATTGCATAAATCATTATTATTATAAATAAGAAAAATACAATAGTTGAACTATTAGATTCTTTTCCACTTGGGGTGCTGTCAAATTCTAATTTTTCACATTTAAATTCTCCAGTTTTATCTCCACAAACACTATAAGAATAACCTCCTAATAATGAGGTATCACAAAATGAATAATTATAATCAGAATTAGTTTTAGTCATTGCTTGATTTAAATTTAAAACAGTTCCATTTGGAAATCTTATACTAGAGATATTTACATAAGAACAACTATCACAAAGTTGATAAAGAGAAATACATTCTCCAGCTTTTACTGGTTCTAAAATTCCCTCTCCACTTCCTAATCCAACTAAAAATAATCCAACTATTATTAGCAATAAAATATTAAATTTCATCCAATCTCACCTCCAACTTTCATTTTATAAAACAACCTCCGCTACAAGTTACATTACATCTATTGGTGCTACTTGTTCCTTCTCTATGAAGAAATTTATAGTTACTAATATTTGCCGTTGTTTTGAATGTTCCTGTTCCAGTTATAGAAATATTATTTCCTCCAACATTTACAGGAGAAGATATTACACAATTATCAGAGCAAAGAACATTCCAATTACCTGAAGTATATGTGCAACTGTTTACTCCCCCTGCTAAGATAGTTATATTCCGCGATGTGAAATTTTTAGTTTCAGTATCTCTTGCATAAACTTCTGCTGTCCAAACATCTCCAATTTCTGTTTCACTTGAGACTATAGTATTATGATGAACTCCATTTAATCCGTCTTGATAGAGTTGCCAAATTTGTTCGTCAGTTATACTTCTGTTAAAAATCAAAACTTCATCTAAACTTCCATTATAAGCACCTGAAGAACCTGCATTAACTCTTCCAAATCTTAAAGAGATATTTGACGCTTGAACTCCTGTTGTAGCGTTTGTTATTTGACTTCTCAAAACTCCATTAACAAATATAGTTATATTTCCTGTTGTTTTATTGTATCTTGTTACGATGTGACTCCAATTTGTATCATTTACTTTAACTGTTGAATTTAGGTAAGTTATATTTTTGTTTCCATTTAAATGAACTCCAAATTCTAATGTTCCATTATTATTTATATTAGCTTCATAAGAGCTTTGAACATCTGTTGTTTCTCTTTTTGTTATTATTGGTTGTTTTGTGGTTATTGATGTGCTTCTAGTTTTAATCCAAAATGATAAGGTCAAACTATTGACATTATATTTATCTTGGTCAAAAAAATCTACATAATCATTAGTTCCATCAAATAAATATCCTGCTCCTACTTTTCCACCTGTTGCGTTCCAAGCTGTCCCGAGTATAGTAGTTCCGAAACTATTAGGATTGCCATAATTTTCTATAATACTATTTTCTTCAAATGGAAAATTACCTACTAAAATATTACTTCCATTTAATTTCCAATTAGTTATGTTTATTATAGAATCCCCTTCACTATCATTACTTCCATAGTAAATTGCAGTTATATTATCTGTTGTAGAATTTAATCCACTTGTTGAATTAAAAGTTATATTAGGATTCGTGGGAGCTATTTTCGTTGATTGAATTATTATTAATGATGGAGAAGCTGAAAGAGAACTTTTAGAGTTCCATCTTACTGTATCACTATTGTCTGGAGAACCCCAATAATCGTATGCTTCTGTATAAATAGAAATATTTTTTTCATTTTTATTTAATGAGTCTATTATCATATTATTAATTGAAGGATTTACTCTTACTCCAGCATATTCTCCATCTCCCCCTGAATAATAAAAATCATTACTTACATTAGATAAAACTGAAGAATTTGGTCTAAAATTATAACAATAATCTTGATTAGCACATACTGAACCATTACCTTCAACCCAAAGTCCTCCATTAATTGAATAAAGATTTTCATTTATTTTCCAAGACCTTACAACAAATCCTTCATTTCTATTATCAAGAAGATTATTAGAAGTATTTACAAACCATCTTAATTGTGCTACGATAGTATATCTTGAATTATTTATTGATGATAAATTATATTTAGACATTACACTCATATTTGTTCCAGAATTTTTTATCATATAAAAATTAGCAAGTTGTCCATAATTTTCAGTAACATTAGAACTATTATCATAAGTATCATCTAACACTTGAGTATTTGGAGTTAATAAAGTTACAGTTGTTGATTTTTCTCCTATATGAATCTCACTTCCCCATTCGTAAGGAATAGTTAAGGTTTTCTTTTCAGTTTTATCTTTTAATGAAATAATTATCTCTTTTGCTTTTACTTCTTTTCCATCAACATAAGTTTTTATAGGAATATCTTTTGTGATTTTATCTTTTGAATCAACATGTCCTATATTTTCTAAAGTTATTGATGTCATATTATAATCTTTACACTTAGCGTCATAAACTCCATCATATTTTATCTGGCAGGTTATCGGAGTGCTGTTGATAAAACTTCTTAGTTGTTCTAATGGTTTCCAAGAACCATCTTCGTATCCTTGTTTGAATCCCCCTATTTCTGTTACTATTATTCCATTAGAATATTCTGTTTGCCTCATTTCAAATTCATTTTTTTGTGAAATTATTGATACTGGTTGCTCTGTAAGAGATTTTTCATTTATTCCTATAATTTCCCTTAATAATTGGTGATTCTTTACAAATTGTGGAGCATCTCCTCCAGCTACTAAATAAATAAACCCAATAGAACCCATTAAACAGATTACCACAACTCCAAATAATAATTTATTTTCCACATTAACAAGTCTCCTGAGTTGAGGTCAACCCTACTTCTATAAGACAAGTCCCATTATAATATTTATATACTGTGCAACCAGCATTATAACATTCTCTATTTCCTTGTGAGATTGATATATTTCCAGTAGAAGTAACATTTACAACATTTAGATTTGTAGTTGTGTTTGATAAAAGAATATATTTTGTATTAGCATAAGTTTCATTCCAAGAAGAATTATCTCCAGTAACACTAATTGGAGCATATAAAATATCGGCATAAGTTTTATTTAGATTAGTTCCATTTGTAAGATAATTTAAAACTTCTGTTTTTGTAAAGTAGTTAGCTAAATTTGATACTAAAGAAAATAAATTATTAAGCCAAGATTCTTTTATTGTTATGTTTGTTCCTGCTATTTCAAATTGAGTTGAATTGAGAGAGTTGTTTCTTAGAAGTGTTGATATATTTCCTGTGAAGTGTGGGTCAGTTTCTGTTAATGTCCAATCTTTAATATATCCAGTAACATTCCAATCTTTTACATAACCTGAAGCATTTATAGTAGCATTCCAATCTTTAATTAAACCTGTGTTATTATAGGAATCATAAGTAGAATTATAAGTTGAGTTCCATATTGATACATTAGAATCTATATCTGATTTGGTATAATAGTTTGGTTTATCTAAAGACCAATTACCTACTAAAGAAACTATGCTTGAAATAGAAACGAATAAACTATTTAGCCAAGTCTCTTTTATTGTGATGTTTGCTCCTGCTATTTCAAATTGAGTTGAATTGAGAGAGTTGTTTCTTAGAACATTTGTTAAGTCTGTTGTTCCAGTATTATCTAGAGCACAAAGAACAGTTCCATTATTTTGAACTCCTATAGCCAAGTATCCTAATGAACAATCTGTATTAGTTAAAGCGTTGAACCTTGTTGTTTCGTTTGTGTCTTCTACTGCTCCAACTGGACTACTTATCCATTTTCCCATAGCTGTGTCGTATGTTAATACTTCACTATTAGATGGTGAAGGAATATTAACATCTGCTAGTTGAGATAGGTTTGTTAAATTTCCTTGAAAGATAGTTAAAGAAGAATCTTCTTGAGGAAAATTGAAAGCTGAAACTAAAGATAAAGAGAGAAATAGTAGAAATAAAAAGGAGAAAAAAGTCTTTTTCGAGTAATTAATCCCCATAATGGTCAAGACCTTACTCATCTTTCTTCTCCTCTTATTTTAAAATAATTTTGCATTGGATTTTACCTTCTTACATCAATCCAGAGTTTCTTAGTCCTTGTGCTGCGATTCCTATAGCTGTTGAAGCGATAGAAAGGTTGTAAAACAAAGTTGTAAGACCCAAGATTGTATCAGATGCTCCTGTGATGTTAGTATTAGCTTGCGCTCCTGCTACGTTGTCAGCAACAGTTGGAGCTAATGTAGTACCTACAAGAATTACGATAAATCCACCTATAATGTTTCCTAGCATTTTATAATCTCCCCTCCATAAACATTGTCAAAGTGACTTTCATATTTTTTTAATTCTATCACTATTTATATATTAGAGGGTTGTTTTTTACCATTTTAGCTAACTATCTATTAACCCTCTCCTATATAAATACTAAAATTCTCCTAAATTAATGGAAAAGAAAGAAATAAGAATTTCTATCGATAAAAAAGTATATTTAAAATTAAAAAATAAAGCTAAGAAATTATCTGTTCCTTTATCTAGTTATATTAAAATGAAAATTCAATCTATTTAAAATGGAAGAAGAAGAAATAAAGTTAAGTAAGTATAATTCTGGTATTGCTATAATCTATAGACTTGATGGATTATGGAAAGATGTTAATTTACATTCGAGAAGTGGTGAGTTTTCTAAATGGAATGCTGATTTGGATAGGATATGGTGTGAACTAGCAAGAGATTTAAAAGAAAAGAAATATGAAGATAAGAAAGATAAAGAAGGGAATATAAAAGAAGAAGGATATAAAACTAAATTTGATAAGATAGATAGTCAAGTTCTTAAGTATGGTAATTTTTCTGATGGAAAAATAAATAGTTTTAATAAATTAACTGAACAAGACATAGTAAAAAGAGAAAAACAATATAAAGCACTTATGGAAAAAGAATTATTCTTAAGAAGACTTGAAAATTCTGTTGGAAAGGGAACTGCTTTTGAAGATGAAGATGGTTATGATTTTGACTAATTATGGGAATTATAGAAATAAATGATAAAAATGAAGATAGAAAGATAAAATATTATCTTGATGATAGATTAAAATCTAATTTAGATAAATCGGTTATTAATGCTTTAGCTAAAAAAGATAAAGATTTTGTTATGTGTCTTGATGGTTCTGAAGGTGTTGGTAAAAGTTGGTTAGCAATGCAGATAGGAAGATATGTTGATTATACTTTAGACTTAGATAGGATAGTTTTCGATGCTGAAAGCTTTAGAAATGCTATTCTTAAGGCAAAAAAAGGTCAATGTATCATTTATGATGAAGCTTTTACTGGTTTTAGTTCTCGTTCTTCTCTCTCTGGAATAAATAGAGCCTTAGTTTCTTTAGCAATGCAGATGAGACAGAAAAATTTATTTATTATTATTGTTTTACCAACTATTTTTTTATTAGATAAATATATTGCTTTGTTTAGAGCTAAAGTTTTGATTCATGTCTATGAGAATAAAGGTATTAGAGGATATTTTAGAGTATATCCATCTAAATTAAAGAAACTTTTGATTATGAAAGGAGTTAAAACTTTTTCTTATAAAGTTAGAACAGGATTTAAAGGAAGATTTTATGGTATTTTTGCTCTTGGAGATGAAAAAATTGAGAAAAAGTATAGAGAAAAGAAAGAAAAGGCATTAAATGAGACTTCTAAAGACCCCATACATTCAAATCAGATTAGATTTAGAGAACAAAGAGACTTATTAATGTATTTATATGCTAAAGATATTAAAATTAGTGCTAGACAGCTTGAATTATACTTAAAAGATTATGATTTTGATATAAGTCATGTTCAAATAAGTAAGATATTAGGAAAATATGGGCTTAATAGAGATAAAGAGATAATAAAACAGCAAAAAGAGACTGATAATTACTTAAATGATAATATAATTAGTGAAAAAGAGATGAAAAATGATAGTTTTGATGATATAAATGATGTTTTTGAACAAAATGATGATGAAAATATTAAAAATTCTAATAATTTAGATGATTCTGATGGTTTTGATGTGTAAAGTATAGAAAAAGTCAAGGCATTTGATGGCTTTTTCGTGGAAAACAAGGGGTTGTTAAGTGTAAACAAGCTATATAAGTATTAAATTAATGTTTTTAATAAGAAAATTTGGGATTTTTTTAATAAAAGAAGGTTATTTTAGATTTTTTCAAGGCATTTGTCTATGTTTTTCTTTAAATATTTCCTATTTGATTATTTTTTGAAGGCTTCTAGCTAATATTAATAACTTTTATATTCTAAAATCTAGGCATTGGCTTATTATTTTATTATTTAATTTTTATTTTCAAGGCATCTAGATGAAATATGTTATATTATGTTTGTTAATCAAGGCATTCAGATTTTTTAGAGATTTTTACTAGGCACTTTAAAAAATATTGTTTAAATTAGTGTGTTATAGGTGTGTTTTATGGGCTTATTTTAAAGCTTTAAAAAACTAAAAAATTGACCCCTACATATTATTTAAAAAACTATTCTAAAATAAACTAACTGAATAAACACCTATTTATTTATATTAGTATTATAACTTTTAATATTATAACTTTATAATGACATATAAGCAAAATATTAAAACCGAAAAGTATTTAAACCTATTATTCTAATAATATTCAGATAAAAATAAAGATTTAAGGTTTTCAAGGGGAAATTAAAAACTTCCCTTTGCCTTAAACAACAAACACAAAACACAATGAAAACACAAAACAAAAAATATAAAGTAATAATAAAAATAGGGAGTAGTGAAGAGGAGAAAACCTTTATTTTAGATTATAGAGAATTAGAACATTTAAAAAACGAAATTAGAGGAAATAATAGGGTTATGTGGGAATACGAAACAGAAGATAAGGAGATTATAACCGATGATATGATAAGAGAAATTATTAAAATAGAGAAAATAAAAAACAAAACAGCCGAAGAAATAATAAAAGAGAGTGAGATAAGTAAAGAAGACCGAGCAGAGTTAAATTTGAGTAAGGTTGTAAATGGAAAGGTTGCGAGGTTAAGAAGATGAGAACATTAGAAGAGAATGAACTTTATATTTTTGAGGGTACATTGGTGAATTAAAGGTTTAATGCCTTCATTTCTTAGTTCTCTTATAGTATTCTCTTCTTCTTTCATTAATCTTTTTCTTAAAGTCTATATTTGAATGATATTTATTACAAATCCATTTAGAGATATATGGACTTCTTCTTTTATATACTTCCTTTTTTCTTTCTTGTGGAAGATTCTTAAAGTAGTTATTTGACCTTTCTATTGTCGCTTTTCTTCCTTCTTCACTTATCCAGTATCTTGTTGTACTAATTGGTAAGCCTAATAGGTTACTTATTTCATTTATCTTTTTACCTTCATTTCTTAGTTCTCTTATCTTGCTTATTTTTTCTTCATTCATACTATACATTTCTCCATAAAGTTTAACATATCGTTTATCTTTTGGGATAGCAAAGCCATTCTTTTATTTAGTTCTTCAAATTCCTTCATCGATTTATTATAGTCTTTTACTAAGTTGTTAAAAGATACATTATAAGCTTCTCTTAGTTTTCTGATTTCTGTTTTATCTTCCATCATAAATAAACATCTCTATATGAATTATTTAATTGAGTGGGGTCGATTATACTTATTTGTTTCATCTTTTTTTTAATTTGATATATTTAAGGGTGTATTATTTACTTTATCTTTTTGCCAACGTAACCAATAACCTGATTTTCTTCTAATTTTTGAATCTTTGCTTCCTTCTGGTCTTCCTCTTTTCTTTATCTTTTTACCTGACTTTGAAATATAAAAACCGTCTTTTTCTATCACGCCATCAATATATCTTAATTTGTCTTTTATACGTTCTCTAATCAACTGTCTTTCAAATTCTGCTGTAGCACCCAATATTTGTAAAAAGAACATTCCTTGAGGCGTCTCTGTGTCTATATTCTGTGTTTGGAAGATGACCCTAACCTTTAAGTTCTTTAGTTCTTCAATTAGTTGTAATAAGTGTTTAAGACTTCTCCCTAATCTATCTAATCTAAAAATTAATAAGGTATCAAATTCTTTCTTCCTAATTCTCTGCATCATCTTATCTAGTTCTGGTCTTGATTCCTTAGAACCTGATGCGTGGTCAGTAAAGACTTCATATTCCCATCCTTCTTTTTTACATAACTCTATTAAAGGTATTTCTTGTTGTTCTAATGTTTGTCCTTTGTCTATTGTACTTACTCTTGTATAAATTGCTGTTTTCATTTTATTACTCCTGCCTCTATTAATCCTTCTTTTATATGAATTGCTAATCCATCTATAATATTCTCATCATCATTTATCTGAGATAATTGTCTTGCCTTATAGCCTTTTTTTATCTTCTTGAATAAAAAATCATGAATTAGTTCGTGAATTAGAGTTTTATTATGGTCTGGTGAATTTTTAAATATCTTTATATATGAAGAATAATTTCTATCTTCAGCCCTACATTTTCCATAACTATCTTTAGATACTTTATTGACAAATTCTATATTAAAACTCATTTTAAATTTTTATCTATTTTTTCTTCTAATCTATTTATTTTAGAATATAGTATAAGGAAGAAGCAAGAGGAAATAAGATATAATCCAAAGATTAAAAAATCTGTTGTTTTATTTATATAAATAGAATAAAGCATTCCTATTCCACTAATCACTATCGCAATAATCATTAGTGTTATGATAATATCTCCTTTTTTTTCCATATTGTTTTTAATATTTACTTCTTTTTAAACTTATGTATTCTTTTTATCGTAGTTAATTTTCTTTTATTATTCCTAAGTCAAAGTAATATTTATTTAAATTTTCTATATCAAAATCCGTTTTTAACAATTTGATATTTCTTTTATCTTCTCTGATTAATAATCCTAAAATTTCCATTTCTTTTAAAATTAATATTTTTAACTTCTTTGGAATCCTCCATTGAAACATTCTCCACTCTGCTTCTTCAACTGACATAGTTCCATCTTTTGTTGCTTCAATCAATATACTATGTAAATAAAAATAAAAAACACAAGGTATCCCCTCTTTATTTTTTGTCATTTTATGGCACTATTGGATTTATACATAGATTGATGCAAGGATTATTTAATAATACTTCTACATTTTTAACTTGTTCCCAATATCCTAATCCGATTATTATTAAAACACCAAATGTTATAAGTAATTTAATTAGATTTTTCCTACCTCCGAAAATAGTATTTGCCCAGTTTATTTTATCATTTTCATTTACTGGAGGATATATTCTCGCCCAATCTCCAATTATAGGAAGTCTAGACCTTTTTAAAATAACATTTTCTGTGTGTACTATTCCTTTTTTATCTGTCCAAGTTAATTGAGATTTTATTGCGTTCTTTTCTATTCTTTCTTTTAATTTTTCTTTAAAGCTCATTTTTTACCTCCTTTCATATTATGAATTTTCAAAAAATTTACCTAACATATATCCTGCAATAAAGCATCCGACATAAGTTATTCCTCCCCAAAGTATTTTTTCAAATGGACTATAATATTTTAGAAAAGGCATTAATAGATAATCACTTAAACCATAAATTATTCCTATAGATAATAATCCAAAAACTAATCCCATTATACTAAATTCTCCCATATTTTCAAATGAAGATGATACTCCGTCAACTATATTTCCCCCTTGTTCAGTTATCCAATCCAATATGTCTTCTAAGCCCATTATTGATAAATTACCTTCATTTTTCCTTTAATTGGTTTTTTACTAAATATAAAAACTGCATACCATTGATAATAATCTGTTTTTTCTTTAAAAAATTTATTTAGTCTAATATTATATTTTCCTCTTTTATATTCTCTTATTATAATTCTCTTTAAATAAGCTTTCTCTTTTTCTTTATCCATTGTCTACCTCCTTTATTTTAAATGTTCTAGCATACGCTAATCCCATTCCCGCCCCTGTAGTTATACAACTAATAGCTAGTAATCCTACTATCTGTAAATTTTCTGTTCCTATTTTATTCTTTTGTAACATAACATAAAATATTCCATTTGCTATTAAACCTATTGCGATTAATCCCCATACAATTAATTTATATGTTCTCTTATCTGTTATTATTATTTGTTTTTCCATTTTATGGATATATCTCTCTTAGTTTAATTAGTAAATTAGTATTTATAATATTATTTATTATAGCAAAAATAAAGAGACATACGATTCCCCCTATTGTAACCCATCCACATCCTCCCGAACTCTTAAATGCTATTAAGTATAGAAGAGATAAAATTATCGCTCCACCTACTATTGTTCCAATAGGCAAACCTAAAAGATTCCAAAGGAATACTAACATTGGATTTTTTTCCATTAAATTATATGGTTTTTCTGGTTGCCATTCTGAATAATTACTTACATAATAAAAAGTAGACATCATGTCCAATAGGAAAAGAAAAACAAAGATAGCAAAAATTATTACCCTTGTTCTATTTGGTTTTTTATTCTTATAGAGATTTCTTTTATTTAATTCTTGTTTTAATTCTAGTAAATTTTCTATATGGTAGACTAAGACTAAAAAATACATTCCGATAAGAATTAATATTCCTTCTTTATTGTGAATAAGTCCTAAGATTATTAATACCATAATTATGTGAAATAAGAATCCCCATTTAATTCCTAATTTTTTCCAAGCTCTTAGCACTATAGGATTTTTTTCTATTTTAGTATAATCTCTTTTTGGATATAATTTTTTATATAATATAGCATTATAATATGTAAAGAAAATATCTAATGTCATAAGAAATATTAATCCGATTAAATATTCATTCATATTAGTTTTTCTACCCCTTTCAAATGTCCTTTACCTAAAACTATTACTATCTTTTTATTTTGATTTTCTTGTTGTATCTTAAGAATATTATTAGCTATTTTTAATTCTCTTAATGTAATCATAAGCGTAAATATTATTGGAAAGTTTTTATTTAGTTCCTCTAAAAACTTATCTTCATCTATTGTTGATTCTGCTATTGTCTGCTTTTCAAATTTATTTATTTCTTCTATAAATTTCTTTGATTCATTTTGAGGGATATTTTGTAATAGTTGCTGTATCTTTTGTATATTTTCATCTACTAATACATAAGGAATTTTATTTTCTCTTGCGTAGTCTAAAGCTGAATACATATCTAAGCCATATTCTAAATTCTCTTTTTTAGCTTTATCTTTTATCGCCTTACTTATTTTTCCAATAATAGATTTATCTTCTTGATGAGGTTTTGCTTCTATCTTATTTAAGTAGATATATTCTCTTATCTTACACAATTCTATTCCAATTATATCTGGATTTTCTTTTTTAATTAGTGCTATTACTTCTTTTCTTTTCATTAAATGATTAGTTCCTATTAGTTTAATTGGCATTTTTTGTTATTTTAAATGATTTAATTGTATCTTCTACTCTTTTCTGAGCCTTATATTTTTGGTAATTAGATATAAATTGAATACATTGAATTGGGATAGATGCGGTGAGCATTAGGGAAGCCCACCACACCTTACCCAAAAATGTTATAACCACTCCCCAGATTGTACCTGCAAAAATAGGGAGTAGACTAATAAGGATAGTTCTAGTTTGTTGAACTGGTGTTATTCCTTCAACTCCCTTCCAAAATCTTTTTCTAAAATCTTTAAAAGATAAATGGCTTCCATCTTTTGCTTTCCAGAAATAACCTCTTGTTTTTATTTTTATTAAAATAATGAATATTAAAACTATTACTACTTCTAAAAACCAATTATTTTTTAAAGTTTCTATCATTCCAAATTCAAAGTCCATTGAGTTTCAATATCTTTATTTAATAACTTTGTCTTTTCTCCTTTATATTCTATTAATTCAAATTTGTCTAAGACATTTAACATCAATGTAAACTTATAGTGCATTGACCTCCAAGCAAAAAAGTTTCTCCAAAAGTTACCATCAAATAGTGCCTGACCTTTATCATTTTCATTTATATTAAGCATTAGACAATAATCTCTAGCTATCTCTTTTGTTTCTATCTCTCCTTTTACTGATAACTTTTTTATTACTGAAATTAAAGTATTAAACTCTGCTTTTTCTACTTCTATTCTTATTTCCTTTGCTTCTTCTTCCTTTGTTTGTTTTTGATATTTTATAATAATTATTTTATCTGATTCTTGAAATATCTCAAAAGAGCTTTTACCTTTCCACCCCTCTATTTCCGCTGGAGATATTTTTTCTGGATGAAAGTTATTATAAAGTTGTAATATCCCCATTGTGTAAAATTGTAATTCTGTGTTTCCGCTTTTTGTTTGTTTAGCTATTAGTGTCTCTAAGGTTTTCCTCATAGTCTTACAACTAGATATTCCCAATATTTTTTTATTTCCCATTCTCTCTATTTTTTCAATTTGGTTGCTTCTCAATTCCACCATCTATCTCCTCTTTTTTTCTTAAAAACATATATAACCCTCCTCCAATATCAGGATTTAACGAAGTTTTCATATTAACACAAACATTAATCATTTTTACTCCTATTAACATTTAATTTTAAATTTGTTAATATGGAAATTTGGGAAACTTCCGTAGAAGTTTCCGTTAAATCCTTATTAATCGCCTTTTCCGTAGGGCTAAAAACCCAATTTCGCTTAATTTGTTATTTAAGGCAAGAGGAAGTTTTTAACTTCCCCTTGATGACCTTAAATTTTTATTTTAAATCTCTTCAAAAATTAAAAGGGATAATTAATAATAATCTATTCTACCAAAGTATATTTAGTATTCTCTCGGTTTCCTGTCTGAAGGATTTTGAAGGTTGATTGTCCTTGTGATCCTTTTTGTATCAAAATCCCATAAATAGGATTCTTAACATTAAGCCACCAAACAAACTTTCCTTCTTTCGTAGTCACTGGTATGATTTTCTTCACTGTATTGTTTTCTGTGTCTGTCCATTTTTCAAATGGAGAAGAGAAATCAATAGTGATCTCTGTTATCTTGTTTTCCTGAAACTTTAGAGCTGGAAGTCGTTCTTCATTAAATGCGGTTGTTTTCAAGTTTTCAGCTTCTTCTTGTAACCAAGTTTTTTCAGTTTTTTGTTGTTCCATTTTTTACCTCCTTTATTTTAGTTAATTTTTTAAGGTCTTTAACTTTTTGATCCACAATTATCATTTTCTCTATATCCCCCCAATCTCCTATTTTAATACCAAGATCTAAGACATCCGTCGGACTAAAAACTAAGACTAAAGAATCTCCCCATTTTCTTATTCTTCTCCATCTTGCCATACGAAATAAAGAAAATTAAAGTTTATAAATATTTCTATTTTATAAATTTATATTTTTACTACTTTCTAGTTTAAGAAAATACATATAAACCCTAGTGATTAAAATATTGAAGATTATTAAGTTAATCAATAAAAGAGGAGAAAAATAAATGAAAATAAACCAAAAATATATCTTAGTTTTTGATGTTAATGGGAAACTTCTAACTTATATTGGTAAAATAATAGAAGAGGACAATCTCTTTATTACTTTTATTGATAGATATGATAAAATAATTTGTTATAGAAAACTAAATTTAGTTTCTTTTGAGAAAATTGAGAAATGAAATATTGGAAGTGTCCTTGTTGTCCAAGAGAGAGTTTTTATGACTATGAAGAAAAACAAAAAATAATAATGAAGGTTTGTTGTTCATGTGGATCTGAAATGGAGGTGGTTGAAGATGAAACAAAACCAACAAAAAGAGGAAAATAAAGATGAAACTGGTCTTTTTAAATGTAAAAGTTGCAAGTATTATACTGGGAAAATTTGTAATATACCTCAATCTTTATCTATTAGTGGTGGGAAAGAAGTTGAAGATACTTCTGAATGTATTAATGGATTTTATGAATCTATTGACTACCAGAATATATTAAAAGTTTGTTATGAGGATATTATTTACCTTTTAGATTATTATATGGATTTAGATCCGAAAGTTAAGAATATTATAGCTCTTTGGACCATTGGAACATATTTTCATAATAAATTTGAGTCATTTCCTTATTTATTTGGAAATGCTATGAGGGGATCAGGTAAAAGTAGACTATTAAAGATTGTTAATTCTTTAGCTAAAGACTCTGAACTTACTGTTTCTATAACTGAATCTATTGTCTTTAGAACTACTGGAACACTTTGTTTGGATGAAATAGAATCTATTGGGAGTAAGGAAAAAACAGCCCTTAGAGAACTCTTAAATGCTTCCTATAAGAAAGGGAATAAGGTCTTTAGAATGAGGAAAAAGAAAACAATGGATGGAGAATCTCAAGTAGTGGAGGAATTTTCGACTTATAGACCTATTTTTCTCTGTAATATATGGGGTATGGAGGAAGTTTTAAATGATAGATGTATCACTATTATTCTTGAAAAATCCTTTGATCCTTCTAAAACTAAGCTAATTGAGAACTTTACTGACATGGAAATAGTCAAAAACCTTAGAGAAGAACTAAGTAAGTGTAGTTTGTGTAATGTAGTTACGGAAAAAAACATATATATAGAGTGGAACAACTACATTAAGAGAATGTATATGAAAGATACTACACTTAAATACATAAATAACATTACTACAACAGACTACACAAGAATACACCAAGAAGAGAAAGAAAAGATTAAAGGAGAAGAATTATTAGAAAAAGGATATTTTATAGAATTTTCTGGTAAAAATGAGATTCTGTTTAAAAAAATAGATGAAACTGGAATAGATGGAAGAAATCTTGAGTTATTTATGCCTTTATTCTTAATTTCTTCTTTTATTGATGAAGAAATCTTACAATTAACAATAGATACTGCAAAAGGGATAGTTCAAGATCGAAAAATAGATGAAATAATTGAAAGTAAGGATGTTTTAGTATATTCTTTCATTTCTAATGAAAGTTCTGATTGGAGAGATGTCAAAGAATTATGTTCTATTTTTAAATTAGTTATTGGAGAGGGAGACAATGAATGGTGTAATCCTAAATGGTTTGGTCGAGCTTTGAAAAGGTTATCTTTAGTTAAAGAAAAAAGGAGGATTGGAAAAGGTATTCAGGTTATCTTGAATGTTAAAAAAGCCAAAGAAAAATCTGAATTTTTTAAACCTAAAGAAAATTAAGATGGAAGAAACACAACCACCAGTAGAACAAAAACCAACATATAAGTCACTCGAAGAATTTAAACCTCAAGATTATCCTATTTTGAATGATATGGAGGAGAAGACTAAATATTTGAATCCTATTTTAAAGATAGTTTCCATTATTGTTCTTCTAAGTATCTTGGCTTTTGGTGTTTCCTTACTTTATTTAGCTGATAATAATAAATTCAAATCAGAGATCAATCAACCAATAGAAATAGTTCCTATTGTTAATTCAACCAATCAAAATAATTATGAATTTTCTCCAAAAACTGAAAATAAATATCAAAATAATTTTACTTTTAAAATTGATATTGATAAAGAATTAATAGAGAGGTTTTGTAATAATAGTTAAAATGGCAAAAGATGAAGAAATAACAATAAAGGAATTGGTTGAATTGGCTGAAAAAAATGGCTTTGTTCTCTTGGGAGTTAAGACTTATAATTTGATGTGTAATGTTATCTTCAATCTCCGAGAAGAAAATAAAAACATTATTAAACAAAGAGATCTTCTTAAATTAAAATTAAAGGAAAAAACAAAATGAAAAAGAAGCACTATAACCAATATCAACCAAGACATAAATGTCCTTTTCTTAATCATAGTATTTATTGCACTAATAAAGTAAAATCAGAAGAACAAGGAAAAAAGCCACGAACATTTTGTCCCTATAATAAACCTAAAAATTGCGACTTGTTCAGAATATGGTTAGCCAAACATCACTTACAAAAAATCGAGGACGAAGAATGATAATTCAGTTGATGCGATGGCAAGAACAATCATTAAATGTAGTAGTTAAAATTTTAAATAATATGTTATCAACCTCTCCCCTAACTAAATTAACACCATCTCAAAATGGGCTATAAGCGGTTATTTTACCGCCTCTTTTTTTCATTTCATGTTGTCTGATGAAGTTCTAATGTTTAAGCCCTATGTCTTAGAATAGAGGACAGAGAGTTAGGGGAGAATAATTAATATGAAAAAATATGGTTTTAGTTTTCAAGGAAGTAAAAGTAAGGTAGCAGAAAAAATAATAGAAATTATTCCAAGTTCAGAAAATTTTTATGATTTATTCGCAGGTGGTTGTGCAATAACTCATTGTGTTTTATTAAGTAATAAATGGAAGAATATTATATCTAATGATATACAAAATACACCATCTCTTTTTATGTATGTAGGAAATAGATTGAATAAATTACAAGTGAACAATAAAGTTAAAAAAATAGGAGAAAAATGGAAAATAGTAAAGAGATAATGACTGATAATCTTAATAAAATTATTTGTGGAGACTGTGTAGACATAATGAAATCATTTGAAGATGAGAGTATAAATTTAGTTGTTACTTCTCCTCCTTATGATAATCTTAGAAATTATAAAGGATATAAATTCAGATTTGAAGAAATAGTTGAGCAACTATTTAGAGTAATGAAATATGGCGGGGTTGTTGTGTGGGTTGTAAACGATGCCACAATAAATGGAAGCGAGACTGGAACAAGTTTTAAACAGGCACTTTACTTTATGCAAAAGGGATTTAATTTACACGATACAATGATTTTTCAAAAGACAAATCCTATCCCTCAAATTTATAGAAAAAGATATAATAATGAATTTGAGTATATGTTTGTATTCAGTAAAGGAGAGGTTGAGACTCATAATCCGATTATGGTTGATTGTTTACACGCAGGACTTAAATTAAACGGAACTACTTATAAGAACTACTCTAAGGATGACCAAACAAGAACAAAAATGGCTAATCCTGTAAAAGATAAAAAAATAAAAGGGAATATTTGGAAATATGTTGTTGGAAAGAATATCGAAGACCAAGAAGCCAAAGAACATCCCGCACCTTTTCCTTGCCAGTTAGTTAGAGACCACATTCTTTCATGGACTAATGAGGGAGATATTGTTTTGGACCCTATGTGTGGAAGCGGAACGACTTGTAAAGTTGCTAAAGAACTAAATAGGAAATATATTGGAATAGATATAAGCGAAGAATATTGTAAAATTGCAGAAGAAAGGATAAGCTAAATTATTCTAATAATCCATTTTCTAAAAATCTTTTCTTTCTGCTTATTTGTTCTAATTTATTTTTTATACCCCAACTTTCTAACAATAATTCTTTAGCTTCTTTCTGTAACTGCTCGGCTTTCTGCATTCTCTTTTTTACTTCATCGGCAATTTTGTTTTGAACAGCAAGAGGGGGCAAAGGGGAATAAATAACTCCCTTCATGCGACATTAAATTTATCTCCCGATTATGCGACACTCTCTTAAATAGTAAAATATATAAAGAACAATTACGCTATTTAATTAGGGAAAAGGAGA
>Ga0172368_10001616_pt1 | contig 30371 bp, 30 predicted proteins | sample Lak11m_FD_114540 | JGI IMG/M metagenome (GOLD analysis project Ga0172368, IMG submission 114540) | Freshwater microbial communities from Kabuno Bay, South-Kivu, Congo - kab_022012_11m | ecosystem: Environmental > Aquatic > Freshwater > Lake | place: Democratic Republic of the Congo: South-Kivu...
CCACCCGCCTTCGGCACCCTCCCCAAATCCGCACTGAAAATCAATATATAACGGGTTGTTTCAATGCGGATTTGGGGAGGACAGGGGGAGAGGTCAAACAAAGAATCCCACGCCCATCGCCTTTGGCCCCGCGTGAACGACAATCGCGGGCGGTAGTTCGTAGATGGGGATATTTTTGACATCCACCTTCGATTTCAATTCCTCGACAAGGGCCTCCGCCTCCCTCTCCGCCTCAACTTGCAGGACGCACAAATGGGCTTCGTCCCCGCCTTTGCAGGATTCCGTTACCACTTCCACGAGACGGGCGAGGGCGCGCTTTTTTGTCCGCTGTTGTTCGAACGGTTCGACCTGTCCGTTTTTGACCTGCAAGATCGGCTTGATCTCCAACAGTTCGGCCAGCAATTTCTTCGCCCCGCCAATGCGACCGCCCTTTGCGAGGTATTCAAGCGTATCCACGAGGAAGTAAATGCGGCCGCGTGGAATCATGTAGTTGAGTTTCGCCACGATTTCATCAGCGGACTTGCCAGCCTTGGCCATGTCATCCGCGACGAGGACAAGCGAACCGAGGTTGCACGAGATGGTCAACGTGTCCACCACGCGAACATCCAGCCCGGGGAATTCCTGTGCGGCGGTCTCCGCCGAGCGGACGGTCCCACTCGCCTTGCTGGTCGGCGCGACAACGATCACGCTTTCGCCTTTTTTCTTCGCTTCTTCGAAAATGGGGTAGTACAGCGGCGGCTCGGGCGCGGCGGTCTTTGGCAAAGCGGGCGAAGCCTTGAGTTTTTGCAGGAACGCGGCAGTGTCGAGTTCCTTGTCGTCATGGTAGGACTCTTCACCAAACATGACGACTTGCGGAATGAGCGGAATGCCGCGCTGTTTGAGCAAGTCACGCGGCAAGCCGCAGGTTGTATCAGCGACAATGATGGTCATGGGGGCCTCCATAATTTCCATTGTAGCCTACTTTAAATGGGAATTTAAGGGCCATGGGAAATTGCTGTGATCAGCCCCCGCCGGAAAAATCATCAACCCGGCACGTACTTGCTCACGCTCACTTTTATCCCAGCCTTTACCATCCTCCCGGCCATGCGCAGGAGATTGGATGTGACGGTTTCGTCGGCATAGGCTTCGCCGCAGTTGGGGCAAATCTGCGCTGGGACGTTGTTCACAGTCAGGGTCAAATGATCGCGTTCCAGCAGAATGGAGGTCATGCCGGGAAGGGTCTCGGCCGCGTTACAAATTACACATTTCATTTCCTTCTATTCCTGAAGCCGGGCTTCCACTGCGAGGGGTCGGGTTCATAAACGGTAATCACAACCAACCCGCCATCTCTTGTATTCTCCGCCACGACGATATGCAGCGGGCGATTGCCGCGTTTACCGGATATCAACCCGCTGGGATGGGGCATTTCGTCGGAATAATCCTCGATCATCTCCCCGGACTGCAGGACCTGCCGCACGTTTTCTTCAGAGACGCGCCGCTCGAACATGCGTTGAATGGCGTGAATACGAAAGAAAATCGGGCGGGAAATCATGGGGTGATTATAGCATTATAGAAAACCGCAAATCCAGACAGGGTCGCGTGAATTTGGACAAGGCCGGGCGGGGACTGTTCAAACAATAAAGTAAAATCCTTGAAACCAAAAACATCACCAAGGATGGAACCATGAAAACCGCATTGATCTTCTTCTTCGCAGTCCTCAGCGAAGTGACCGCCACCACTGCCCTGAAATTTTCAGATGGATTTACCAAGCTCATCCCCAGCCTGGTTGTCGTGATCGGGTATGGTTTGTCGTTCTACCTGCTCGCGCTCAGTTTGAAGGTCATTCCAATTGGAACGGCGTATGCGCTTTGGTCTGGAATTGGCATTGTGTTGATGGTGATTGCCGGCGTGGTCATCTGGCGCGAGTCTTTGGATTGGGCGCGCGGCATCGGCATCCTGCTCATCATACTGGGAATTGGGATCATCAACCTGTTCTCAAAGTCCCCCACTCAGTGATCACTCACATTGTCCTCAATACCCGCCTCAGCGTGAACAATGCCGTCCCAATGAAAGCCGCCAGAACCGCCGCGCAGGCACGCAGGACGTTCCATTCCAGCGAGACGTCGAATTCCCCGTGATAAATATCGGTCAATGCCAGGTGGCCGAGAATTCCCGCGATGAAGGACAGAATTCCCAGTGCCATTGTCAGGCGGATTTGATTTTTCAAGTCGAACATGGTCTCTCCTTTAATTGTCTTTCGTTTGTTCCCACAATTGACGTGTGATCTGAACATGCCCAAGGTGAAGCATGGAATGTTCGATTGCATGGATCAGCCGCTCCTTCCTTCGGGCACACATCAACAGGATAGGCAAATTATATCCATCCTGTGCCTGCCCATATTCCCAGGCTCCATTCCATCATCCGAGGCGGCAAATTTACCTCAAATTGATGACCCACAAGAAACGCTTTTGCTGTAAAATTCTTGTGAAAATTCACGCAACCAAAAAACCCTTTCTACACCAACAGGAGTTTCAACATGACAAGCACAATGGACAATCTCAAGGAGGCATTTGCCGGCGAAAGCCAGGCGGGCCAAAAATACCGCGTGTTCGCAAAGCAGGCCGAGCAGGATGGTCTTCCCAATATTGCCCGCCTTTTCCGCACAGCCGCGGAGGCGGAACGGATCCACGCCGAGGGACACCTCAAGGCCATGGATGGTGTCGGGAAAACCGTTGAGAATCTACAGGCGGCCATCGCAGGCGAAACATACGAATACACCGAGATGTATCCCCCGATGCGCCAACTGGCCGAGGCCGAAGGCCACAAAGCCAAAAGAATGTTCGGTTACGCCATGTCAACAGAGGAGGTCCATGCCAGGTTGTACAAAATGGCCCTCGAAGCCGCACAACGGGGCGAAGATTTGAGCGGTGTGGATTTTTACCTGTGCCCGGTTTGCGGCAATATAGAAATCGGAAAGCCAACGGAACCCTGCTCGATTTGCGGCGTCAAAGCCGATAAATTCATTCAGGTGTAGTACCGCACAAAAGCAATATAAGAAACAGGACGGCATCTGTCTGCCGTCCTGTTTCTTTTCAGGAGAAAATACAATCACATTTAGAACAACTTCAACACCGCACTGCTCGCCAACAGAAACAGCCACTGGGGCACAAGGCTGACAACCACAGTCACAATCGCGGTGAAGGCAGTGGTGAAATCAAGCCAGGGTTCGCGTTCAGTTGTCGGTTCGCCATCCTTCATGTACATGGTAACAACGACGCGCAGGTAGTAGTATGCGGAGACGAGGGATGTGACAACGCCAATGATCGCAAGCCCTGTGAATCCGCCCGCAATCACCGAGCGGAAGAGATAGAACTTGCCGACCAGCCCAAGCGTGGGGGGGAGGCCGATAAGCGAGAGCATGAAGACCGTCATCGCGGCGGCAATCAATGGATATTTCCGCCCGAGTCCCGCGTAGTCGCTGATTTCCAGGCCTTTGCCTTCGGCTTTTTCGAGGGCAATGACCACGCCCCACACGCCGAAGTTGGTGATGGCGTAGGAGACGAGATAGAACAATCCCGCCGCAACGGAAACGGACATGACGTCCTTGTTTCCGTAAGGGACAAAGGCCATAAGGATGTAGCCCGCGTGTGCAATACTGGAATAGGCCAGCATACGCTTGATGTTCGTTTGTGAGATGGCAATCACATTACCGAGAATCATGGTCAGGGCGGCAAGCGCCCAGAGGATGTCCGTCACATCGGTCGCGAGAGCGGGGAAGGCTGTCGCAAAAACGCGGAGCAATGCGGCAAAGCCCGCAATCTTCGCGCCCGCGGCCATGAAGGCAGTCACTGAAGTGGGCGCGCCCTGGTACACATCGGGAGTCCACATGTGGAAGGGAACGGCCGCGACCTTGAAGCCGAATCCCACAAGGATGAGAGCGGCCCCAATGGTCAGGAGCAGGCTCGGGGTACCGTTCGAAGCGGAGCCGGCAATTCCGACGAGGGAGGTTGTCCCCGTCGCGCCGAAGACGAGCGCGGTCCCGTAAACCACAAATCCAGTCGCAAACGCGCCGAGCAGGAAGTATTTGATTCCTGCTTCCTCGGATTCGGCGTTGGTGCGGGCGAACGCGGCCAGCACGTACAGCGGAATGGACAGCAGTTCCAGGGCGAGGAAGATAACAATGAGGTCTGCGGCTTGCGCCATCAGCATCATGCCTGAAACGCTGAAGAGCAGCAGTGTGTAATATTCACCGCGCTCGAGGCCCATGCGTTTGACGTAGCCATGGGCGAGGGCAATGCCGAGCAAGCCGCTGACAAGGAGCAGGGCGCTGATGAAGGTCGAGAAACCGTCGAGTACGACCATGCCGGAGTAGCCTGAAACTTCGCGGCCAACCTGCGAGAGGGTGAAGCCAAGTGTGACGGCAAGGCCAAGCGCCGCAAGCACCGCCGTAATGCCTTTGTGATTCTTTGGGATGAAGAGGTCCACAAGAAGAAGCACGCAGGCCCAGACGGTGAGAATGGTCAGCGGGAGGAGGGTTTGAAAGTCAATTTGCGTCATAGCATTTAGCTCTTAGCGATTAGCAATTAGCGATTAGCGGTTAGCAATTAGCGGAAGCCAAAAGCCAATCGCGAACAGCCTTAGGGTATGGGCAACATCGCCACTAATTTATCGATTGCGGGCGCCATGAGGTTGAAGAACGGCGCGGGGTAGAGGCCAATCCAGAAGATGAAAATCAAAATCGGGACAATCGTTGCGATCTCGCGCCAGTTGAGGTCGCGCAGGGCGTGTCCGTGCTTTTTGACCTCTTCCACAATCGAGCCTTCGGGGCCAAGGAACATTTTCTGGAACATGTACAGGATATAGACCGCGGCCATGATGACGCCCGCGGCGGAAACGCCCGCGTACCACGGATTGCCAATGGCCTTCGAACCGAACGCGCCGAGCAAAATGGTGAACTCACCGACAAAACCGTTCAAGCCCGGCAGGCCCATCGAGGACAGCGCGACGATGAGCATAATGCTTCCAAAGATTGGCGTGACTTTCCACAAGCCGCCATAGACCTTGATCTCGCGCGTGTGCGTCTGTTCATAGATCATGCCGACGAGGAGGAACAATGCGCCCGTGCTGAGACCGTGGTTGATCATCTGCAAAATGCCGCCCGCGATACCCTGCGCATTGAGGGCAAACATGCCGAGCATGACGAAACCCAGGTGACTGACGGATGAATAAGCAACCAGTTTCTTGACGTCGGACTGGGCATACGAAACCGCCGCGCCATAAATGATGCCGATGGTCGCGAAGAGCGCAATCCACGGAGCGGCTTTGACGGTGGCTTCAGGGAAGAGTGGAATGTTGAAGCGCAGGAAGCCGTAGGTACCCATCTTCAGCAAAACACCTGCAAGGATGACGGAACCGGCGGTCGGCGCTTCGACGTGGGCATCGGGCAGCCACGAATGCAGGGGCCACATCGGGACCTTGATGGCGAATGCAGCCGTAAACGCAAGGAAGAGCCACCATTGAATCCCCGCGGGAATGCCGCCCTGTGTAATCAAATCGGGCACGGAGAATGTCTGCCCCTGAATGCCGAGCCACAGGATGGCAAGCAGCATCAAAATGGAGCCGGCCATCGTGTACAGGAAGAACTTGACCGCGGCATAAATGCGGCGCGGGCCGCCCCAGATGCCGATCAGGAAATACATTGGGACGAGGGTGAATTCCCAGAAAATGTAGAACAGGAACAAATCCTGCGCAAGGAACACGCCCATCATGCCCACTTCCAACATCAGGAAGAAAACCATGAAATCCTTGACGCGGTCTTCAACGGCAGTCCATGTAGAAAGGATGGAGATTGGCGTCAGGAACGCGGTGAGCAGGACGAGCAGGATGCTGAGTCCGTCCACACCGAGATGGTATTGGATATTCCACCCGGCAACGGTGATCCAATCGTATTTCGCGACCAGTTGCAGGTCCGGGTTCGACGCGGTGAACATCGTCAGCACCCAGATGGAAATGCCGAACGTGATCAGGGATGTGACCATCGCCGCCCAGCGTATGGCATTTTTCATCCCGGAATTCATGAACAGAATCACGAGTATGCCCGCGAAGGGGAAGAAGGTCAGGAGGGTAAGCGGTTGCAGGAAAAAGTTCATGTTCAATCCTCGTTGCGAATTCGTTGAACGTTAAACGTTCAACGTTCAACTATTTCAACAGCAAATATCCAAGAATAAGGACAACGCCCAACAACACGGACAGCGCATACGAACGCACGAATCCATTCTGGACCTTTCGCATGGCCGCCGATAAATCCTTAGTCCACTTCCCCAAAGCATTCGCGAAGGCGTCGATGCCGCGCTGGTCGGCATAATCGTTGAGCGCGATATTGCTGAGCCAGTTATACGTGCCCGCAATGACTTTATCGTGGACAAAGTCGTGCCAGAAGCGCCAGTCGATCACATCCGCAAGGAATTGCGAACCCTTCACAAACGGATTGATGATGACAGCCCAGTAGCCTTCGTCCACGAACCATTTGTTTTCCATGCCCGTGAAGATGAAACCGAGCGGCTTCTTGAGCGGGTCGGGCTGGCCGGCGTGTAGCGTGTTCCGTCCGTAAATCAGCCAGGAGATGATGATGGCGAGGAGCGCGAGGCCAGTGGAAATGCCCGCGACTTGCAAATTGAGCGGAAGTCCTTCCACTTCGCCGAGGGTGTGGCCCAGCCAATGGGTCAGATTATGGAATCCCTCAAACGGCAGGTTAAGCGCGCCGCCCAAAATGGAGAGCGCGGCGAGCACCATCAACGGGACGGTGATGATCGGCTTGCTTTCCTCCGCGTGGGCCGCGGCTTCGTGACGAGCCTCGCCGAAAAAGACCATCCATATTTGACGTCCCATGTAGAACGCAGTGAAGAAGGCCGCGATGGTCAGGAGCAAATAAACAGTTGGATAATGCAGGCTGGCGTCCAGCAGAATTTCATCCTTGGACCAGAAACCCGCAAATGGAAAGATGCCCATCAACGCGAGCGTGCCTGTCATATACAGCCAGAACGTGACAGGCATGGTCTTGCGAAGCCCGCCCATGTTGCGCATGTCGCCGGGATCGAAAACCTCCTCGTGGTGTTCCTTGTGCCCTCTTTCTTCCTTCTTCTTTCCTCTTTCCTCGTGATGCCCATGCGCCAAATGGTGATGCCCGCGCTCCAGCCCAAGAATGATCGAACCGGCAGAGAGGAAGAGCAGTGCCTTGAAGAAGGCATGCGTGACCAGGTGAAACATCCCCCCCACGAACGCGCCCATACCCACCGCCGCGACCATGAAGCCAAGCTGGCTGATGGTCGAGTAGGCGAGCACCTTCTTGATGTCATATTGACCGACGGCAATCGTCGCCGCAAAGAGTGCGGTCCCCGCGCCGACCATTGCCACAATGTATTGCGCCTGCGGCACGAGCATGTAAATTTCAGCCGAACGCGTGACGAGATATACGCCCGCGGTCACCATCGTCGCCGCATGGATCAGGGCGGAGACGGGCGTCGGGCCGGCCATCGCGTCGGGCAGCCACACGTACAGCGGAACCTGCGCGGATTTGCCCGCCACGCCAACAAGCATGAACAACGTGATTGCCACGATCACCCACGGCATGGTGTGCGCGGCTTCCTGCGCTTTTTCGAACACGGCGTCGAACTGGAACGAGCCGAGGTACCAGAACATCAAAAAGCCCGCGATGAGGAAACCGAAGTCGCCGATGCGGTTGGTGATGAAGGCTTTGTTGCCGGCGTTTGAATTGGCCCACGAAGGCCTGCCCAGCGTATCCTTGTCGTACCAGAAACCGATGAGCAGGAAGGAGCAAAGCCCCACGCCTTCCCAGCCGACGAACAACATCATGTACGAGTCGCCGCTGACGAGGATCATCATCATGGCGATGAACAGATTCAGGAAAACGAAGAAACGGCGGAAGCGCCCAATGTCGTTCTTGAAGCGGACGTCTTCGTGCATGTATCCAATCGCGTAGATGTGGATGAGAGTCCCGACGCCCGAAACAGCCAGCATCATCGTGGTCGAGAGCGAGTCGACGCGGAATGTCCAGTCGATGGTCAGGCTGCCGATGGAAATCCATTCGGCCAGACGCCAGCGCAGGACTTCGCCGTGGTTCCCGGCAACCGTCACCGCCAGCAGGACCGAAACGACGAACGATGCGCCCGAGGCCGCGCTTGCCAGCCAGCCAATCCCCTTCTCGCTGAACCTGCCGCCAAAGATGATATTGATGAGAAGTCCCATCACAGGCGAAAAGACCAGCCACGGGGCGAGGAATAAAAAGCCAGTATTTACTGTTTCGCTTAAGTGCATAACATTCTCCAGAAATTAGAGACTAATTATCTAATCTCTACTACCCTTTCAGGCTGTTCATTTCATCAACATTAATGCTGTGTTTGGTCCTGAAAATTTCAACGATCAACGCGAGACCGACAGCCACTTCCGCGGCGGCCACCGCGATGACAAAGAACACGAAGATCTGCCCGCTGAAACTCTTGTAGACGCTGGAGAACGCGACAATCGCGAGGTTGGCTGCGTTCAACATCAACTCGACGGACATGAAGATAACCAGCGGGTTGCGGCGGACAAGCACTCCCATCGCACCGATGGTAAAAAGAATTGCCGAAAGGACGATGTAATAATTGACGGGAACCATTATTTTTGCGCCCCTTTCTCTTTCTTTGTCAACACGATCGCGCCCACCATCGCGACCAGCAGCAAAATCGAGGTGACTTCGAACGGCAGGAGGTACCGGTTGAACAACATCATGCCCATCTCGCGCAGGCTGTCCATCGAGTTGATTGCGGCATCGGGAGTTGTAACTTCAGCGACGGAGCGGGCGCGCACGAGCAGGAGGTAAATCGACTCGATTGCAAGGACGGCAGCCAGCACGCCCGCCACAGGCTTCTGCCACGGCAGGGCTTTCCCGGGCGGCAGGACTTCCGTGCCGAGCAGCATGATGACGAACAGGAACAACACCATGATGGCTCCCGCATAGACTGTAATCTGCGCCATCGCAATGAACGGCGCACCCAACAGCAGGTAGAACACCGCCACCGTCACGAAGTTCAGCACGAGGAACAACGCCGAATAGACCGTGTTGCGGCTGAGCAGCATGCCCAGCGCGGCCGCCACGGAAATGAGGGCGAGTATCAGGAAGAGAATGAGGTCAATGGTCATAAGCACCTAGTGGTTGGTAAATTGGTAACTTGGTAACCTGGTAAGTTGGTAACCTGGTAAATTCGCAAACCAACCACCAAATCCCAATTTACCAATCTACTAATCTTGCGGATCTTTCATCTCCGGCACCGACCGTTTATATACGCCTTCCTCCACCTTGCGGGGAGTGAGCATATCCGCGGACGGGACAGATTCAAGCAGCATGTCCTTGCCGTAAATCGCCTGGCGCCGGTCGGTGAAACTGAGTTCGTAATTGTCGCCAAGCACAATCGCCTCGGTCGGACAGGCATCTTCGCAGAATCCGCAATAGATACAGCGGAGCATATTAATTTCGTAGGTGGAGGCATACCGTTCGCCGGGCGAGAAGCGTTTCTCGTCGGTGTTCTCGGATGCTTCCACGAAGATCGCGTCCGCGGGGCAGGCCGCCGCGCACAGCGAACAGCCGATGCACTTCTCCAGTCCGTTCTCGTAGCGCTTCAACACGTGACGCCCGCGATAGCGCGGACGCACCGGGCGTTTCTCTTCGGGATAGGAAACCGTCACGACCGGGTTGAAAAACGTCTGCTTGAAGGTTGTCCACAGGCCGCGGCCCAGTTCGATCATGGGTTCAAGCACGCTCATAGGCTTTTCTCCTCAAATCACGGTACACAACCATCACAGCGAGCAAACCAACCAGTAATGATACAGGAAGCACAATCCAAATCCACAGCGGATTGAACATCTCCGCCAGAAGGATTCCCACCGCCGTAATAAAGACCACAGCCAGCGACAGGGGAATCAATATCTTCCAGCCCAAACCCATCAGGCGGTCGTAGCGGATGCGCGGCCACGACGCCCGCACCCAGATCATGATGCCCAACAGGACAACGACCTTGATGAAAAGATACGCCGGGCCGAGGAACCAGGCGCGGTCCACGCTCAGGAACGTATCCTTCAGGAACCAGAATTCCCGATACCCGCCCAGGAACAAGGTCGCGCCGATCATCGAGACCACGATCATCTTCTGGTATTCGGCCATGAAGAACAGCGCGAACTTCATACCCGAATATTCGGTGTGATAGCCTGCCGTCAATTCCTGCTCGGCCTCGGGCATATCGAACGGATGGCGGTTCACCTCCGCCAGCGTGGCGATAAAGAAGAGCAGATAACCGACAGGTTGGATGGCGGCAAACCACATCCCTTTTTGCGCTTCCACAATATCCACCAGGCTCATCGAATTGCCCATCAAAATGGCTGTCACGAACATCAAGCCAAGCGTCAATTCGTACGAGATTATCTGCGCCGTCGAGCGCAGTCCGCCCATCATGGCGTATTTATTGTTGCTCGACCAGCCCGCCAGCACGATGCCGTACACCGCGATCGAAGCGATGGACATCAGGTAGATCACGCCCACGTTGATGTCCGCCAGGTACAGGTGGATCGTCCGCCCGCCCAACTGGAACGAGGTCCCCCACGGGATCACCGCCGCGATCACAATCGAAGGCACCATCGTCACAATCGGAGACAAGAAGAACACCAGTTTGTACACATTGGCAGGCGTCAGTTCCTCTTTGAAGATCAGTTTGACCGCGTCCGCCATCCATTGCATCAAACCCTGCGGCCCGGCGCGGTTGGGGCCGATGCGCACCTGGATGCGCGCAAGAAAACGCCGCTCGTACCACGTCAGGTATCCAAAGCCGATCAGCAGGGTGAAAATCAGGATCAGCGCTTTGATGAACCATTCCCAGAATAAAGCCCACGTCATATTAGCCTCTCGCCTTTTTCATGGACTTGACCGACACCGCGACCGGTTCGCGCACCGCCAGACCGAAACTGCGCGGGACGAGCGCCACTCCCCTTGGAACAGCCTCGTCGGTTCTCGCGCGGACCTCGGCCTGGGTCCCGTTAAACGCAAGTTTGACCAACTCCCCGGCCTCCGCGTCCAGATCCTGTGCGGTCGCGGGGTTCAGCGTCACCGACGGCTCGCCGATTCTTTGGGACAGTAGTTCCGCCGGGACGACAGTCGCGCCCTGGTCGTAAAGTCTCGTCACCGGGACGGCCAGCACCTCGCCCTCCTTTGGGCGCAGGGACTTGGCCTTTTTAACGGCGGGCAGTTTATAGGTCTCGCCGCGACCCGCCGTGCTGGTCAACTGCGCGCCCAGTCCGTGTTTGTTCTCATAACTCGTGCCGCCGTAATTCACGTCGCCGCGGCCAATGATCGGCCACTGCTCGGTCACTTCGGCCAGTTTGGCATAATCCAAACCCTCGTAGGATTTCACGGTCGCGGCCAGGAAGTCGAACACGATGGCGGGCGATGTGCCTTCGAGGATGTATCCCATCTGGCGTGCGATCTGCGAGGTGATGGCAAAATCGGGACGCGCTTCCCCCGTCACAGGCACCGCCGGGTAAAAGCGCTGCACGCGGCGCTCACCGGATGTGAACGTGCCTTCGCGCTCGGTGTAAGCCTGCGCGGGCAGGACAACGTCCGCCAGCCCAGCCGTCGCGGTCAGCGAAATATCCTGCACGACGAGGAACTTGGCAGACTTGAGCGCCTTCGCCAGCGCGGGGTCATCCCCGGCCGGGTCCGCGCCCGCCACGTAAACGGTCTTGCCCTTGAGTTCTTCCGCCAAATCATCGGATGGTTCGTAGCCCATCTCCCACGCGCCCTGGTCGTTGGCCCGCGGCCAGACGCCGATCAGCCCGCTGTTGGACTTGCCCGCGCTTGCACTGAGCAAAGTCGAAGTGTGATTCGTTTCTTTCAGCAAATCCGCCGCGGCCGCCGCTAGTGACGAAGACCCCGCCAATCCCAATCCTTCGCTTCCAAACAGGATGACGGCGTTTTCGGCCTTTGCAAAAGCATCCGCGATCTTGGTCTTGCCGTTCAAATCTTCGATGGCCTTGATCTCATCGCCATACGAATATCGAATAACGAATTTCGCGTGTCTGTCCAGTTTCGTCTCGCGCGGGTTGGCGACGATCAGCGTCGCGCCGCGTTCGGCGGCCGCTTTGACTCTCAACCACCAGATGGGCGCTTCTTCATACAAATCGGACGCGACAACCAGAACCGCGTCACCCGCGCCGAGTTTGCCGAGATCGAAGCCAACGCCCACACCGACGCGCGTCGTCAACTCGCCGCCGCCCATATCGGTGTAGAGGATGGCCTTGCCGCCCGCCAAATTCGCGAGCGATTTTAGGTTGTACAAGTCTTCGTTCGAGAGCCGTCCCGAAGCCAGAACCACCAAGTTTTTCTTTGATTCTGCAAGTTTGCTTGCGGCGTGGTCGAGCACGGACTTCCACGAGGCCTTCGCCAGTTTACCGTCTTTGGCGATCAGCGGCTTGGTCAGGCGCTCTTCGCTTTCGACATAATGATAGGCGAAGCGGCCCTTGTCGCAGATCCAAATTTCATTCACCTGTTCATTTTGCCGCGGCATGACGCGCTTGATAACGATCTTCCCGTCCGATTTGGCTTCGCGGCGGGTGTTGAACGTGATGTTGCACCCGACGGGACACTGCCCGCAAATGGAGGCCGCGGCCTTGAGTTCCCACGGACGCGCGCCGAAGCGGAAGTCCGCGGTGGTCAGCGCGCCGACGGGGCAGATATCGCTGGTGTTGCCCGAGAAAACGGAATCAAACCCGGGGTCCGAGAATGTGACGATCTGGGTGGCGCGGCCGCGTTCGTCGAAACCGATGACCGCTTCCCCGGCGATGTCAGTCTGGAAGCGGATACAGCGTCCGCACTGGATACAGCGTTCGCGGTCCAGCCAGATGAGTTCGCCCAGCGGGACATGCTTGGCGAGATGTTGCTTCTCGTCAAAAATGAAGCGGCTCTTGCCCGGACCGTGCTCCATCGTCAGGTTCTGAAGCGGACATTCTCCGCCCTTGTCGCAGATGGGACAGTCGAGCGGGTGCGACGTCAGCAGGAATTCAAGCGTGCCCTTCTGCCCTTCCTTCGCCTTTTCGGTCTGGGTGAGGACAACCATGCCTTCTGAAACGATATTGGTGCAGGCTGTTTCGAGTTTGGGCATGAACTGAATCTTGGGCTGGCCGTTTTCCATCACGACCTGCCCCGTTGCGCGGTCCATCATTGGGCGGCCGATTTCAACGAGGCACATGCGGCACATGCCGACGGGTTCGAGTTTGGGGTGGTGGCAGAAGACGGGGATATCAATACCCGCCATCCTGGCCGCGTCGGCTACCAGCATTCCTTCGGGAACGGTGACTTGTTTGCCGTCAATCGTTAGTGATACCTGTTTACTCATCAATTTAATCCTGGAGTTCTTCTCTGCTGATTCCAGCCTGCCTGAGGATTTCGCGCAGGGTTCCCTGCGGCAGGTCTTTACGATGAAAAGGAATTACAACTCGTTTTTTAGTTTCAGGATGAAAGTAAATCCTGTGACTGCCTTTGCTTCTATCAAGAACAAAGCCTTTCTGTTCAAGAACCTTGATAACCTGCTGGGACGTAAGCGATGGAAATTTAGGCCTGAGCGGGTATCATCAACATGTATTCCAGCGCCTCATTATCGGTCGGCACTTCTTCGCCGTGCTCTTGCAAACTTTCAATGTATAACTCAATTGCTTCACGCGCCATGCTCAAGGATTCTTCCAATGTTTCGCCAAAGGTCACGCAACCAGGAAGCGAGGGCACATTAACGGTAAATCCGCCTTCGGGTTCCTTCCTGAGTAATACTCGATAACTCAAAATGTCCATGCCAGCCTCCAACGTTAAACCTTGCCTTATAAAATTCGCAAATCGTTCTTTACAAATTACGGAACACGCTGCACGCAGGAAAGTAGAAACGACATCACGCTTTTACGGCCTTTTTGAAATCCTGCGGGAATCTTTCGATCCCTGTCACCACAGCCATCGTGGAAAATTCGCCAAGCGCGCACAGGCATTTGCCCTGCATTTGTTTGGCGACGGTCAGGAGTAAATCCACATCCGCCTGCGAGCCGCTGCCGGAATGAATGCGCTCGGTAAGGTGCCGCATCCAGTAATTGCCTTCACGGCAGGGCGTGCATTTGCCGCAGGATTCGTGCTTGAAGAAATGGATGGTCTTGTTGATGACCCAGTCAATGCTGACAGTGTCGTCGATCACGATCACGGAGGCAGACCCGAGGTCCGAACCGAGCGGGCGGACGGAGGCGTAACCCATGGGTGTGTCGAGGACTTTTTCGTCCACAACGATCAGGGAGGACGATGCGCCCGCAGGCATGATCGCTTTGACAGGACGACCGTCGAGAATGCCGCCGCCGTTTTCGTAAATGAGTTGACGGAAGGTCGTGCCGAAGGGCAGTTCATAGTTGCCGGGTTTGCGGACGCGTCCTGAAAGCGAGAATATTTTCACGCCCGCGCTGTCGGCTGTGCCCATCGACTTGTACCAGTCCGCGCCGTTGGCGAGGATGAGCGGGACATTGGTCAGCGTTTCCACGTTGTTGACGACAGTCGGCTTGCCGTACAGCCCGAACGAGGGTGGGAACGGCGGACGCACACGAGGCTGGCCTCGCTTTCCCTCGATGGATTCCAGCATGGCGGTCTCTTCACCACAGATGTATGCGCCCGCGCCAAGATGGGTGTAAATGCGAAGCGAATAATCCGTGCCAAAGAGATCATCGCCAAGGCAGCCGGCCTTTTCCATGTCCGCGATTTTTTCATCGAGGATGGCCGCCACCTGCCAGAATTCGCCGCGCAGGTACACATATGCAACGTTCGCGCCGACCGCATACGAAGCGAGCGCAACGCCTTCCAAAAACTGGAAGGGATTGCCCTCCATGATTTCGCGGTCCTTGAACGTGCCCGGCTCGGACTCGTCCGCGTTGGCAACGACATAATGCGGCCAGTTCTTGTTGTCCATGAACTGCCACTTCATGCCGGTGGGAAAGCCCGCGCCGCCGCGGCCGCGCAGTCCCGAAGCCTTGACCACGTTGGTCACTTCTTCGGGCTTCATTTTGGTGACGGCGTTTTTCCAGGCCGCGAAGCCGCCGTTCTTTTGGTAGACATCAATCTGGTTGATGCCGGGGATGTCACGATGACGGAGGAGTATGTGTGCCATTATTTCACCTCCCCGCCGTTCTTCTTCAGCCCGTCAATCAATTCCATCGTCTTCTCGACCGTCATGTTCTCGTGGTACTCAATGCCATTCGGTCCCTGCGTCTGGAACATGGGCGCCTTATCGCAGGCGGCCAGGCACATGACCGCTTCGACGGTGACGAGGCCATCGGGAGTCGTGCCGCCCGGCTCGATGCCAAGTTTACCGCACAGGTCCGCCAGGAACTTGTCCGCGCCGCGCAGGGCGCAGGGCAAATCGGTGCAGACCTGGATGCGCAGTTTGCCCTCTGGTTTATCATGATACAGCGTGTAGAAGCCGATGATGGAAGCGACTTCGGTCTCGGTGATGTCCAACAGCGCGGCAATTTCCTGCATGGCATGGCGGTCCACGTGGCCTTCCTGGAGTTGTGCCAGATGAAGCAGGGGCATGACCGCCGAGCGCTTGTGCTCCGGCGGATATTTCGCCAGGATTTGCTTAATTTCCTTTGGGTATTTTTCAGCCAGGCTCATCGGTCAATATCTCCCAGGACAAAATCAATCGAGCCAACGATGGCGATCAGGTCGGCAACCAGGTGACCTTTGCAAATTTCGGGAATCACGCCCACATTCTCGAAGGAGGGAGTCCGCATGTGAATGCGGTAGGGCTTGGGACCGCCGTCGCCTTCCAGGTACACGCCCAGTTCGCCGCGCGGACCTTCGACAGCCGAATAGATGGCGGCCTTCGGGGCGTCGAAGCCCTCCGTCCACAACTTGAAGTGATGGATCAGCGCTTCCATGCTGAGACCGATCTCCGAGCGCGGCGGCGGGACAAATTTGCGGTTGTCCGAGCGGACGGGTCCCATCGGCAACCTGTTCAGCGCCTGCTCCACGATCTTGAGCGATTCGCGCATCTCCTGCACACGGACGAGGTAGCGGGCGTAGTTGTCGCCCTCCGTCCGGATGGGAACATCAAAATCGTACTCTTCGTAACCCATGTAGGGACGCTTCTTGCGCAGGTCCCAGTCCACACCGCTGGCGCGCAGGATCGGGCCGGTCACACCGTAATTGAGGGCCTTTTCCTTCGTCAGTTTGCCGATACCATACAGACGGTCCAGGATGAACGGGTTGCGGGTCAGCAGGGCTTCGTACTCGTCGAGGCGCTTCGGGAAAGTCTTGAGAAAGTCCCGCACAGCGGCTTCGAACTCGACCGGCACATCGCGCCACACACCGCCGGGACGAATGTAGGTGGTCATCATGCGCTGGCCGGAGACCAACTCCAGGATGTCCAGGATCACTTCGCGTTCGCGGAAGGTGTACATGAACATGGACATGGCCGCCAGGTCGAGGGCGTGTGTGCCGATCCAGACCAGGTGCGAGGCAATGCGCTGGAGTTCGGTCAGGAGTACGCGCAATACCTGGGCGCGCGGCGGCACATCCAAATCCACCAGTTTTTCAACCGCCAGGCAGTAGGCCAGGTTGTTGGTGACCGTGCTCAGATAATCCAGGCGGTCAGTCATCACCTCGGCCTTCTGGTAGGTCTTGGCCTCCATGTTCTTTTCGATGCCGGTGTGCAGGAAACCGATATCCGGGATGCAGTTGATGACGATCTCGCCGTCCAGTTCGACCAGAAGGCGCAACACGCCATGGGTGGCCGGATGCTGTGGGCCCATGTTCAACATCATGGTCTCGCCCATGATGGCGCGATTGGAAACCAGGTGCTTTAATTCATCAAGGGTTACTTCTTCAAGTTGCGTCATAAAATGCCTCATGTAGTGACGACTGAAGTCGTCCCTCTGCGACTCAAGTCGCGACTACGTGTTTTATTCTTTGGAATACGGCTTACGCAGGTCAATCTCTTCATAATTAAACGTAAATTGCGGCTCTTCGTAACCCAGCGGATAATCCTTGCGCAGGGGATGTCCCTCCCAATCGGGAGGCATCAGGATGCGGCGCGGATCGGGATGGCCCGTGAAGCGGACGCCAAACATATCCCAGATTTCGCGCTCGCGCCAGTTGGCCGCCGCGTACACGCCGGTCATGGTCGGGACCTCGGGTTGGTCGCCGTTAACCGGGACGCGCACCATCAGGGACAGGTTGTTCGCCACAGACGTGAGTTGGTAGATGACATGGAAGCGCGGCGATACCTGCGGCCAGTAATCCACCGCCGTCATGGCCGAGAGAAGTTCAAAGCCCTGCTGGTCGCGCAGGAAGGTAAGCACATCCACAACCTGCCCCGCCCCGGCAAAGACATGCGCCTCGCCGCGGAACTCCTCGGCTTGTGTTTTGAACTTTTCCTGCAAAGCCTGGACGATCTTTTCGAGTTTATTATCCATGTGCCATGTAGTAACGACTTCAGTCGTTATCCCTTCGCCAAATCCTTGAACTTCATCGCCTGCACCTTCTCGTACAGCGTCACCACGCCGTGGATCAACGCTTCGGGGCGCGGCGGGCAACCGGCCACGTAAACATCCACCGGCACCACTTCATCCACTCCCTGGAAGATGGCGTAGTTGTTGAACACACCGCCACACGAGGCGCAGTCACCCATCGCCAGCACCCATTTCGGTTCGGGCATCTGGTCGTACAGGCGGCGCAGGACAGGCCCCATCTTGCGCGAGACGCGTCCCGCCACGATCATCAGGTCGCTTTGACGGGGACTGGCGCGCATCAATTCCATGCCGAAACGGCTCATATCGTAATTCGGAGCCTGCGCCGCCATCATCTCGATGGCGCAACAGGCCAGGCCAAACAGCATCGGCCACATGGCGCGCGTACGCGACCAGTTGACCACAGTTTCAAGGGTGGTGGTCACCACGCCCATATTGCCAAGTTTTTGCTCTATTCCCATTCAAGGGCTCCTTTCTTCCACGCGTACACATAGCCTACCAATAAGATGACAATAAAGACAGCCATCTCAACCAGGCCGAACAGTCCCAACTGGCGGAACACAATCGCCCACGGCAGGAAAAAGACGACTTCGATATCGAACAGGATGAACAGCACCGCAACCAGATAGAAGCGCACCGGCATCCGCCGCGTACCCGGCCCGATTGGCGTCATACCCGATTCATACGGTTCGTTCTTGACAATGGATTTATGTTTCGGCCCGAATAATTCCCCGAGACCGATGGCAATTAAACCGACTGCTGTGGAAAGCACAATCAAAAGTGCAATTGCAAGATACTCAAATAGCATAGGAATCCTCGACAAATAGTTGAGACTTGCGCCGACGGGAGAGTATATCATAATGGTTTTTAAGTGACCAGACAAAGTGTCACATTTCACAAGAACAAAGGTAATATAAGACTATTGACAGGGTTTATCGGAATTCACGTTGATCTTTCATCCCAAATAATCCCGCAAGGGGCGGCTGCGCGCGGGATGTCGCAGTTTCCTCAATGCCTTCGCTTCGATTTGGCGAATCCGCTCGCGCGTGACGTTGAAATAGCGGCTCACCTCTTCCAGCGTGTGGTCTTTTCCATCCACCAGGCCAAAGCGCAATTCCAGCACCTGCCGTTCCCGGTCGGATAATGCCTCGAGAGCGTGCTGCACTTGTTCGCGGAGCATCTCGCGCGCGGCGGCATCCATCGGCGAGGGAGCGTCCTCGTCTTCGATAAAATCCCCCAGCGAACTGGAATCTTCATCCCCCACCGGCCCTTCGAGGGAGACAGGTTCCTCGGCGGAACGCAGGACGCGGTCCACTTTTTGGGTGGCGATTTCAAAGCGTTGCTGCAACTCGGGCGGGAGCGGCTTTCCCTCGGCGTGAGCGCGCAGGATGGCCTGCACATCGGAGGCGGACAGGTAACCAACCTCCAAAGCCAGTTCCCCATTGTTGGGTTCGCGCCCCAGTTCCTGGACCAATACCCGCTGGGCGCGCAACAACCGTGTGATCGACTCGAACAAATGCACGGGGATTCGGATCGTGCGCGCCTGTTCGGCAATCGAACGGTTGATGGATTGCCGGATCCACCACGTGGCATACGTGCTGAATTTGAAGCCGCGTCGCGGGTCAAATTTGCCGACCGCGCGCAAAAGCCCCATGTTGCCCTCCTGGATCAAATCAAGGAACGAAATGCCGCGTCCGAGGTAACGCTTGGCAACCGAGACGACCAGCCGCAGGTTCGCGCGAATGATGGCATGGTTCGCGTCCGTCGCGCGTGCACCGGCTGAATCCATTTCGTCGAGCAGTTCCTCGTCCCTGCATAAGTTGCGAAACATCGTCCGCTGGGCAGGCGGTTCGTGATGTTGGTGGACATATTTCAGCAGCCACCCCGCGTAATTTAACGGAAGCAGGTACAGGCTTAGAAAGACGCCGTAGGCATTTCGGGCAAGGCTGTCCCAAAGATGATCCACTCCCCAATGCCCATTATCCAAATAAGCGCGGAGATAGGAGGGGGAATCGAATTCCCAGCCCGCATGTAGGGACTGCGCTTCCGCCAGCACGAGGGCGAGGTCGGGAAGCGGGTGGTTGAGTCGCTGGGCATCCTCGACCAGGCGCTGCCACGAGGTGATCATTTCAGAGAGCAGGGAATGATAAACGGCGCACGCCTGCGAGAGTCCCGCGCGGTGTGGAAGGCGGCGCAGGGTTCCGACAAGGCGATTGGCCTCGATCAAGGTCGCCAGCCGAAACTCACTGTCGGAATCGAGCAGTTTTACCTGGCCGATTTCGCGCAGGTACAAACGCACGGGGTCTTCGGCGAGTTCAGCCGCAAGATCATGGCTCCGCGCAGGCAGGAGAATGTCATCGGCAAGATCCTCTTCCTGTTGCGCGAGAAGAGTCTCATCCGGCTCGCCGATCTCGTCAGCGACGAAATCCAGCGAGCGCGTCTTTTCCTCCACCAACGCGTCCACAACGCCGTTGACTGAAAGTTCCGGCGCATCCGCCTGGGCGGTCCTTTTGGGCGCGCGCGGCAACATCGGCTTCGGTTTGCGCTTCGTCCCGGGTTTGACTCTTTTTTTCGCTTTGGCGGGCATCGATTTTGCCTCTCACTCAAGATTACAACGAAACACCCAAAGGTTCAAAATATCAAGCCTGTCGCTTCAATGACAGTTTCCGTTTGGCCTGGTCCAGGCTTTGAAGCAATCTCGTAAATTGGACAGCCTGGTTTTGATATTGTTTCAAATTGGCGCCGCCCTGCGCCTGTTCGTCCTCCTGCAAAAATCGCAGCTGGCTGACGCCAGCCTGTGCCACCATGCGGCGCAGGTCGATGAAACGCGACAGCAACTCTTCGAGCAACTTGTCATCCACAGGGTCCAGTTTCTCCGTTTGGGCAAGCAAATCCTTCGAGAGTCCATCCAGCGTTTCCGGTACATGAGTCACCACATAAGCATGGTGGTCTTTTTCATCCTGTTCCACGGCCTGGCGAATGGTGCGGAACAACAACTGATGGTCAGTATACTCAAAATCCTCGTTATTTAATGCGCTCAAACCGAACTCCTGCAATTTCCTGTCGAGACGGTAAAGCAATTCGGGCTTGCGATATAGAACACCAAGACAATAGGCTTCGATTCTCAATGTTGGACTGACCGCCGCCACCACGGACGGCGATGCCGCCGAGCGGGGTATTCCCGCCGGACTTTGGCGGGGTCTCGCCCGCTTCACTGCCGGACCCTGAACCTGCGGGCCGATCAACGCGCGTTCGTCAACCCGCAGCATTCGCGCGAGCGCCTGGCGATATGTGTCGCGTTCCATGGCATTGGGCAAATCTTCAATTAAGGGAAGCACCTGCGCCGCGATTTGATTCTTGATCTTGGCGTCGTTCAAGTCCTGGCCCGCCGCGAGGGTTTCCATCACATGCGTCACGACGGGTTTGGCGTTCCCGATGAGCCGTTTCCACTCCTCTTTATCGCGTGCGACGATTTCATCGGGATCGAGGTCATCGGGCATGGACGCGACGCGCAGGTCCGCTTGCAGGCGCGCCTCGTTTCGCAGGAGGCCGCGCGCATCGAAACCAAGTTCGCCTTCGCGGTCCATCGCGGAACGCGCGGCTTCGAGTCCGCGTAACACGGCTTTTTGCCCCGCCGTATCCGGGTCGAGCGCAAGGACGATGCGCCGCGTAAATTTCTTGAGCAGGCGCAGCTGGTCTTCAGTCAGGGCCGTGCCCATCGGCGAGACGACGTTCTCGTAGCCCGCCTGGTGCAGGGCAATGACATCCAGGTAGCCTTCCACGATCACGGCCTGGTCCGCGGCGCGGATGGGTTTGCGGGCGCGGTCGAGGCCGTAAAGCAGCCTGCCTTTGGAAAAGACCGGCGTCTCGGGCGAATTGACGAACTTCGCCTGCTCCTTGTTGGGATCGTCCGGGTGAATGCGCGCGCCGAAGCCGGACATGCGGCCATTCTCGTCGCGGATGGGAATCGTGATGCGGTGGCGAAAACGGTCGTAGCGCTTGCCGTCTTCACGCTCGGCAACAAGCCCCGCCCCGATCAAATCCTGTTCGGAAAAGCCGCGCGCGGTGAAATGCCGGAGGACGTTATCGTAGCCGGGCGGCGCGTAGCCCAGCCCAAAGGTCTCGATGGTTGAATCGGTCAGTCCGCGTTTTTCGCGGAGGTAGGTCAGAATATCCCTGTTGTTGAAAAGATGGCTTCGATAAAAGACAATCGCGTCTTCGAGCAATTTGCGGAGATGCTCATACGCTTCTTTAACTTCCGGCGTCTCGCGCTGGAATTCCTTGAGCTCAACGCCCGCGCGCGCCGCAAGTTTTTGCAACGCCTCTTTGAAGTCAATCCCCTCGTGCTTCATCACGAACTTGAAGATATCGCCGCCCTCATTGCATTGACCAAAACAGCGCCACGTTCCCGTCTCCGGCCAGACGACGAAGGCGGGCGTATGCTTGTTATCGTGAAATGGACAGAAACCGGTGTAGTTTTTCCCCGCATGGCGCAGTTTTACGCCAGCCTCGGATACGAGATCAACAATGTCTATCCTTGATTTGATTTCATCGATTGTGGACATCAACGGAATTATAGACTTGATTGAGGGGAATCGCAAACCGCCTGCGGAAAGCCGAAAGACGGCCGCGCCGGCATGGAGTCCCGCTCGATGTTTTCCGGGATGGCATTGGAGAAGATACAGGCGTGGATTGCACCCATCGAAAACGGCCTATGGATAGGCCGGCGAATCGCCAAAAATCTCCCACCCGCGTTCACCTGCAACTGCCCTCAATTTTTTATCGGGATACACCGCCACCGGGCGGTCTGCATGTTCAAGCAATGGGATATCCAGCGCGGTGTCGCCATAGGCCACATCCACGCGGTCGACGCCAAGGCGGCTCAAGACCTGTGCGATTTTCCTTTCATTCGCAACCAGGCCGCCGGTCATTCGCACGCGTCCATTTACAATCTCGACGGGCGTGCCAATGCCCTTCGCGCCGATACGCCTCGCGAACGGCTCGATGAACGGCTCGACCACACTGCTGGCAATATAGACCTTCGCCCCATTTTCACGATGCGCAAGCAAACGCAGGACCACATCCTCGCGGCGCTTCTTCCACAGGTCGTGTTCCACCACCCATTCCGAAGCATGGCGCAATTTTGCATCGTCTGCATCCCTGATGTAGGCCAGGCTGTTCACCATTAATTTTTGTCCCCACGCCTGCCAGTCGATGACGCCGTTCTTCGCGAGAAAATAGGATGGCATGATCGACGCCATGTAAAAGTCCGCGCGTATTTTGCCCTGGTTGTGCTTCACCCAATCCACAAGCCCCAAAAACGGCGAGCCGGTGGTAAGTGTGCCCATCATATCCGAGACGACGATCATGTCAACTCCCAGTGAAATTGTTTTTTACGCCAAACCTTGCTGAATTATAGCATCCGTTTCCACTAAACGAAGTCCATCCAAGCCATGTAAAGGGTTCGCCGCCATTCACACCTCCCGTTCCACCTTCATCCCCTGTATAATGGATGGAATGATCGAATTGAACATTCCCGGCCTCGGAACTTTGGAATTGGAACACCTCGTCACCGACGTCAACGGCACGCTTGCCATGGACGGCCAGTTGATCGAGGGCGTTGCAAAACGGATCGCATCCCTGTGCGACCGGTTGACCGTTCACCTGCTCACAGCGGATACACATGGCCGCCAGTCCATCATCGACGGGCAGCTTGGGCTGACGGCTGTCCGCATCGCACCGGGCGGCGAGGCCCAACAAAAAGCGGAGTACGTCCGCAAACTGGGGCAGGACAAGGTTGCCGCGATGGGACAGGGAGCGAACGACGCGGACATGCTTGCCGCGGCGAAACTGGGGATCTGCGTCATGTCACAGGAAGGCGTTGCAAAGGAAACCCTGCTGGCATGCGACCTGGTCATGCCGAACATCCTCGCGGCGTTCGAATTGTTCGAGAAGCCCCTGCGGATCATTGCCAGTTTGAGAAAATAACCCATCTTATGCAGAACGTCCCGAAGGGTGGTTCGCTTTTCGCCCAGACCTTCGGAACGGTGTACACAACCATTTAACCATGACTTATTCCGAAGACCCCATCATCCCTTCCGAACCGCAGCCGCACCAGGAACGTCCTGAGGCGGTCCGCGCGCGCCGCAGGCGCGTGACCCGCCGGCAAATGATCCCAACCGACGCGGAGGGACAAGCCGTGTTGATCGCCGGGTTGTCGAAGCGCGCCTTTCCATCCTACGAGTTGTTCGTGTTTTCGATTCTCTGCGGCGCGGTGCTGGGACTCGGCTTCATGCTCGACTCGCATGCCGTGCTTTTGCTTGGAATTTTGCTCGCCCCGCTCATGACTCCCTGGGTGGGCTTACTGCTTTCCATTCTCACCGGCTCACCCCGGTTCTTCTTCGAGACGTTCATGGCCCTGCTGATCAGCGCGGCGCTGGTATTTCTCAGCGGCCTGATGACCGGTTTCGCCTCGCGCGTCTTCCCGCCCCTCACGCTTAATTACGCCTTCACCCACAGCCGATTGTGGATTCCCGAAATCGCGGCGCTTGTCCTCGGCGCAGTCACACTGATCGCATCCTTCGTGCGTTCGGAGGAAAAGCCCACCCTTCCCAGCGTCATCGTTGCCTATTCATTTTTCCTGCCGGTCAGCGCGGCGGGTTTTGGCCTGGGTTCGGGCGTGCAGGGCATCTGGCCGCAGGGTGTGCTCGTCTTTCTGACCCATCTCGCCATTGCCAGCCTCTTCGGTTTATTAACACTTTTTGTGTTACGCCTCCGCCCCACAACCGCAGGCATGATCTTTAGCGTTTTAATGGGAGCGGTCATCGTGGGGACTCTCCTCCTGTTGATGGGACCCGGTTTACGGTCCGCGAATGAAGCGGGCGCTGTGACCCCGGCCAGCCAGCCCACGCTTCCATCCCCGACCGGGGAACTGGTCCCCACGCCCGTGCCTTCATCCACACCCAAGCCTGCATCCGCCGCGCCGCGCACCGAGACAGAGACAGCCGGGCCGACCGCATCGCCGACCCCGACGGAAGGCATCACACCCAGCCCCGTGCCGCTGACATTGGATGTGACCCTGCCCGCCACGGAAACCCCAACCATCACGTTGACCATCGAGCCGACACCCGTTTATGGAAAGATCGCGTCCGGCGAAGGCGGCGGGGCCAACCTGCGAAAAACACCCAACGGAAAATACCTGGCAACCCTGGACAACAACACGATCGTGGAAGTATTGCCCGACGTGCAGGAAGTAAACGGCGTGGCCTGGGCGCACGTGATCGCCACCAAGAATGGCGTACGGATCGAAGGCTGGATCCTTCAATCGACGCTGTTGTATGCAACGCCCGTTCCCAACTGGGATGCTTCAGCCACACCCATCTTTACCCCAACCGAAGAAATCACACCGGCGCCATAAACCATCCCATCCCCCCGGGGAGAGGGTTTTTCAGGAGAAAACATGCCCATTCATTTTGGCACCGACGGCTGGCGTGCCGTCATATCAGACACTTTTACCTTCGATAACCTTCGCATCGTTGCGCAGGCCATTGCCGACGCGGTCGCTTCGGGACACTGGGACAAATCCAGCAACGGCGGCCCGACCCCGGATGCAAGGAAGATCGTGATCGGTTACGATACGCGCTTCCTCTCGGACCGTTTCGCGGGCGAGGTGGGACGCGTGCTGGCGGCAAACGGTTTTACCGTGCTGCTGGCGCAGTCCGATTCGCCCACACCGGCCATTTCTTTTTCGGTCAAAAAACTGGGAGCCATCGCGGGGGTGATGATCACGGCTTCGCACAACGCGCCGCGTTATAACGGAGTCAAGTTGAAGGGCGCGTTCGGCGGTTCTGCCTTATCGGAACAATGCCGAAGAGTGGAAGTTTATATCAACGACAATGAACAGCAGGCGCGCGGTCCAAATTTGATGGATTTCAAAAAGGCGCGCGAGATGGGACTCATCCAACGCTTCAACCCATTGCCTGCGTATTTCGATCACCTGCGGACCCTGATCGATACCGACGTGATCGCCGACAACCCCCAGCGTTTCGTGGTGGATGCCATGTACGGTTCGGGGCGCGGCGTGATCAAGTCATTCCTGCAAGGCACAGGATGTGAAGTGGCCGAGATCCGCGGTGAGATGAATCCCGGGTTCGGCGGGATTCATCCCGAACCCATCGCCAAGAACCTCGGCGCGCTGGCCTCGGCAGTGAGTTCCGGCATGGGCAACTTCGGCGTGGTCACAGACGGGGACGCGGACCGCATCGGCGCGATGGACGAGCGCGGCAATTTCGTCGACCCGCACAAAATCTTTGCATTATCGCTTAAGTATCTCGTGGAAAAACGCGGCTGGACCGGCTCGGTAGTGCGGACAGTTTCGACAACGCGTATGATCGATCGCCTGGCAAAACGCTACGGTTTGACATTGCATGAAACGCCCGTGGGCTTCAATCACATTGCCGATTACATGATGAAGGAGGATGTGCTGATCGGCGGGGAGGAATCCGGCGGCATCTCGTTCAAGGGACACATCCCCGAAGGCGACGGCCCGATCATGGGGCTACTGCTGGTGGAGATGATCGCGGCCGGCAAAAAAACCCTGGTCGAGATGGTGGATGACCTGCTGGCAGACGTCGGCCCCGCGTACTATGAACGCACCGACCTGCGCCTCAGCCGTCCCGTTGCCAAGGCAGAGATGACTGAATTCCTGACAAAGAAAGCGCCAAAGGAAATCGGCGGCCAAAGCGTGGCCGAGATCAGCCAGAGCGACGGTGTAAAATACATCATGGCCGACGACTCCTGGTTGTTGATCCGCCCGTCCGGCACGGAACCTGTCCTGCGTGTGTACGCGGAGGGAAGAACGCCGGAAATGGTCAAAGCGCTGATGGGGTATGGAAAAACTGTGGCCGAGAGTGTAGTGTAAACCTGGAAACCGCCCGGCATCCCTGTAATGCCGGGCGGTTTTTTCATGCTGAAGAAACTCCCATGAACACGTCACAATCCCTGCTCGAAGCGGACGACTCTGTCCTCATCGTAATCGATATTCAGGACCATTTCCTGGAGAAACTACCCGCCCCGGAAAGTGAACTGCTTGTCAGGCGGTCATGCTGGCTGATCGCGGTGGCGCAATGGAGGGGCATCCCGCTGGTTGTCACTGCGGAGGAAGCCGGCGGGCAACCGGTGTCCCCGCGCATCCTCCAGTCTCTTTCGCCCGGCACAGCGGTCTTCGACAAAAGCAGTTTCGGCCTCGCGCACCAGCCTGACATCCTGGCCGCGGTCGAAGGGACCGGCCGCAGGACAGCCGTTTTGATCGGGCTGGAAACCGATGTCTGCGTGGCCCATTCCGCGCTGGGACTGCTCGAAAAGGGATATCGCGTGGCCGTCGTCGCGGATGCAACCGGCTCGCCGCAAAATGGGCACGAGATCGGGCTGGCCCGCATGAAAAATGCCGGGGTGATCCTCGTCAGCGCCAAGAGTCTGTTCTACGAATGGATGCGAAATCTCGATTGGATATATCGCTTCCATTCGGAAAACCCCGACATGCGCGACCCGGGCGGGATCATTTTGTAACAGGAAGGCAAATAAAAAAGAGGTTCCACCGTTTTTAACGGGAAAACCTTTTCAAACACGAAGGACACAAAGGTCACGAAGGTCACGAAGGAAAAACACCCGTAAAATTAACCGCCTTTTCCCCTTTGTGTACTTGGTGTCCTTTGTGTTTAGGCTCTTTCCCGTTAATTACGGGAGAGCCAAAAAAGGAACTGCCATGACCAATCAGCATTCATCCTTTGACCTCCCGGTGATTTTTGATTACATCGAAAAAAATCGTTCAACTTTCATCGAGCGTCTGTGCAATTACCTGCGCCAGCCCAGCATCAGCGCACATGGGCTGGGAATCGCCGAGACCGGCCAATATTTGTCCGGGTGGTTGACACATCTGGGATTGGAAACGGAACTCATCCCCACCGCCGGCTGGCCTGTGGTGCTTGGCAGGCGGAACGACGCGCCGGGAAAACCGACCGTCATCCTGTATGGCCATTATGATGTCCAGCCGCCCGATCCGCTGGAGGCCTGGGTCTCGCCGCCATTCGAGCCAGCCATTCGCGATGGACGTTTGTACGCGCGCGGCGTCGGTGACAACAAGGGACAACATTCGGCCCAATTATTCGCGCTCGAATCCCTGCTGGCTTGCTCCGGTAAACTGCCCTGCAATGTCATTGTTTTGCTGGAAGGCGAGGAGGAAGTCGGCAGCCCGAACATGCCTGCGTTCGTCAGCAAGCACAGGGATAAACTATCCGCAGACCTCGTCATCATTTCCGACGGGCCAGTGGATGTGAGCGGGCAGTCGCGGCTGGAGTTTGGCGTGCGCGGTATTGTCTCTTTTGAACTGCGGGCGCGCGGCGCAAATAAAGACTTGCATTCCGGCAACTGGGGCGGCGTCATTCCAAATCCGCTCTGGACGCTGGTGCACCTGCTCGCCAGCATGAAGAACAACAAGGGCGGGATCACAATTGACGGCTTTTACGACAATGTTCAACAGCCAACCGAACTCGAGAATCAAGCGCTCGCCAAACTTCCGGTGGATGTCGAAGCGGTCAAACGCGACCTGGGGTTGATCCGCTTCGATGAGCCAATCGAACGCCCCTTCTTTGACCGGCTGGCTCTATGGCCGACCCTGACCATCAACGGCCTGCATGGCGGCTATGGCGGGCAGGGCTCCAAAACAGTTTTACCGCACGAGGCGGTTGCCAAGTGTGATATTCGTCTGGTTGAAGCACAATCGGTTGAAGAAATCTTTGGGAAAGTCGAAGCGCATGTCAAACGTTTCGCGCCTGACGTCGAATTCATCCGCCAGGGAGGAATGGACCCATCCAAGACGCCGCTGGATTCCCCGTTTGCAAAACCGATCTGGAATGCAATCGTTGAGGCGCAGGGCGGGGAGCCGCAAATCGTACCGGCCATGGGCGGAAGCCTGCCAAACTACGTCTTCACCAAGACGCTGGGATTGCCCACGTTCCTGGTCCCCTATGCCAATGCCGATGAAGCCAATCATGCGCCGAACGAAAACATGGAAGTGGAGCGATTTATCATGGGAATCAAGACCGGCGCGTCCATGTTGGTTCATTTGGGCAGATCAGCCACGAACTAAAAATTTCCCGCTTCATGTGGCTTGAAACGCCTGTTGAGCCAGAGCAAGCGCGCCTGCCACACCGGCACGATTCCCAAGCGCGGGTGGCACAATGAAGGTATCGATTTCATCCAGAATTGCCCGCGAGGGGATATATCCATTGATGAGCGCGCGAGTCTTCTCCCGGACCATTTTCAGTAGATGCAGGTTTGACCCCACGCCGCCTCCCACGATGATCCGTTTTGGGGAGATGGTGTAGACATAACTTGCAAGCGCGTGGGCAACGTAATGCGCTTCCAAGTCCCAGGCGGGATGATCCTTCGGCAATTTCTCAGCACTTTGACCCCAGCGCTTTTCCATTGCGGGTCCGTTGGCAAGTCCCTCGAAACAATCTCCGTGAAATGGGCAAATGCCGTCGAATGGATCACGCTCACGATCGTGCGGAAGAGGGATGTGTCCCATTTCGGGGTGCAGCAGACCATGCAATAATTTTCCCTCCACGAAGGCGCCGCCGCCGATGCCGGTCCCGATGGTGAGGTAAATAAAGGTGTCGAGTCCCTGCCCCGCACCCCAGAGATGTTCGCCCAGGGCGGCCGCATTCACATCGTTATCGAATCCAATCGGGATGTCGAATGCGCCGCGCAATTTCCCGAACACGTCCGCGCCTGACCAATGTGGCTTTGGAGTCGGCAAGACCTGCCCATAGGTTGGGGAATCCTTCCTGATGTCCAGGGGGCCAAAATTCGCGATCCCGATTCCCGCCAAATGATCGTGTTCCTTGAAGAAAGCGATGGCTTGATCCAATGTCTTATTCGGGGTTGTCGTTGGGAAACGAACCTCCGCCCGAATATCAAAAGGCCCGGTACCCACGGCGCAGACGAATTTCGTCCCGCCGCCTTCGATGCCGCCAAACAGATGAAGTGCGTTCTTGTGTTCTCCTGCGTTTTCCATTCGTGTATTGTACTCAAAAAACCGCATCCATCAGGCCCACAAAACTCTAGTAAAATTCTACATAAATCTACATTGACTTTCCCACTCCAAACCATACAATACAGTATTTCAGAAGCGGGCGCTCATAAAGGCCCTTCCCTGTTTTTGCCAGCCAACAAGAACAGGCAACACAAACAGGTTTTTTCTCATCGTCTCATCCTTCATCCAACCATGTTCCTCAAACGCTTCCAGCTCGGACTCATCCACGTCGCGGTCGCGATGACCCTCGTCCCCATCAACAGCACGCTCAACCGCGTGATGATCAAGGAACTCGCCATCTCCGCGACCCTCGTTGCAATCCTTGCATCGCTCCCATTCCTCTTCGCCCCCATCCAGGTCGCCATCGGCTCATACTCAGACAGGCACCCCGTCTTTGGCTACCGCCGCACGCCATACATCCTCGCGGGTCTCGTGCTTTGCGCGCTTGGTATGCTTGTCTCGCCGCAGGTCGCATTCCTCATAAACGAGAATCCCGGTCCCGGCATTCTGGCGGGCATCATCGCCTTCGGCGCGTGGGGCATGGGCTATAACCTTTCCAGCGTCTCCTATCTGTCCCTCGCCGCCGAAATCTCAGGCGAAAAAGGGCGCGGCAAAACCATCGCAACGATGTGGTTCATGATGATCGTTTCCATCATAGCGACGGCGATTGGACTCTCCCGCCTCGTCGACCCATACACGCCCGAAG
>Ga0172368_10001617_pt1 | contig 30337 bp, 26 predicted proteins | sample Lak11m_FD_114540 | JGI IMG/M metagenome (GOLD analysis project Ga0172368, IMG submission 114540) | Freshwater microbial communities from Kabuno Bay, South-Kivu, Congo - kab_022012_11m | ecosystem: Environmental > Aquatic > Freshwater > Lake | place: Democratic Republic of the Congo: South-Kivu...
TCGTTTTTATTTTTATAGCATTTGCTATGAAACTTGCGTGTTTTATTAATTTTATAAAAGCAGCAAATGCTGCAGGAATAATTTGGACGAAGCAAATGCTTCGCCCTTCAACCCTTCATTTTTTATACTATAATTTCACAAAACAGCTCGGCGAAGCATCCGCTTCGTCGTCTTTATTTTTATAGCATCTGCTATAATAAAAAGGTATTAATATTTTTTTTACTCCACCACCACCTTCACCACCTCAAAAAACGTATCACTTTTTACACATAAAAAATACAAACCTCCTGTTTTAAAGTCTGTCCTATTCAAGTTAAGCTTGTATTTATAAGGATTTGGATATTGTTTTATTTTTCTGCCTTGTATATCGAAAATTTCAATTTTAAGCTTGTTTAGGGATATGTTCTGTGGTATATCTAAAGTTGATTTGTCGGTAATAGGATTTGGAAAAAATGAAATTTTGCTTTTGGGAGTTATTACTCTATTTATTCCAACATAATTTATACTACAAGTGTCAAAAAGTGTGTTAAAATATTCTAATAAACTATCCTTATATGAGCAAAGTAAATGAGTACTTCCCATATATTCAAAGAAATAAGAGTTAATCGCATAATCAATACCTACATTTGTTCCTATGCCCTCAATAAAAGTCAACTTTTCATTATTTGAAAAGGAGGTGTAAACGTTCAATCTTATTTTTTTTAAATTATTCTCAAAATAAACAGAGTCAACAAAGGCAATAGTATCATAATAGGGAGAATTAGGGTAAATTCTGAAAGTATCACCTAAATTCAATGATAAATTCAATATTAATCTTTCATCATTATTATACAAATCGTAAACCCAAGCTTTACCAATAAGAGTGTCTTCTCTTAAATATGTTTCATCATTTCCTGTAAAAACACAATTTACACCAGAATAACCAATTTTCTTAAAGGCTTTGGAATTAATAATTGTGTCATTTATTGTATTTACAAAACATGTCCAAGAAGAAAGATTATCATAAAAAACATTCCACTGTGTTGATTGATTGCCAAAAATTGACTTGTATGGTTGGCAATAAATTTTTAAGGATAAAAATAAATTCAGAATAATAAATGTTAAAATTATTTTTTTCATGTTTTTTTTGTTTAGATGATACTTTCCCTCCCGATAGATCGGAACCCTATTTCCCTATACCTTATTTCCCTTATACCTTCTTCTCCCCCTATGTTTCTTTCTAAGTGTCCTTTGTGCCACTTCGACACAGTGCATCGCTATGTGGTGTGAGGCTTTCATATATTTTAATCACAATATTAACAAAAAAAAGCTACTTTTGCAAATTATTTCATTCTCATACTGATAAGAATATCTTTTATGAAAGGTTTTATCAACTACATCTCAAGCCATAAGGTAATCTTATTTTCAGTTTTTATTCTTTCACTCAATTTTGTTCTTAAAATCCTTTTTATAGACAGTAATGATGTGGCTAAAGATGAGCCTTTCAGCATTTATACTGCACAGATGCCCCTGTCCGACATTATTGTCTATCTGAGAGGTGGCAACAACCCCCCATTGTATGAGATACTGCTCCATTTCTGGATAAAATTATTCGGCATAGGAGCCTTTAGCGTGCGTTTCCCATCCCTTATTTTCAGTTGTTTAACCGCTGTGGTTATTTTCCGAATAGGGAAATCTGTTTTTAGCTTTTCAACAGGAGTTGTGGCTTCGTTTATATTTACGCTATCATCTTTACAAATGTATTTTGCTCATGAAGCCCGTGTCTATCCTTTATTTCTATTGTTGGCATCGCTTTCATTTCTGCTGCTGCTGAAATATATCATTGAGGGTAAAAAAATATTTCTGATACTATTATGTTTGATCGATATTCTGTTGATTTATTCTCATTACTTCGGATTCTTTATTTTGCTCAATCAGATGCTGGGCTTGCTTTTTTACAAGAAAATAAGAAGTCATTTTGTAGTTTTGTTAATGCTTGCATTTGCAGTGATAGTGTCATTTTTACCCATGTTGCCATCTTTTATCATGCAGTTTTATTATTCTGTCGACAGGGGCACGTGGGTGGAACCGCCACTGTTGAGTCAGTTTTATGGTTTTATCAATATTTTTATAAATAACAAATTCAACACCCTTATTTTTCTTGCATTCCTATTGGGTTTGGCTATGTTTTATTTTGTTAAGAATAAATCATTAAATCATTTTATCGACCCTGATAAAAGAACGCATCTTTATTATGTATTTCTTTGGTTTTTCATTCCCTATGCCATCATGTTTGCAGCTTCATTCAAAGCGCCTATGTTTATCGACAGGTATGTACTTTTTACTTCTCTTTTTTTGTATCTATCTTTTGCTGCTTTGTTTTGTCTGGTGCCTATTAATAAATACTTTAAAGGGATCATTATATTGTTTTTTTTGATGGGCATGACATTTTCGTTCCATATTAATCCTTACAATAAAAGAGATACAGCCAAGGCTGTAGCTTTTGTAAAAGCCAATAAAGAGAAAGAAGACATTGTACTGGTTTGTCCCGATTATTATTATTATGCTTTTACTTATCACTACAATACTGCCATTTTCGGAGATTATAAGCAAACAATAAAATTATTGCAAGATGACAATGTCTTTCTTATTTCCTCAAAGACAGATGTCATACTTACTTTACATAATCACAAAAGCAAAAAGGTTATTTATTTTCAATCTGTTTCTGCCTTTGTTGACCCTCAGAATGAAATTTTTAAATACTTAAGCCAATCGTTTGAAATTCAAGAAAAAAGAAACTTTTTTGAGATATATACCGTAACAGTGTTTTTAAAGAAGTGAACTAAAGTGAGCTTAAATACTTAAAGTTTTAAGACCTACGGCGGCAACAGGATATGAACTAAAGTTAATTGCAAGAAGTAATATTGTTAAATGAATTTATTTAAGAAATTTTTTAGAATTAGCATTATCGTTGCCGGTTTATTATTTATAAGTCCCTTGGCTCATTTTACTATTGATGCTCAAAAAGGAGAAAAATTTTTTACGTCTAATGATTCCACTGTTAGCATGACTGTGATTTTTGCAGGCGATGCCATGGTGCATTCGGGACAGTTCAACAGCGCTTATATTGATTCTCTTAACGCTTACAACTTCAATCCTGTTTTTCAATACATCCAACCGATACTTTCAGAAGGCGACCTCAAGGTGGTGAACATGGAAACCACTTTCGGAGGCACTCCATACACAGGATTTCCCAACTTTTCTTCGCCCGACACCTTTGCTTATGCCCTTAAAGAGGCTGGGTTCAATTACTTTGCATTAGCCAACAACCATACTGTTGACCAGGGAACTAACGGAACCTCCCGCACTTTAGATGTTTTGAAAAACTATGGCATTAACTCTACAGGTACTTATAAGGACAGTATGGACAGGGCGTCACGCTATCCGGCCATTGTTGAGTACAACAATATTAAAGCAGCTTTATTGAATTATACCTATGGTACTAATGGCATGAAAGCTTCTGAACCGCTGATTGTTAACTATATTGATACGGCTGTTATTCATAAAGATATTGACGAAGCCCGTCGCAAAGGAGCCGAAGCTGTGATGGTGTATTTTCACTGGGGTACCGAATATGAAAGGCAACCCAATGCCTATCAGAAAAGCATAGCCGATTTTACTTTAAAATGTGGTGCTGACATTATTATTGGCTCCCATCCACATGTAGTGCAACCTGTCGAACTAGTTGAGTTTGAAAAAGACAGTGTGCTGCAAAAAAAATGGGTGGTGTGGTCTATGGGCAACTTTGTTTCCAATCAACAGGACAAATATACTGACAGTGGCATTATGGTGAAGTTTTCTATTAAAAAAAATATTTATAACAACAAAATCACCATTGCCAACATGACCTACATTCCTTACTGGGTCTATAAGCCAACAAATCCACTGAAATATTTTATACTGCCTGTGTCATTGAGCCATAACGATAGTTTGCTGTCAAATATGAGGGCTTCTGACAGCCTGGCTTTTGTAACCTCTTTGAAAGAAACATCAGATCATTTGAAGAATGATTCTATACCGCTAATGCAGTATTTGAAGTAAGAAGAAGTTTGAAGTACTTAAAGTTTAAGACCTACAGTGGCAACAATAATGAAAAACTCTCACATTCCATTTTTCCAACATTCCATTCTTCCAACATTCCATTCTTCCATTATTCCTTAAAAAATATCTTCAAAATTTATTTTTTGTTTTCTTTTCTATTTTTTCCTAACTTTGAATAAAAATTAAATTATAAAAAATATGGCAACAATAACATTAAAGGGAAATCCCATTCAAACAATAGGTCAATTGCCCAAAGTGGGTGAAACAGCAAAAGACTTTACATTAGTAAAATCTGATCTGTCGAGAGTATCACTAAATGATTTTAAAGGTTTCAGAATGGTTCTGAATATTTTTCCAAGTCTTGATACTGGCACCTGTGCAGCTTCAGTACGTCGCTTTAACAAGATTGCAGGAGAGTTAAACAACACAAAAGTATTATGTATTTCGAGAGATTTGCCTTTTGCGCAAGCCCGTTTTTGTGGAGCTGAAGGGCTTACTAATGTCATTACCCTTTCTGACTTTGCAACAGGAGCATTTGGAAAAGACTATGGTCTGGAAATAACCACCGGCCCTTTAAAAGATCTGCACTCAAGGTCAGTCATCATTTTAGACGAAAACTGCAAAGTAATTTATACCCAGCAAGTACCCGAAATTGTAGATGAACCCGATTACGAGAAAGCTCTGGAAGCATTAAAATAATCTTTAACTTCTCAAAAACCTTAATAATAAAAAGCCGATGATTTTTTACAAAAAATTGTCGGCTTTTTTGCTTGGCTCCATATTAAACAAAAGCAAAGCAATCAACCCAAAAAAATAAACGCCCAATTCTCTTTCGAGCAAAGATTCAGTAAGGAAAAAGAGGAAGATGGCTATACCAAAGTATTTGCCCTCGGGAAATTTAAACAACTTGTGAAGAATGACAACAAGGCAGGCAATAAAAACAATCATGATGATGATGCCATAATTAATGCCCATAGAAAGATACTGGTTGTGCGGATTATAATTCTGCTTTGCTCCTTCATCCCAGTTTTTCGAATTATAACAATCGCTCAAACTTTCTTGAAAATGGCTGCTTCCTGTACCTGTAAGCAGGTTGTCGGAAAATATATTCCATGAACAATGCATTATAATAGTACGTTGTGAAATAGTATTCGCTTTGTTTGTCGTACCATATCCAATGCTTATAAATTCACTCAGGCGGTTATTGAGCGATGGCACCAAAAACACTGCTGCCATTGATATTGTGAATGTAGTCAGGTATAATAAAAATTTTTGCCAAAGACTTATTTTTTTACCTGCAATCCAAACCAAAAAGAAAACTGACACTGTCACAAATGCAATGCGCACAGCCAGAAAAACCACACCTGCTACAAGTAAGGCTGCCATGATGTATGACAGTGTTCGCCAGTTTTTTGGGGCATTAATATCGGAAAACACAAGAAAACAGGCAGATGCAAGAGCAAAAATTGAATAATAGGTAGGGTGCATTCCTACAATTTTCTCAAAACTATGTCTTAAAATATAGCTGCCGTTTTCGTAAGCCAATGCTGAAAATGGAACACCGGAAATAAATAGCACCGTGAAAGCATACAAGCTCAGGGCTGACAAAAGCAAAGCAAACACCAACAAAACCAGTTTGTAATTTTTAAATCCGGTAACTTTTAAAAAAACAGGTATAAAAAAAACAGCCGTAAAGAAAAATAGTTTTTTTTCAAATTCAAAGCGGGCTGTATGGTCGAAGCCACTAATAAAAACCTCAACAAGATAAGGTATAAAAGGCAAGATAAAAACAAGATTTTTAAAAATGGTTTTCTTTATGGGTACAGGATTCAGCAAGTATGCTGTCAGTGTTAAAGCCGAAAAAACGATTAGCAGTACATTTGTCAGATGCCTCAGTGGATAGAGCGGAAAGACAAACAAAGCCAGAAAAAACAAAGCAGTTGTCAGATGCAGTTTGTAAAATTTACTGTTGCTTGCCGGCAATAAATTGGTCAATTTTATCATCTATAAAAGCTTTGAACTCTTGACGAAATCTCAATTCGCTGAAGGGTTTAATTTTTTCTTCAAAATGTTCACGTTTAAAAACTCTCTTTTCTGCATCAAATGCCCGTATGGTAGCAATCATTTCTTTCACTGTTTTATCATGAAAGAAAACCCCTGTATTTTCATTTACAGTTTCAATGTAGCCTCCCACACAAGGAATAATTACGGGCGTACAATAGGACTGTGCTTCTACTATAGAAATACCGAAATCCTCCGTTGCTGCAGCTATAAAAGCTTTAGCCTGAGATATTTTAAGTCTTTTGGTCTCATCATCGATATAACCCAGATATGTCACATTGGGAGGAAGATTTTTCAATATTTTTCTCTTCAGAATGCCTTCCCCCGCAATTTGCAATTTAAGTTCGGGCATCTGCCGGAAAGCCTCTACAATAAGGTCCACATTTTTATAGGTAACCAAGCGTGATACAGAGATATAAAAATCGCCTCTTTCACCTTCCGGTTCTTTCATTTCAATATTTACAGGGGGATAAATGACTATGCTTTCGCGGTTGAAATACTTTTTAATTCTGTTGCTTACAAATTTTGAATTGGCTATAAAATAGTCAACCCTGCTACTGCTTTTCAAATCCCAGTCGCGCAGGCGTCCAAAGAAAAATTTAAGGACAGATTGCGCAATACCTGTGTTGACGGCTTTGAGATATTCGTCTTTCAAATCCCAAGCATAACGGGCCGGACTGTGACAGTATGATATGTGCAACTGTCCTTGTTTTCTTTTAACACCTTTGGCCACACACGATGAGGATGATATGATGACATCATAATCATTCAAGTCGAGGCTCTCAATCGCTGTCGGAAACAAAGGAAAAAGATTTCTGTAATGACGTTTTGCAAAGGGTATGTATTGAATAAAACTGGTATGTGCTCTTTTGCCTGACAAATAATAATTGCGACTCTCATTGTCAAAAAAATCGAATAGCGAAAAAACATCAGCTTCAGGATAGCAGTAAAGTATTTCTTTCACCACCTTCTCGGCGCCTCCCGATTGGTTAAACCAATCATGCACTATAGCTATTTTAAGCTTTTCGCGATTCATTTAAATACTGCGTTTTATTATCTCAGATATCACTTCTGCAGACTGTGTAAAATTATATTTATTTTTTAAAAAAGATGATTGTTTTGCCGTGGGTTTGTAAATATTTATTTTATCTACTTCCTGAAGAAAAGAGTTGGCATCGCCGGGCTTGTAATAGAGAGGTATCTCGCCGAATGATTCACGATAAACGGCAATGTCAGGCAAAATCACGGGAGTGCCAAGCACCAAGGCTTCAAGCACAGGTATGCCAAAACCTTCATACTCGGATGGAAAAACCAAAGCTTCTGCATGTTTCATTAATGTATAATACTGTCTGTCGTTGACATAATTGAGCAAATGCAAGTACTCATCGTTTTTAAAATTAACATTTCCATAGATGTCGGCTTCTACGCCCACGCACACAACATGGTAATTCTTTTTCTTTAATTCAGGTAACAAAGAAAGGATAAATGCTGCCTTTTTTCGGGGATTGTAAGCACCTGTCAAAAATAAATAAGGAAAAGGGCAGGGACTTTTCTCTTCAAAGACCATATCGGGTGTGCTGTTGGACACTATATAGATTTTATTTTCAGGGATGGCATAGGTACTTACTATCTCTTTTCTGATAAAATCTGAAACTGTAATTATCGAAAGTGCCTTTTTGCAAATTCGGGGAATCAGAAATTGATACCATCGTCTGAAGCTCTTGCTGAACCATGTTTTGTCTTTCAGAAATGCCAGATCGTGTATGGTTACTATTTGCTGTTTGTATAGTATTGGTGCGGTGTTGCACAGGTTAATTAGCAATGGTGCAGCACGAAACCACAGATATAATGGCAACCAGAGCTGTTCCCAAAAAAAACCACTTCCCCAGCCTGTCTTGACTACATTCAGTCCACAGTTGTCATAATGACCATTAGGTGCAATGATGACTATCTCGGGATGTAGCTTCTGTAATGCAGCACATAATCCCAGAGCGTACTTCTGAACACCTGTTGCCTTGCGGCAAAGGAAGCGACCGTTGATATAAATTGAATGTGGGATGGGCACAATTAAATATTCTTTATTTACAAAGATATTTATTTTTAAGAATATTTCATTTCTACTGAGATTATATTTGGTTTTATATATTTTTAAAACTTAAAGAAAAAACCAAGCTCTGCTGTAGGACGAGACATGGCATTATCGGGTATAGAAAGCACAGCATAACCTGCGCTAAAATGAACTTTAAAAATATCATCACCAGCTTCAATTCCGGGACCTATGCCAATGTTATAAATAACTTTATCATCGGATAAAAAGTTGGTTAAATGATTCCCAAGAAAAAAATAAAAACTCACTTTTTCACTTTCTGAAAAAAAACGCAAGTATGTTAATGCCGCACTAAACATTGCAACATCTTTATCTAACAAAGGAAGAAAAGTAACCTGAATACCATTTTTTCGTGGACAGTAAATATATGACATCCCTACTCCGGTTGTTAATCCTCCATTAATACCTAAATAATTAATTCTCTCGTTTTTAGGCTTCTCTTGCCTTATGCTGTCATTTTGTGCTGTCATATTGATGACAAAACACAAACTCATTAAAACAAATAATATCTTTTTCATAAAAAATAAGTTTTGTAGGTATTTTGTAGTGGTATATTTACAAATATTAAATTTTTTTAAGCAAATATAATTTTATTTTAAGCATTAATCATCAAATATAGCAAAATTTGTTTTTAATTTGCTAAAAAATAAACAGATGAAACCTCAGCGCAGGTACATACTCTTATTCTTGATATACAAGAACTTACAGCTTAAATACAAGCATTCGGTGCTGGGTTTTTTCTGGAGTTTGTTGCATCCGTTTCTGTATCTGCTCATTTTCTTAGCTATATTTTCAGCGGCTTTCCCTGCAATTGAAAATTATCCCCTTTATGTGCTCAGCGGTTTGATATTCTGGATATATTTTTCAAATGCTACTTCACAACTCAGCATTGTTTTTATAAAAAACGCCCACCTTATCAAGTCTTTTAATATTTCAAAAACCATGTATCCCATTACAGAACTTGGCAGTGAGTTGGTGAGTTTCTTGCTTGGCCTTATTCCATTTATGATATTGATGTACTTCCTGGGCTTAAAGATGTCGCTTAACATTTTCTATATTATCCCTGTTATTCTGTTGTTTTCCATTTTTACTTTTTCGGTGGGATTGATATTGGGCTCTCTCAATGTGTTTCTCAGAGATATTGGCATATTGTGGAATACCATCAATCCGGCTTTGTTTTACCTGTCTCCCATCGCTTATTCTTTTAAAATAGTGCCTGAGCAATTCAAATTTATTGTCAAATACAATCCCTTGTATCATTTTCTTGAACTGGTGCGCAATGTGCTTTACAGCGGGCAAGCTCCTGACCCGCACTATGTGGGACGCTGCCTGCTGATAACGTCTGTGGCTTCGCTGCTGGCTTTTTTTATTTACCGAAAAACCCGAAATGGTTTCATTTCTAACTTATAGGTGTTATGAGCAAGGACTATGTAATAAAACTTAAAGATGTGTCGGTCAGCTACCTTCAAAACAGGAAGGGCACCCATTCGGTAAAAGATTTTGTACTGAAAGCTTCTTTTATTTCTCCTTTCCAAAAACACAGGGTATTGCATAACATTGATATGGAAGTTAAAAGGGGCGATTCAATAGGTATTCTGGGTCCAAATGGCACCGGCAAAAGCACCCTTTTACGTACTATTGCCGGCATCATAAAACCCGATACCGGCACTGTGGATGTCAGGTGCACCATATCTCCCCTACTGACACTGGGAGCTGGACTAGAACTTGAACTTTCGGGTTATGAAAATATGAAAATTTCGATGGCACTCACAGGCAATTACAGCAAATCTACCCGTGCTGAGATGATTGAAAAAGTAAGCGATTTTGCAGAACTGACACACGAACAACTCAAAATGCCAGTTAAGATGTACTCAACAGGGATGGTTGCCCGCCTGGCTTTCAGCAGTGTAATGACAGCCCAGCCCGAACTGCTGATGATTGACGAAGTACTCGCTGTTGGCGACAGAGGATTTCAGAAAAAATGCAAAGACCGCCTCAAAGAAATTCTTGACAACGGCGCCACTCTCCTCTTCATTTCTCACAGCCCCGATGAAGTGAAAGAAGTTTGTAAAAGAGGCATCTGCATTAATGAAGGCAAAAAGATCTATGATGGCAGTGCTAAAAAAGCTGCAGAGGTTTATAGTAAGTTGTTCTAATACACTAACCGCAGAGCACGCAAAGAAAAAGCGCAAAGAACCGCAGTGGATATTAGAAATTAAAACACTGATTTACACAGAGATAACTTAAGAAATTGAGGTGCACAGAGGTTCGCAAGCTCACAAGAGAGAAAATTGGAATGCGGATGACGCAGATTTATATGATTTAACATGATAAAAATAAATATTCATAATTTTTTTTATTAAATTTGCATAAACAGAAATAGATTACAAGATGAAAATAGTATTGGAAATTCCAGAGAATAAAGTCTCCTTTTTTTTTGAACTGCTTAAGAATTTCTCTTTCGTCAAAGTGAAAACAACTGCACCCAATCTTGAACTTAGCGCATCGCAAAAAAAAGAATTAGACAAGCGTTATAAAGAATATAAAATAAGCCCTGATAATTGTATGAGTTGGGATATTGCATCCGAAAATATTGAGCGCAGCTTATGAAATATGAAGTACTGGTTACTCGAAGAGCTTACTTTGAAATAAACCAAAGTGTTGAATGGTATAACGAACAAAAGAAAGGGCTTGGCAAGCAATTTTATATTGAACTTAAATCCTGCATAAAACACATCAAAAAAAATCCTTTAGCATCTGAAAAAAGATATAAGGATTTTCATGTAACACCATTAGAAATTTTTCCGTTTATTGTTATTTACTTTATAGATAACCCGAATAAAATTGTCATAACAGCTGTATTTCACACAAGTAGAAACCCTGAATATTCATTATAGTGTTTTATCAGTGTTTATCATAATTATCAGTGTTAGCCGCAGGCGAATCAGCGTTCTATTCCTAATCCTGTTAATCCTGAAAATCATGTCTAATAATCCTATCATATTTAATCATAACCATCCGCGTCATCAGCGTTCTATTCTTTTCAACAGCGATTTTTTAGCTTTTCTTTCCTCTTTCTTAACTGCGTTTATCATAATAATCTGCGTTAGCCGCAGGCGAATCAGCGTTCTATTCCTAATCCTGTTAATCCTGAAAATCATATCTAATAATCCTATCATATTTAATCATAACAATCCGCGTCATCCGCGTTCCATGTATTTTCTTAAGTTATTTTCAAACTTTTCTTGTTTTAAGAAATAAAATATAACAGCATTTGTATTATTTTCATAAATTTGTCGCTTAGCTGTTAATCCACTTATGAAGTTTAGAGAATGAACGAACGCAAGAATACATATCAGGAAGGTGATGTAAAAGACGAATTTAAAAATTCTACCGATATAACTGTTAACAGCGAGGACTTTCAATATTGGAAGAGACGTTACAAAAGCGCTGCTAAAGAGATTGAAGAGCTGAACAAACAGCTTGCTACGGCCCTTAAAAGCATGGATAAGTTGATTAAGCAGGTGGCATTGCTTGAGAGCAGTAAGCTCATGAAATTCCGCAAATATTTTTATCTGTATTTGGGAAGGCTGCGCTCAAATGTCAGCAAAAATAAAAAAAGCAACTTCTTTTCTGTCATGTACAACTATGTTTTTAAACGTGGCGGAAGACTTACGCGATTGTTTTTAACCAAAATCTTTCGCTCACTTTATCTTTTATTTGAAATCCGTAAAGTGGTTATCATCGAAGTAATGGAAAGTTGTTTGGCTACCACAAGCCAGTATTCGCAATATCTGCTGCGAAAAAAACTGAATAAAGAAATAATAAAGCAATATAAAAGAAATATAAAGAATTACGCCCAACAGCCATTGTTCAGCATCGTCATGCCTGTTTACAATCCGCGTATAGACTTATTTACACAAACCCTCGATTCTGTAAAAGCGCAAATCTACGAAAAGTGGGAGCTTTGCATAGCCGATGATAATTCAAGCGACCCCGAAATAAGAGAAACACTTGAAAGATACTGTAAAGAAGACGACAGGATAAAAGTGGTGTACAGAGCAGAAAACGGACATATTTCCAGAGCTTCAAATTCAGCCCTTGAACTGGCAACAGGCGAATACACAGTGCTCATGGACCACGATGATATATTGCGGGAAGATTGTCTTTACTACATGGCTAAAGCTGTTAATGTATATGGAGGTGCAGACCTTATCTACTCTGATGAAGACAAAATTGATGAATGGGGCATGCATTCCGATCCGCATTTCAAACCCGACTGGTGTCCGGACAATCTGCTGTCGCGCAATTACTTGGGACATGTGTGTGCTTTTAAAACAGAACAACTCAGAGAAATTGGAGGCTGGCGTGTTGGATTTGAAGGCAGTCAGGATTACGATTTGGTATTAAGGCATACAGAACGCTTCAACAAGGTGATACACATACCCGAAGTGCTTTACCACTGGCGTATTCACAGCGAAAGTGCCGCCATGAGCGAAGCTGTCAAACCTTATGCATACCGTGCTGCACAGATGGCTCTTACCGAAGCCATGACCCGAAGAGGCATGATTGCAACCGTCGATTTCCTCGACAGCTTCAGAGGCTACAGCATACGCTTTGCTCTTAAAAATAAAAATGCAAAAGTAAGCATCATCATTCCATCAAAAAATAAAGCAGACCTGCTTAAGAAATGCTTCAGGTCAATAGAGAAGCTTACTACATACATTAATTTTGAAGTTATTCTGATTGACAATAACAGCGACCAGAAAGACTTCTTTGCCCTTGTAAAACAGTATTCGCGCAACAATGCCTTCTCCTTTAAATGTATTGAGGATAAAGAGCCTTTTAATTTTTCACGACTTATCAATCTGGGAAGAAAGAATGCAACAGGCGAATATCTGATACTGCTCAATAATGACACTGAAATAATAACGCCCGACTGGATTGAAGCCATGATGGAACACGCTCAGCGCAAAGAAGTTGGTGTGGTTGGCGCCAAGCTGTTGTACGACAACGATACCATACAACACGCAGGTGTTATTGTGGGTTTGGGTGGTGCAGCTGGTCATGTCCTTGTAGGTGAATACCGCGATGGACCCGGCTACTTTAATTATGTCAACATGCTGAATACCTATTCGGCTGTTACTGCTGCCTGCTTTATGGTGCGCACAGAACTGTTTGATGAGGTAGGTGGGTTTGACGAAGGCTTTGGAACCGAGTACAATGATGTTGATTTTTGCCTTAAGGTGGTGGAAGCCGGTCACCGCAACCTTTATGTGCCTCATTGTGAGCTTTACCATTATGAATCTATGTCGCGCGGGCATCCTCACAGCACTTACGAATCATATAAAAAACACCTGAAAGAAGTTAACATGTTCAACAAAAAATGGAAAAAATACGTGGAAAACGACCCGTGTTACAACCCCAATCTTTCGTTAGGCGTGCATAATTTTGGATTAAAATAAGTGCTTAAAGGACTTCGACATTCACTCTTTTTTTAGAAAACTTTGTCATGATTACAAACTTCCTATATTGCATTGATTCTCCTGCAAAAAAAGATCATTTAGAATTTTCTGATAGGATAGTTGGGTGGCTGTTATGTTCAAGAAGAATTGTCTCAGCTCAAATTTCTGACATGGATATTCAAGCCGTTTTAGAATATGGATTACCCAGACCTGATGTGGCTCTGCACTTTAAGGATTTTCCCGATAATTCCGCTTGTGGATTTGAAATCAAGGCAGAAAAGACACCTGTCAATCTTAAAAACAAACTGCACTTGCAATTGCTTGTTGAAGATCCAAAGGCTGGTTTGAAAAGCATTAACATTGCATTGGACTTGGTCTCTTCACAAATTATATCTATTGAGGTTGACGATGAACAGTTGACAGACGAATCTTACCTGAAAGTTGAAGAACATTTTGTTAAAACCCTAAAAAAGCACCCATGGCTCACTATCAGAATGGACATCACAAATAAGTGCAATCTTAAATGCATCATGTGTCACTATAAGGAGGAAGAGATTTATTCCCGTCCCACAAGGCTTATCACTGCCGAACAGTTGCAGCATAAAATTAAGGACATAGCGCCCTATGTAGCTCACATAATGCTATCGTGTGGTTTTGAACCATTAATGTCGAAACATTTTAACGACATTTTGAAAATGTTGTTCACCAATTACCCCCATATAGAAATTGCTTTTTGCACCAATGCCACGTTACTCAATGCTGACACAAGAAAAAGTGTCATCGAAAATGATGTGACCCAGGTGCTTTTGTCTTTGGATGGTGTAACTAAAAATACTGTTGAAAAAATAAGGGTGGGGGCCAGCTACAATAAGATAATCAGCAATATTAAAGCTTTACGTGACCTGAAAAAAAAATTCAAAAGAAATTTCCCTGTGCTGATAATGGATTTTGTGCTGATGAAGTCAAATATTCATGAAGCACCTGCCTTTGTTGAATTATGTGCAGATTTAGGGATAAGTACTATTGATTTCCGCCACTTGGTCGGGAACATTTATTTCTCAGAGCATGAGGAGATGATGATTCACAACAAAGCCAAGTACAATTATTTCCGACAGCTCATCATCGAAAAAGCCAGGAAGTTCTGTATTGACGTGCGGTTGCCCGAGCCTTTTGATACCAAAGATGATTATAAAAATGAAATACTCTCTGAAGTGTCTTTGAATGAATTTTATGCTATACCGCCTGATGCAGAGAGTATCGAAGTTGTCTTTAAGCCCGAAACAATTAGACAATGCAGGCAGGAGTCTGATTTTGAATTTCTTTCAGGAGCTTCATGCCTGAGACCTTTTAATGAAATTATGATTGTTGACCAGATTAAAATACGACCCTGCTCCTATTATAATGATTCTATGGGTTTGCTCGATGATGAAAACACCCTTTTTACTATTTTCTTTAATGACAAATTCAAAAAAGTACGACAACGCAAATTATACGACCGCTTCGACCACAACTGCATTAACTGCCCCATAAAATCTAATTTGCTACCTACTGAAGTTGTGAAGTAGTGCTTTAACTTATCGGGGACTTCGAGAGCCTCAGTCCCCGCATTTATTAGGTGGTTGAGGATCTCGAAACCACCGCCATCCAATTTTAGATATAACTAAAACATTTTACATATTTGTGTTTTGTTTTAGTTGTAACTAAAACATTTATAAAAGCGATCCCCTTATAAATTCAAGCATGTTTGCAGATTACGGAATACTCAACCAACAATTTTAAAGCTAATTTTGCCGGTCAACCAACAATTTTAAAGCTAATTTTGTTGGCAAACAATGCTTAACAGTAAGATTTTCAATGTATTAAACCTGGCACACGTAAAGTAAAAAAAACATACTACATCATTACCAAATTGAATCGGTATATCTCTGGAATAATAATTTATTTACTTGATAATAAAATGACTTCCTTTTAGTCTGTAGGCCCTTCCGGTGTTGGCCTTGAAAGCCCAGGCTTTCAGAAGAATAGGATTGCAGCTGATATTGTTTATAGAAAAAGTTTTTTTCCAATGCAAACTATCTTCATTTTCAAGCGTAAACATCTGCGATTTACCGGCTTCATTTTCAAACGAAAGGATGACTGCATCTGCAGGGGTTTTGACTCGGGGTATTCGGGCATAACCCCTGGCCGTATAGAGGGTGTCGTTTTCTTTGGTTAAACTTTGGAAAGTGCCATAATCAACCTGTCCGCTACCATAACCTTCAATATTCTGCATAATATTGGTCTTGATTAATCCGGGTCTTAGCAATCCCAGCGAATCAAGTGTGATGGCTCTTTTCTTAAGTTTGGAAAGCTCAAAAGGAAAAATTTTATTGACACACTCCTCATGGGAAATATAATTTATAAGCAGCAATCCGGCTTTGCCATGCTGTATGGAAGCATGAAATACTTTTAAGTCTGTTACAGAATCCCGAAACTTATCGACCCTATTATACAACAACAAAGCAATTAAAATAGCAATAACAACTTTGTGAATATAGGTGAATTTTATTTTTTCTGAAAAATGTTTGACAATTATAGCCAAAAGGAATAATATTGATACAACAAGATATAAAGAAAAAGTAGTATAACGCGGTGTGAGCGATTGCTCCAATCCAAAACCAAGCCTTCCGACTGTTAACATTGCAGTGGTCAGGATTGAATACAAACCCATCATTATCCACACTATGGTATTGCGGATTAACTGTTTGTCCTTAATATGCCATGCAACGTATACTATTAACAAAACATAAATTGTGAAAAGAATAACACCCACATTTATAATTGTATTTAATGAATGCACTATCCGAACAGGGTTTCCAAGCACACCAAAAAAGTATTTTACAGCATCGACAGGATTGCTTAAAAACAATTTAGTGCTTGGAAAACGTAATGGTGTTACATAGCCATCAAAATAATAAGCTACTGTTATAATGGTAACAAGTACCCATATATATATAAATTGCCATTTTGAAAAAAATTCTTTGTTTGGACTGGCAAAATAAAAAACAGGAAGAAGCATAAACCAGCAGAGCAAACCATTAACTGATGAATAAATACTTATTATTGAAAGCAACAGACATAATATCAACTTCAAACGCACATTAATACCCGAAAAATTCACAACCATACAGCTTGTAACACACAGTATTGGCACAAAATAAATAATTTGTACACCAAAAAGCCAGTTCTCATATTGAAAAGGTGAGAAAACAAAAATACTTGCCAAAAAAAACATCAACCACTTTTGCCATTTATCACAAATTACAGTGTAGGAAGCCAATCGAAAAATATTGTAAGCAATAAAGCAGGCCATAATAAATATCACAATCATTTCGTACTTGACATTCCATTGTGTCAAAGAACCCAAGCCTACAAAAATCATATTGGGAAAAAACTGCCTGAATTCTCCCTGAAACTTAAACAATTCACTAAAAGTAAGAGTGCCTTTTGCCAGGTGTTCAAAAAACACAACATATTCCCACTGATCATTATAGGGTACGTCAACGCCATACTTTAAAATAAAATAAAGTATTAGTCCTGCATAAGCAGCAACCAGACAACCAATTAAAAGCGGTACATGTTTAATGTGTTTTTGAAAGTTCATTAAGTTTAAATCTTCTTTTTTGTTCAAATTTAACTAAAATCAATGAGGGCAAAATTAAATATTAATCACTTACGCCAACTTAACTCATTTTTGATTTAAATGCTTCTTTTGAGCCAGCACCATTACAGATAAGCCAAAGGGGAATGAAATATATTTTAAAAGTGCATTCTCAATCCGCATAATACTCAGAAATATTTTATTAATGGCTGGTGAAGGTATTTTCACTTCATTATGTTCTTTCTTATCTTCAATAAAAAATTTGTCAACAATTCTTTTAACCAGAGCTATAGGAAATAATAAACTTACACTATATGACATTTTTACAATCTCAAATCCATTTTCTTCGAGAAGTAACTTCACTTGCCTTTTAGAATATCTTTTTTTGGTTTGTACAACCACGTCATGTTTACTATATAAAAATGAAAATGCAGGTAATGTTATTAATAAATAGCCCTGATTTTTAAGAAATGAATTAAATTTACTTATGACCAAATTATCATTTACACTGCTATGACACACCACATCAAAACAAGTTATGAGGTCGAAAGAAGATACTGGAAACATGCAATTATTTAAATCTCCCTGTATAAGATTCATGGCTCCCCTGGTTTTGGCATATTCTATTGCAATTTCCTGAAAGTCAACACCAGTCTCCGAGATATCGCATGACTTTTTTAAAATTTCCAACCATTTGCCTGTGCCACAGCCGGCATCAAGGACAGAAATTCCATTTTTTAAAATATTCTTGTTTTTGAGTAATTGTAAAAAATTTTCATGGTTTCCGACATACCACCAATGGTTGTTTTCCGCTTCAAACATGTACTTATACTGATTTACTTCCATTGTCTTAATGTTTAAAATAATCGAATTGGTTAAACTGAGGCCTCTTTCTCACTGACAAATTGAATGTATTCTTTTTTAATTGTATATTGGGGCCGTTTGTTCTGAGAAATAAAAATTCTGCCGACATACTCTCCAATCATCCCAAGCGATATTAATTGAATACCAGCAAAAATAAAAATGGCTGTTATAGTAATCGAAAATCCTTGAGGTAACGAAGGTTTAAAAAAATGTTCAATAAAAGAATACACTCCAAAAAGGAATCCGATTAAAGCAAAAAACAATCCGGTAAAAATTGAAATTCTTAATGGAATAACTGAAAAGCTTGTAAACATATTTGACCAAAGCTTAATCAACTTTATGATTGAATAACCCGATCTTCCTTCTTGTCGGTTATGATGATCAACTTCAATCTTTCCAATACTAGAAGTTGCTCTTAATATCAAACCATCAATATATGGATAAGGTAAATCATATTTTATAATTTCTCCAACAATAAATTTGTTACAGCACTTGAAGCTTGAAAGGTATAAATTCTTAGGTTTCTTCAACAAAAAGGTCGCCATATAGTTGTGTATTCTACTACCGAAGTTCCTCCATGTATTGTGTTTCTTTTCATCATAATAAGTGTAAACAACATCATAGTTATTCTTTACAGAAAAATCTATCAGTTTTAAAGTTTCTGCAATTGGATTTTGGAAATCATCATCCATTATTATGGCAAAGTCACCTGTTACTTTGTTCAATCCAGCCATCACTGCATTATGTTCCCCAAAATTTTTGGCTAAAGTCAGATATTTAATGATGGTTTTATTTTCATTAAAAAGTTTAAGACATTCGGCATGAGAATCATCTGCCGAATAATCATTTACCAAAACTATCTCTAAATTATAAAGCACTGATATTTCAGCAATTAATTGATGAACAAGTTTCGAAATAGTATGCTGTGCATTGAAAACAGGAATCACTATTGATATTTTGAAATCGGATTTGATCATACGCAATATTTTAAAACACTATTGTAATTATAAACTATGTTTTGTTAATATTTCATTTATTATTTCACATATATATTGTTGCATTTCTTCTGTCATAGATGGATACAATGGAAGCGAGAACAGTTCTTTGGCAATTTTTTCAGTTACAGGCAAATCTCCTTCCTTATAGTTTAAGTGCTTATATCCTTCCATTATGTGAATAGGCCAGGGATAACTTATGTTTAAAAACACATCCTTTTTTTTCAATTCTTCCAATATAAAATCTCTTTGTGGATGTCTTACAACATATAAATAATAGGAATGTCTCCCCTGTTTTGCCTTTTCAGGAATTTTTAAAGAAGTATCTTTGAAATATTTATTATAATTCTCTGCTAACTGATTTCTTTTAGCAAGATATGCTTCAAGATGATTCAATCGTTTCAACAAAATAGCAGCTTGGATTTCATCTAATCGGCTGTTGTAACCATGCTCTACAGCATAATATGTTTTTTCCATGCCATAGAAGCGTAAACGCATAAGTTTATTATACAAATTCTCATTGTTTGTCATTACCATTCCTGCATCTCCAAAAGCACCCAGAACTTTTGTTGGATAGAAAGAAGTAGCAGCAATATCCGACATTGAGCCGGCTTTTCTTTTCTGATAAATAGCACCATGACTCTGGGCACAATCTTCCAGAACTTTCAGTTTGTGTTTTTGGGCAATCCTGTTAACCTCATCCATATTGACACATTGGCCAAATAAATGTACAGGCAGAATGCATTTTGTTTTAGAAGTAATAACATTTTCGATTTTTGTGGTATCCATCAAAAAATCAGACTCATTAATATCAACAAACACCGGCCTGGCACCCGCCGATACAATGGCTGAAACTGTAGGCACTGCTGTATTCGACACAGTAATTACCTCATCTCCAGCTCCAATATCTAATGCTTTTAATGCCAGAAAAACAGCATTGGTTCCGTTATCAACACCCACACAATATTTGACGTCACAATATAGTGCATAGTCCGATTCAAACTTTTTGACCTGAGCACCCAGTATCAGACAACCCGATGTGAGTACTTCTTCGATGGCAGCATGAATTTCTTCCTTTTCCTGCTCGTATTCTAACTTATAATCCCAACTTTTAATCAATATTTATATGTTTAAATGTAATGATGAATTATATCTTATTCAATGGCTAATGCAAGCTAATATCAATTGGGCATCACTCAACTTTTTCAATATACGAATAAAAATCTTCCAGCTTTCGAATGTACTGATTGGGGTCATACTCATAATTTGCCAGAACAAGACAAACAGCATCTTTCGAAAAATCAAACATCTCAAGAAAAATCAAGCGTGGTATAAAAAGGCCCTTAGTTAAATCGTTCAGAAAATAAACTTTTGACGATGTTTTATCATAAACCCTTACCTTAAAGCTTCCACTGATGGGAATAAGCAACTCATCTGTATCAATAAGGGCATGGCAACCTCTTTTTTCTTTAATATGATGAACATAGAAAATGCGCTTTATTTCAAAGGGAATGTCTTTGTTTTGCTCAATGGCCGATAACATGCCCCTGCTGTCTTCGTGTGTCGGTAAATCTATTATTTTAACCTGTTCTAAACTCATCAGACAATTATTTGTTGTTTTTTTAAAATTCTATAAAAAGGGACTGTATTTTAAAACGAAATTAAAAAATAATTTCATGTGTGACGTGTTTTTTTTTCATTTTCACATTTATAAATTCTTCCTGTCAACCTTTATTCTATTATAATTCTAGTTAGCAGAAAAAATTAAATGTAAAATTTTAACATGGAAATTTCTGTATTATTATACCTTTGTTGGGCATTTTGCAATAGACTTTTTCCAAAAACAACATGAAATTTCCCGAATCAGCACTGGCACATAAATATCTCGACGGACTCAAAGGTGTTGAGATAGGAGGCGCTGCCCATAATAGTTTTGGGCTTAATACGATAAATGTTGACCGACTGGGTGACATGAACACCCACTTTAAAATATATGAGAGAGAAATGTGTGGAGAAGCCCTCAATGTTGATGTGGTGGCCGAAGGCAACAAATTGCCATTCCCCGATAAATCCTACGATTTTGTCATTTCAAGTCATGTGATAGAACATTTCTACAACCCTGTTTCAGCCCTTTTAGAATGGGCAAGGGTAGCAAAAAAGTATATTTTTATTATAGTCCCTCACAGACAAAGAACTTTTGATATAAACAGAGATTTGACCACAGGTGATGAATTTCAAAACAGACACATGTCTCAAACAGTTATGGAAGATGAATTCAGGGGTGAACACTGGTCAGTATTTGAGCCGTCAAATTTTAATGAGTTATGCGTGCTGTGCGGCCTTAATGTTGTTGAAATACAAGACCCTGACGATAAAGTAGGCAATGGCTTTACTTTTATTATAAAACTGTCTTGATGTATTTTGTTTAAAAAATATTTTATCTTTTTCTTCCTTGCAATTTCACTTAACAAAGGCATTTTTATATCTTTTTGTTGTCAGTAAACAAAAATAATATTAATATTTATCTTTGCAGATATTTATTTCAAGCTTTGTAACTAAACAATTACACAGTGCGTCACACTTACAATTTTATTAATAATCACCAAATAATTATCAAAACCATGAACAGTTTTTTATTCAAAAGAGTCTTTCTGGCTTTGTTGCTTTTAACAGCTCTGCAAAGCTTTTCACAAAAAGTTTACAAATATGAGTCGGTGCCTGGTGACCCGCTGAAAGCGCGTATTTACACCCTCAACAACGGATTGAAAGTTTACATGTCCGTTTATAAAGACGCACCCCGTATTCAAACAGCCATTGCAGTAAGAACAGGAAGCAAAAACGACCCTGAAGATAATACAGGTTTATCGCATTATCTCGAACATCTGATGTTTAAAGGTACGACACATTTCAGCACTAAAAATTTTGAAAAAGAAAAGGTCTATCTTGCAAAAATTGACAGTCTTTTTGAAATTTACCGCAAACAAACGGATCCCGAACAAAGAAAAAACACTTATAAAATCATTGACAGTGTTTCAAACATTGCCGCTTCTTTTGCCATTGCCAATGAATATGACAAGATGATGTCTGCTCTGGGAGTTAAAGGCACCAATGCTTACACCAGTGTAGATCAGACCGTTTACATAAACGATGTGCCATCAAATCAAATCAGTAAATGGTTCGACATTGAATTTGACCGCTTTACAAATCCTGTATTCCGCATTTTCCATACAGAGCTCGAAACAGTTTACGAAGAAAAAAATATGAGCCTTGATAATGATGGTCGTAAAATTTACGAAGCCCTGCTCAGTGCTCTGTTCCCAACACACAACTATGGAAAACATACCACATTGGGGCGTCCCGAACATTTAAAAAATCCTTCTATACTGAGTTTAAAAGAATACTACAGCAACCGCTATGTGCCTAATAATATGGCAGTGGTGCTTTCAGGAGATTTTGATCCTGATGCTCTGATTAAAAAAATTGACGAAACCTTCGGTCAAATGAAGCCCAAAAAACTCAACGACTATGTACCCCCTGTTGAAAAAGCAATAACACAACCCATCGTTAAAGAGGTCGTAGGACCTGATGCAGAAAGTGTAATGATGGCTTTTCGTTTTGGTGGTGTTAAATCGGACGACATAGACAAACTGACTATTATGGACTATATTTTAGCCAACAGCACTGCCGGCCTTATAGACCTCAACCTTGTCCAGGCTCAGAAAGTTCTTTCTGCAGGTTCATCGGTTTATGAAATGACTGATTATTCGGCTCATATTTTTAGTGGCAAACCCAAACAAGGTCAGAAATTAGAGGAAGTAAAAGACCTTCTGTTAGCACAGGTGGAATTAGTAAAAAAAGGTGACTTCCCCGATTGGCTTATTCCTGCAATTATTAATGACTTAAAACTTGCCGAAATACACGAATCTGAAAGCAGAAACTCAAGAAACTCAAGCATGATAGAAGCCTTTGTAAGCGGTATAAGTTGGACAGATAAAGTAAACCGCATGAAAAGACTGTCGCAGATTACAAAAAAAGACATCGTTGATTTTGCAAACAAAAATTACAACAACAACTATGTGATTGTTTACAAACGCACCGGCGCCAATCCTGAAGTGGCAAAAATTGAAAAGCCAAAGATAACTCCAGTTGTAATTGACAGAGACTCACAATCTGATTTCTTTAAAAATATTACGGCTAAGAAAGCAGACCCCATAGAACCGGTATTTTTAGATTATTCGAAAGATATTGTCACTTTTAAAATAAAAGACAATATACAGGTAAATTATCTTAAGAATACCGAAACACCTACATTTACACTCTATTACCTTTGCGATATGGGCAATAACCACAACAAGAAACTGGGATTGGCCCTTTCATACCTCGAATATCTGGGCACCTCTAAACTCACACCTGCACAAGTTCAGCAAGAGTTTTACAAAACAGGTTGTTCATTTAATGTGAGCAGTTCAGAAGACCAGATTTATGTTACTTTAACCGGCTTAAGTGAAAATCTGGAAAAAGGTCTTGCTTTGTTCGAAAATGTGCTCTCTGATGCCCAACCCAATGCCGATGCTCTTAAAAATTTAATTGACGATGTTCTTAAAAAACGTGATGATAATAAACTATCGAAAAATGTGATTTTGTGGAGTGGTATGTACAACTATGGCATGTTTGGGTCATCTAACCCATTTACCAATATTTTACCCGAATCAGATTTGAGAAACATCAAACCCGAAGAACTGATAGCCATAATAAAAGATTTGAATGCTTATCAGCACAGGGTATTGTATTATGGTTCCAACACCCCCGAAGAACTGACGAACCTTTTAAACAAATACCATATAGTGCCAAAATCGCTGAAACCATTACCACAAGAAACCCTTTACACCGAAACACTCAATACACAAGGAAAAGTTTATGTGGTTGATTATGATATGAAACAGGTTGAAATAATCATGTTGTCGAAATCCGAATCATACAATCCTGCTTTGGCACCACAGATAAGTGTTTTCAATGAGTATTTCGGCAGCGGCATGTCCTCTATCGTTTTTCAGGAGTTAAGAGAAGCCAAAGGTCTGGCTTATACTGCTTATGGCAATTACCGAACACCGGCTCGCCCCGATCGCAGCAATTACATCGTTTCATTCATTGGTACTCAATACGACAAGTTGCCAGAAGCAACAAGCGGCATGTACGACCTGCTCAACAATATGCCTGAATCAGAAAAACATTTCAATAATGCAAAAATTTCCATTGTTGAAAGAATACGCAGCGAACGCATTACAAAAGCAGCCATTCTTTTCAATTACGAAAAAGCTAAAAAAATGGGTCTGACTTATGATATAAGAAAAGATGTTTTTGAAAAAGCACCTGCATTAACACTTGACGATGTGAAAAATTTTCAAATGAAATATCTCAAAGATAAAAACTACACCTTGCTCATCCTTGGTAAAAAAGACAAGCTGAATACAGAAGCATTAAAGAAGTTTGGCGATATCCAGTACCTGACTCTGAAAGACATCTTTGGATATTAAAAACTGAAAAGATGGAAAATTGGAATGTTGGAAAAGCCCATTATTTCAGTTTTCCATTATTCCATTCTTTTTAAAAACCTGTCAAAATAAAAAAATATATATTATTGAATTTAATTATAATTTTTTTTGGTTATATTAAAAAATTATTTAATTTTGCAGTCCCAAAACAAAAAGGTTTTGTAAAGGGTCCGTTCGTCTAGGGGTTAGGACGTCAGGTTTTCATCCTGGTAACAGGGGTTCGATTCCCCTACGGACTACAAATAAATTTTATATTTAAAGAAATGGCAAATCATAAAACTGCAATTAAAAGAATCAAGTCTAACGAAAAGAAAAGAATTCTCAACAGATACAAAGCTAAAACAATGCGTAATGCTGTAAAAAAACTGAGAAGTATTATCGACAAAAACGAAGCGGCCGCCATGCTTCCTAAGGTTGTGTCGATGTTAGACAAGAATGTGAAAGTTTCAATAATTCACAAAAACAAAGCGGCAAACCTTAAGTCAAAATTGATGAAAAAGGTAAATGCTTTATAAATCGGCAGTTAAATAACAAAAAAAAGCCTGTTTCTATCCAAGAAATAGGCTTTTTTTGTTGTAAGGATTACAAGGTTTAAAAACATAATTTGCTTAAATATTTTAAATGACACTTTATAATACACTATCAACCTATGGCTGAAGCGAATAAAACAAATACAATCAGGAACTGGTCGGAAGATGACCGCCCCCGCGAAAAATTTCTGAAAAAAGGAAGGGGCGCCCTGAGTGATGCTGAATTGCTGGCCATACTTATGGGGTCGGGTTCTATAAACGAAAGCGCTGTTGACTTGTCGAAAAGGATTTTAAAAGATGTTTCAAACAACCTTCTGCACCTTTCCAAATTAGATATTGCCACACTGACAAAACATAAAGGTGTAGGCACCGTTAAAGCTGTCACGCTTTTAGCAGCTCTCGAACTGGGCAGGCGAAGACGTGAAGCCGAAGTGATAGAAAAAAAAGAAATAAGAAGCAGCAAAGATGTTTTTGAATATATGCAGGCCGAGCTGAGTGAAAAGTTGTATGAAGAATTCTGGGTCATTCATCTTAATGTTGCCAACAAAATAATCAACAAAAACCAAATTGGTGAAGGAGGATTATCTCAAGCTGTAGTTGATGTAAGAAGAATTTTTAAACTTGCCCTTGAAAACAATGCAGCGTCAATTATTTTGTGTCACAACCACCCTTCGGGAAATATAAAACCCAGTGAAAATGACATTATCCTGACCAACAAAATAAAAAACGGCGCTGAAACATTAAATATAAAAGTTCTTGACCATATCATTATAGGTGAAGAAAAATACTTCAGCTTTGCTGATGAAGGGAAATTATAACAGATAGCAGTGAGCAGTGAACAGTTAGCAGGTGATTATGCCGGTTTTCTTAACAGGTTTAAATAATAATCAGCCTTTTCAACATTACCCATTGATTTGTTTATTTCGTATAACGCATTGATAAGATTTTTATCATTTTTGTTAAGAGCAAAAGCCTTCTCAAAATATACAAGTGCAGAAGGCAGGTCCTTGGCAGCAAAATAAATTTTGCCAATGTTTAAAGTAGGGTCGTAAGCATTGGGTATAATTTTCAATATTTCAAGGTTTGTTTCAATGGCTTTCTGAGTTTCGTTATATTTTAGATATAACGCACTCAGATTGGTATATGCATCTACAAAATCAGGTTTTTTCTCAATCGTTTTGAGGTAATAATATTTTGATTTTTCGTAGTTGCTTTTTTCGTCATTTACAATACCTAAGTACATATAAATCATGTATTCCGAAGAGTCAATCTTTAATGTTTGTTCAAAAGTGCTTATGGCATCATCATATTTCTTGGTAAAGTAATAGGCTTTCCCAAGGTTATAGGAAGCATTGTAAAAATCGGGATAAATATTAATGGCTTTTTTAAAATGCTCAATGGCCATATCAAACATCTGATTTCTTTTCTGAGCATTTTTTTCTTTTTGCAGATACTCAATAAGTGCACCGGCATACATATTATTGGCCTGGGCTGACCTGTTAAGGTAAACCATGTCGCTTCCAAACAAAGTGATATGATTTTTCCATTCGGTATTTCGTGAGAAAGTTTTAAAACTGTACAGAGAAATTATGACGATAATACCCCACAAATAAATCTTGTTTGTTTTAATTAGGTTAGGATTGGCATCGGCCTTTATTTTTGAAATTTTAAGCAGTAAATAAGCAAGGGCAATACAAAAACCAAGTGATGCTGTAAAGGTTAATCTTTCGCCTATCAATCCGGCAACAGGAGCAACAATATTTGAAAAAATACTGATACTGATAAGATAATATAGAATTGCAAAAGAAATGATTTTGTTTTTATTAAACCAAAAAAGAGCCATGAAGAACAAAGTTATATGTAAAATAAACGATATAATAGCCCAGTGATTTGAAATTGACACAATGGGAATCATATCAAAACCATAATAAAATCCAAGAGGATGAGGTAATATGAGTAACTTCAGGTAAAAAGCCATAGTCATAAAGGCTGTACCTGCCCTGACAGCTATGGGTGATGTCTGTTTCAAAGGCATTTCGGCAAAATCAAGTGATCTGCCTGAAGCAGGCATTATTTCAGTTGATTTACTTAAATTATCAGATTTAATAAATTCAATATTGGGAATATAATTAATAGCAAAAAAAACTTCACTTAGAATAAATAGGGAAATAATAAAAGTTATGGTCGTTTTTAATTTATATGATGCAAAAATATTACTGTTAAAAGAAAAACCAACAATGATAAATGCTGTAGAAATAAAAATCGTTTCAATATCAATAGTTTTTATAGAAACTTTAACTGTTATGTATATGAAAGTCAATAAAAGGCTTGTTATTGCAGAAACAAGGTGTGCTTTTTTTATTTGAAATGACAAGAAAATTAAACCTGTAATCAGAAATAAATAAATATATTCAAAATCAAAAAACAGCAACAAAGGAATAATGAAAATGGCTACACACAAAAGATGAATTCCTCTTTTATAATTGAAATTTTTTAAGAAATACGCAAAAACCAATATGATGCCTGCCGCAATACTAAAATAAGCAAGCAACAAAATGGCTGACAGGGTTATTGAAATTAAAATATATTCTTTATCTTTTGAAATGGCCAAAAAGTAAACTAAAAAGTTAATAACGAAAACAATAGCGAGAATATATTTTGAAGTATTAATTAGCCCGACAAAACATAAAAACAACGAAATAACCATCAGGCTTATAAAAAACTTTTTTGTGTCTGTTTTAATTATGGAATATTCAATACTTTCTTTTTGTTCAAAAGAAAAGCGAAAGTTATTTTTAATAAAATCTTTTAAATGATTTTTTAAATGATATACAGATTTAATTTCGTTTAAAATATAAAGACATAATGGAACAGTAATAATAAAAATTGAAAAAATGATACGGGTATTAATATTAAAAAAATATGATGTTGAAGAACTTATTATACTGAGAGGTACTATTATATAAATCAAATGAGTAAACTTGGGTTGCTTAAACATAATAAGAGCCATAGGGATAATAATTGCAAAAGGCAACATGCTTTTTTTCGACAATAAACCAAGTAAAAACAAAAATATAGTTAATAATAAATACGGGTATTTGTTTGATTTAATAAAATTTACAGCCATTTGAAGAGCTAAAACACCAAAAAGAAAAGCCAGTATCTCATCTCTGTTTTTAATACTGGCAACAACTTCTGTATGAATGGGATGAGCAGCAAAAAGCAAGGTGGCTCCTAAAGGCAGTAATATATTATAATTTTCAAAAAGTGAGCGGAGCAATTTAAAAAGCACAAAAATCAGCAACCCATATAATAAAGCGTTAATAAAATGACCCACCTGGGGACTGTCACCAAAAAACTGATGCTCTATAGCAAATGTGGCCAAAACCACAGGCCTGTATTCATAAACGTTTCCTGATGCGTCAGAAAAATAAGGACTTGAAAAAATGTTTATCAATCCTGAAATACCTTTACTTGTAAGTGGGTGTCCCTTGGTAACCAACTCATCATCCAGATTATAATCATTGGCTATTGTGTTAGCATAAAGAACAAATGAAAAAACAGCAATTACCCATGCTGTATACATATGATAGCTGTTTGATTTTTTCGAAAAATTGTTTTTAGTGCTTCGACCTGACATAAACGAACAATATTAATTTTTTTATTTTAACATTGAATATAATTGTAAAGATAATGCTTTAAAAAATAATAGATAATTTTGCAAAAAAATATTATTATGGAAAATTTACTAATTAACACAGATTCGGAAGTTTTCAGATGGGTCATAATGCCTTTGCTTATTTTTTTAGCCAGAATAAGCGATCAAACTATTGGTACTTTAAGGTTAATGTTTGTATCTAAAGGCATCAAAAATCTAGCGACTGTTCTAGGATTTCTTGAGTCTTTAATTTGGCTTTTAGCTGTCAGTCAGATATTTAAACATCTCGATAACCCTCTTAACTATGTAGCTTATGCAGGGGGTTATGCCATGGGCAATTACATAGGTATTTATATAGAAAGTCGCCTTTCAATTGGCAATGTTATAGTAAGAGTTGTGCCCAGAAAAGACACAACAGAGTTGCTTAATTATCTTAGAACCAACGATTTTGGTGTAACCGCAATTGACGGAGAAGGCATGCTTGGTCCGGTAAAAGTATTATTTTCTGTAGTAAAACGCAAAGAGCTGAACCATTTTATTGAAATTGTAAACAAATATAATCCTAATGCATTTTACTCAATAGAAGACGTAAAAGTTGTCAGCCAGAGTATTAAGGAAAAAAGAAAAATAGATAAAAGAAAAACTATTTCAGAGTTACTTTTAGGTTTGAAAAAAGTAAAATAATGCAAGTCTAATTGACTACTAGCTTTTTATTAACAACTATTTTGTTGTTATAATAAATATTCATCTGATATATTCCTTTCACAAGTTTAGAAACATCGGTTTTTAACTTGAAAGCATTACTTTGTATGTCAACAATTGCATCAGAAACAGATTGACCTAACATATTCATTATTTCTACTTTGTAGCGCCCATTAATAATATTTATAAAATCAATATTTATAAAATCTTTTGTGGGGTTGGGATAAACCAGAATATTATATTCTCGGTTATTAAGTACAAATACACAATTGTCGAATGTCACATTAATAGTATCAGTATTTGTACAGTTGTGGTTATCTATAAGCCATACAATATAAGTTTGAGTTGTTAAACCACCATTCATTGTGGTGTCCACTAATAAAGTATTGGCATATGATAGTGTATCATCAGGTGCTTGTATCCAGTAATAGGTATAACCTACGTGTACCGATAACTCTATTGTTTGGTTCTGACATAAAGTAGTATCTTCACCCAAACCAACAAATGGAGGTATAGATTCATAAACAGAAACAATATTGTTCATAAAAGTCTTACATGTGGGTGTGCTGTTGTAAAATCCCCACACATGATATTGTCCTGCCAGAAGATTGTCCCAAACAACTACAGCACCACTTCCCAGTACAGGGGCGCCCAAAGCAACCCCGTCTTTATACAACTGGTAA
>Ga0172368_10001618_pt1 | contig 30291 bp, 25 predicted proteins | sample Lak11m_FD_114540 | JGI IMG/M metagenome (GOLD analysis project Ga0172368, IMG submission 114540) | Freshwater microbial communities from Kabuno Bay, South-Kivu, Congo - kab_022012_11m | ecosystem: Environmental > Aquatic > Freshwater > Lake | place: Democratic Republic of the Congo: South-Kivu...
AACTCAGCACCTTCGTGATTGCACTCGTCAATGTCGTCTTCCCGTGATCCACGTGCCCGATCGTCCCTACATTTACATGCGGCTTCGTCCGCTCAAATTTCTTCTTCGCCATCGCTGCCTCCTGTTACGTATAAAAAGTTATGTATACACTGTTTATAGTAATAATAGTGTACTTGGATAATGTACATTAGTGTGCTGGAGCCCACGACCGGAATCGGACCGGTGACCTCTTCCTTACCAAGGAAGTGCTCTACCGACTGAGCTACGTGGGCGTTCTCTCCAATTGAGCGTATGGAGCGGGAGACGGGATTCGAACCCGCGACCCTCAGCTTGGAAGGCTGACGCTCTGGCCAGCTGAGCTACTCCCGCACAGTACGGGTTTTTTATATATCTTAATCAATCCCTATAATTTTAATGTGGCGTATGGTGGAGAGGGGAGGATTCGAACCTCCGAAGGCTTCGCCAACAGATTTACAGTCTGCCCCCTTTGGCCGCTCGGGAACCTCTCCAAATGTGCTGTCCATCTGGAGCTGGCGATGGGATTCGAACCCGCAACCTGCTGATTACAAATCAGCTGCTCTACCATTGAGCTACGCCAGCAAATGGTATTTTAATAGTCGTTCGTTATTATATTATATGGAATAAGTGCAATAAACAGCGCTCTACTATAATGATTCACTAAAAGACCCGGCATGCCGTGAAGTATCTGTATTCTGTTTTTTTATGCCAGTCTCTATAGAAGAAAGATTACAATTTACGTATTGTGCTGGTAGGTCATCAAGCAGGAAACATCTTTCCCGTGCACTCTTTTATAAGCACGTAAGCGCGCGCATTGGTGGGCGATACTGGATTTGAACCAGTGACTTCTACCGTGTGAAGGTAGCACTCTCCCGCTGAGTTAATCGCCCGTAAACTTAAATATTTAATACAAATAAAATTCAATTGCAAGCACAAAAATTAATTTCTTTTGTTTTTTTTAGCCAACTACCCTGTAATATGAAAAAAAGGCAGTTAAAAGAGCTTTTCACTGTTACCGGCTATTTAAAGATTGAAAACTTTCCCCGTTTTTCTTCTTCCGCGCTCGGCGTCCGGGTGCGCGCATCTTCCAGTTCAGTCTTCATTTTATGGGCCTGAAGCCCCAGATTTTTCAGCTGCTCCTCTTTTTCCTGCAACTTTGCCCCGAGTTCTCGAATTTGCTGCTCCCGGGCCTGCAGTTGCGCGTCCCGGGCGGCAATGTCATTCAGGGCCTTTTCCATCTGCAGCTTATGCTGCTGCTCAAGCGCCGCCAGCCGGTCTTTATAGCTCTGGATATCTACTTCATATCTGTTTTTTATTTCAAAATATTTCTTTATGATTGAAAAATCAGCATATGATTCCTGTGCCATAGCAACTCCCCTGGAGATTTTTTCTTATTGGCGGAGCTCCCCTGCCGCAGTAATGCCCAGCTGGTCCATGGTGAGCTTCAGTTCTTCCGGCATGAGCGTCATTGGCAACGCATCCTCGCCGGTTATCATCTTATTTGCAATGAGCGCGATGAGCGACTGCTCCAGGCTTTGCATGCGATAGAGAGAAACCGATTTTTCCATTTCCTCCCTTATTTCCTGGAGCTGGTTTTTTGCTATCAGCTCTTTTACGCGGGGGCTGGCGATTAAAATCTCAACTGCCGCTATCCTGCCCTTGCCTTGCCTGCAGGGCAGAAGCCGCTGCGATATGACTCCCAGCAGCGCATGGGAGAGCTGAATGCGGATTTGGGGCCGCATCTCGGCCGGAAACACATCAACAACCCGGGCAATGGTTTCATAGGCGCTATTGGCATGAATGGTACTGAAAACCAGATGGCCGGTTTCAGTAGCGCTTAAGGTTATGCTCATGGTATCAATGGTCCTCATTTCTCCCAGCAGAATCACATCCGGGTCCTGACGCAGGGCATCCCGCAGGCCCACTTCAAATGACGGAGTATCAAGCCCCACTTCGCGCTGGGTTATGAACGAGCGGTCATCACGGAAGGAAAATTCAATCGGGTCCTCCAGGGTAATGATGTGCCGGTTGGAGGTATGATTGATATGGTTTATCATGGCCGCAAGGGTGGTTGATTTTCCGCATCCCGTGGGGCCTGCAACCAGCACCAGGCCGTACGGCTTGTCACAGAGCGTTTTTAAAACCTGCGGCAGCCCCAACGCTTCTATGGTGGGAACGGAAGATGCAACATTTCGGATAGCAAAGGCAGTGCTGCCCCGCTGCTGAAAAACATTGACCCGGAAGCGCCGGAGATTTTCTATGGCATAGGATATGTCAAGGGAAAATTCCCTGCTGAAGCGCTCTTTCTGTTTGTCCGTGAGCAGGGCGTGGAAAATATCCTCCGTGTCATGGCGCGTGATCACCGGATGTTCGACTGGCTGCAAAACACCCTCAATACGCAGCAGCGGAGGAGCCCCTGCCCGGATATGCAGATCAGATGCGCTGCATTTTACCATATTCTGCAGCATCAGGTTCAAATCCATTGCCGTTGACCTTGCAAGTTACCGTTTTAATAAATTATCTTTATTAACATACCATTTACAAAGCCCGCTATTCAATACAAAAAATTACTTTTCAACACAAATTATTTACGGGATTTTGACTTTATAAAAAAAATATGAGATTATGTACGGTAGATACATCGTGCTGGAGCAGACTAAATGGCCGCCGGAGGATTGCATCTTCCGGAGGAAAGTCCGGGCACCACAGGGCAGGGTGGTCGCTAACAGCGACCGGGGGCAAACCCTAGGGAAAGTGCAACAGAAAGCAGACCGCCCTGGAATGTTCGCAGGAACTTTTCAGGGTAAGGGTGAAACGGCGAGGTAAGAGCTCACCAGTCCCGCTGGCGACAGCGGGAGCTCGGCAAACCCCACCCGGTGCAAGACCAAATAGGGAAGCGCTTGAGGGCGGCCCGCCTGATGCTTCCGGGTAGGTTGCTTGAGGCGCCTGGCAACAGGCGTCCCAGATGAATGGCCATTGCCTGATTCCTCTCGGGATTCAGGAACAGAACCCGGCTTACGGGCTGCTCCGGCATTTTTTATTTTTTACGCCACGGATGAACACGAATATCCACGAAAAGTTTATCAGGTCACCTCATGGATGTACAAGGAAACGCCGGCATCACCAGACAGCAGGCTCTTGAGCTCATACAAAAATATCTGCCACAGGATAACCTGGTAAAACACTGCCTGGCGACAGAGGCGATCATGCGGGCGCTGGCGAAAAAGATGAACTGCGATGAAGACCTGTGGGGGATTGCGGGGCTGCTGCATGATCTTGACTACTCTGAAACCAAAGACCGGATGGATGAGCATGGGCTGCAGACTGAAAAAATACTGCAGGCTGCCGGCGTCAGCTGGGAAGTTATTGACGCCATCAAAGGCCACAACGCCGACAACCTCGGGTTCCAGCGCACGGCTCCCTTTGAATTTGCCCTCACTGCCGCTGAATGCATCACCGGCCTCATTGTTGCCACCGCGCTGGTATACCCCGACAAAAAGCTTGCCAGCGTCAAGCCGCAATCAATCATCAAGCGCATGAAGCAGAAGGAGTTTGCCCGCAGCGTCAACCGCGATCATATCCGGGAGTGTGAACGGATCAATATTCCCCTGGAAGAATTTGCCGCGCTGAGCCTTGCGGCCATGCGTGCGATGAGTGATGAGCTGGGGCTGTAAAGTATCCTGCCTTACAATGCGCGCCCCGGCCGCGCATATGACCCTTGCCATTAATTGCTTACCTGCAGCACTGAATTTTTCCCGCCGAACTCATTATCTTCTTCATTCTGGTTTGACGGGTCAGCCATCCAGGTATCATCCACGATATATTTATAGTTATAGCGTCCCGGAGCAAGCGGTATAAAACGCTTCCAAACCTGCTGTTCCTTTTCATAGTGCATTTCGCCCTGCTCGGTGGACCACCCGTTAAAGTCCCCGACAATAAGGACTTTCGCATGATGGGGGGCCTTGAGCGTGAACACAACCCCGTTTGCAACCTTCTGCGGACCGATATACGGAATGTTCTTCGCGTAGCTGCGTGCCGCTTCCTCTTCGGCAATCACTTCTTCAGCAAGCTGGCAGTAATCCTCATATCCTGCACAACCCCGGTCATAGACCGAGATGGGCAGCGCACGCGACGCAGCTTCCTTGAGTCTGGTCGTGCAGCGGATCATGGTAGTGTAAAAATTCGCGCCGAACTGTCCTTCGATAGTCCTGATAATCTCGCGGCAGAAATGGGTGCGCATATTTATCATGGTCGCAAGTGCTTTGACCGCAATGTAGTGGCTCTGCTCGTGCTGAATAATATCAAGGGTCTCCAACAGCTTTGTCAGGCCGTGGAGGGAGTATACGCTTGGCTCAATGGGAACAATAGTTTCCGTGCAGGCTTTCAGGGCGTTGAATGTTAGAAGGCCGATAGAAGGCGGGCAGTCGATAATAAGATACTGGTAGGAATCACCGAGTGCTGCAAGGCTGTCTTTAAGACGGTCTTCCCGTCCATAGATGCCTGACAGTTTCTGTTCGGCTGCGCTGAGCACCGTATGGGAGGGAACGAGCGACAGATTTTCCGCAAGGACTACAATGGTGTCAAGGATGGCAGTATGTTCCGGATAGCAGAGCACATCAAAGACGGTCTTTTCAAAATCATCCGCTGCTTTTGTAAGCCCAAGTGTGGCATGAGCCTGAGGGTCAAGATCGATGAGCAGGACTTTTTTGCCTTTTTCTGCCAGGCAGGCAGCAAGGTTTATGGCCGTGGTTGTTTTTCCGCACCCTCCCTTTTGATTGATAATAGCTATTTTTCGCATATCGCCCCCTTTGCCCGGCTTTGTGCCGGGCTAAATAATTTCCCTGAACTCTGAATCATCTGCAGAAATATTTTTAAGTGCCGGCACCGGCACTTAAAATTCTTGCGGCAATGCGTCGTCGAGTAGCAAGGGGAATGAGACCGTACTCTGCGAAAAAAAGATATTTATTTAATATGTTGTTAATTTTATGTATTTTTTATTTTGATATACTGACTAATACCCATCCCTGTCAAGTAAAAAAACAATATATAGTATAAATTTTTCTCGGGGCTACCATATATAGGATAAAACATGCCGGGGAGGGGCAGGGAGAAAAACGCGGGGGTGTTTTGCAGTAAGGCGCTGGCAGGCTGGCCTCGGCAATAAAATGTGACGTTGATTCACATCCGCTCAGTCCGCTATTCTGATTTCTTGCGAAGCGCAATCAGGCGGCGCTACATGCAGCTCAAAATCCTGCCGCATATTATTGCGTTTGAACGTGTGGTTTATCGCCTCCACGGCAAGTTCCCGGGTATTGCGCTCTTTGCTGAGGTGGCCGAGCATAACTGCGGCAGGGCGGCGCTTGCTGAGCTTGCGCGCGCTGCAGAGCAGATCGGCAACGGCTTCGTTCTTCATGTGATAGTGGCTGTTGGGGTTGGGATATTTTTTCAGCAGCCCTGGATTGTGGTTTGCTTCCACATAGATAAAATCCGCGTCAATAAAGTGCTCCGCGAGCCCGTCCCAGTTATAAAAATCAGTCATAATGACGATTTTGATCCCGCGCCCTTGGTGCCGGCAATGGATCACAAAGCCATAATTATCGTGCTGCGGGCTGTGGGGAATCTTTACCGGCTTGATAGTGAATTCACCAAGATTAAAAGCAGTGCTGGAAAACGGCTTCAGAATGAGATTGCCGAACCGGTCAGGCGCGGCAAATTTGTCTTTAAATTTACTGACCAGGCTTTCGTGGATGCGGACGGTAATGCCGTGCTGCTCCAGAACACGCAGTGCCGAATAGTTTATATGGTCCTGGTGTAAGTGCGATACAAGCACCGCATTGATATTTTCTATCGCTCCGGCGTGCTGAGAAAGAAGCGCCCGGCACAGTTTCTGCGAGTTTAAACCGCAATCTATAATTACATTGGTTTGCTCGGTCCATAACCCGAGACAGTTTCCACTGCTGCTCGATCGAAGTGTCTTAAAATAAAGCGCCACAGCAACAAATCCCTCCTCCGCGGACAGGTTAGACTGATCATATTCGCCGTTTCAGCCACACAACCTTCCTGCAATCATGCAGCTCTGACATAAGTTTCATATAGAGTTCCACGGCATCATTCCGCTCTTCACCGAACGCATATTCCCCGCCGCTGTCAACGCCCGGCTCATGCATTTCCCTGAGAATGGCGTCCCAGTCGGCGTTTCTCAAAAGCGCCGCATCTTCTTCACTGATAATGTTGCGCTGCACGCCTTCCAGAATATCCTTTTCCCCCGGCGGAGGGTCGAAAACCGTATCATCGCCGCCCTGCCAGCAGCAAATCTGCCGTTTCAGGTCTTCCAGACTGTAAAATATCCTGCACGGTTCTTTGTCTGTTACCTCAAGGACTGAAAACCCCATGGCCGGCGCTTCTTCATATTCTGTCATATCAAGCGGTTCCATGAACGGTATCACCAGCGCCTTCTCGCCGGACGCAGAGTCAGTAATTTTTACCGGATACAGGGCAAAGCCGTTATTGCCGCATGCTTCACAGTCAAAAGAGTTTATCTCGTCGGTGAAAATCTTATTATCAAGATTATGATCCTCATCGGTGGTGATTTCAGTCCAAATATCTGCCTCAAAGACGTTTTCGCATTTATTACATCGCAGGATTGCGCTGCACCTGTTGTTCATTTCCGCTTAACTCCCTTTTGCCGCATGATGAAACGTCAGCAGCTGTTCAAGCCGTGGAAGGCATAGTAGCATATAATTAAATTATTGCGGTAATCAAAAATTATGACGCCCGCACTGCCGCATTCATTATCCGGGGAAATTATTTTTGCTTTTTGTTGACACGTTCCCGCACGTTATTTATACTTGCCGCAGCAGAGAACGATCTCAAACTGTTGCCGCTGCAAAAGAGCGGAGCACACCACCACACGCACTCTATGCCTGAATTCAACCTGACCGAAAAGTCATTCAATGCCGGCAGGGCTGGCGCGCATTGAAACCCCAAGGCGAAAGTCTCACTGCGATCATTCTACCAACCGGCAAACTGCTCCTGGAATTTCAGCCGTGCGAAGACACCCTCGGTTCTGACCGCCGCGCTGTAGAACAGCGTATGTATGATGTATTTATAAGCGATCATGGCCGGGCGTTTCTCGCGTTAGGCCTGATTGACCGGGCGTTGCGACTCGCGCCGTCTCTGGAATACTGGCGGGATCTTGCGGCATCTTTTGTCCACAATGTGCTTGTCGATCCACTCGCGGAGGAACAACGCGGCGCGAGCGACAGCGTGCTGGATGACGAAGAAGCCGCAGCATGGGCCGGGCGCGTACCGCCGATGGTCGGCGCTGAGCTGATAAATGCCTCTTTCATCACCGGTTTCTGGAATCTTCTTCAGCAGGCGCTCAAGCGGGAGGTCGCCGGACAAACCGAACCTGTAGAGGAGATTCTTCGCAGCCTCTCCCCGGGCCGCGGCCTGCTTACCCACCGGGTTCACTTCCATCTCGTGGAAAACCGCCGTGACGAAGAATCTCCGTTTGCTTTCCTGGCAACATACGCTACCGCCATCGACGCTCACGGCACGCTTCGCCATGTGCCGCTCGGCAACGCGCTCAAGGAATTCGGCGGCGATACTAAAAAACTGGTCCCGGTTCTGGCATCGGTGCACAAGGCCGCTTCCGCAAGCAGCCTTGTTAAATCCATTCTCGATTCCGGCGAGATATTCCATCCGCTCCGGTTTTCCGCCAATGAAGCATACCGGTTCCTCAATGAAGTCCCCCTGTATGAAACGTCCGGCATTCTCTGCCGGATACCGCGCTGGTGGAGCGTAACGCCCCGCAGGATATCGGTCGGACTTGCCATTGGCGACAAGACCGGCGGGCAACTGAATGCACGGGCACTGCTTAGTTGCACACCGCTAATGCATATCGGTGGCGAGAAGATTTCTTTTGCTGAAGCGCAGCGGATTCTTGATCACTACGACGGCCTGGCGCTCATCAAGGGGAAATGGACCGTCGTTGACCGCGAGTCGCTCCGGAAGAACCTTGAATTGTTCGGCCAGGCTATGCAGCTGAGCGGAAAATTGAAGATCACCTTAGCCGAGGCCGTGCGTCTGCTGCTGGGAATGCAGCACCTGTCGCTGGAGGGGAAAGACCAATGGGCCGGTGACATTGTGTGCGGCGACTGGCTTGCCCGGGTGCTGGATAATCTGCGTTCACCTGCCTCGATGGAGACGGTGAAGCCGCCTCAGGGCTTAAGCGCACGCCTGCGTCCGTATCAGCAGGCCGGGCTCAACTGGCTTGCGTTTCTTCGGGAACTTGGTTTCGGTGCCTGCCTTGCAGACGATATGGGCCTGGGGAAAACCGTACAGGTGCTTGCCTTACTGCAATCATGCAAAGAGCGCGGCGGCAAGGAATACGGCCCGTCTCTCGTTATCGTGCCGGCATCGCTCATCGACAACTGGCTTTCAGAAATCCGGCGTTTCACGCCGGCTTTGCGGTCTGTCGTTGCGCATCCGCAATTCACCGACGACAAAACATTGAAGGCGGTTGCCGAGAATGCCGGCTCCTGGGACATCATCATTTCCACCTATGCCATGTCCCGCAAGCTCCCGTGGGTTTCAAAGCACACCTGGTTTTATCTCATTCTTGATGAGGCACAGGCAATAAAAAACCCCGGCGCTGCGCAGACACGGGCGGTCAAGGAGATACCGGCGCTGCACCGGATTGTCATGACGGGTACGCCCATCGAAAACAGGCTCGGCGACCTGTGGTCGTTGTTTGACTTCACCAATCGCGGTCTGCTGGGATCAGCACAGGGGTTCAAGTCGTTCGCAAAATCGCTTCAGGACCAGCCCAAAGGCTATGCCCGGCTGCGGCAGGTCATCCAGCCCTATATTCTGCGCCGCCTCAAGACTGACAAGTCCATTATTGTCGATCTTCCGGAAAAAATAGAGATGAAGGCATGGGCGCCTCTTTCCCGCAAACAGATGGTGCTTTACCAGGGGCTGGTGGATGATCTGTCTGAAGCCCTTGCAAGTGCTGAGGGGATCAAGCGCAAGGGGCTTATACTCGCTTTTCTGCTTAAATTCAAGCAGGTGTGCAATCATCCCGACCAGCTGGCCGGATCAGGCCATTTTCCGGAAGAAGACTCCGGCAAGATGCAGCGGCTGCGGGAACTGTGCGAAGAAATACGCGAAAAGCGCGAGCGGGTGCTGGTTTTCACCCAGTTCCGCGAAATGGTCGGCCCTCTGGATGATTTCTGCAGGAGCATATTTCAAAAACCCGGCGTACAGCTCCATGGCGGGACCGCTGTCGCCAAACGCAGGGAGCACGTAGCGCGGTTTCAGAATGAAGATGAATACGTGCCGTACTTTGTGCTGTCGGTCAAGGCGGGCGGACTCGGCCTCAACCTTACCGCCGCCAGCCATGTCATTCATTTTGACCGCTGGTGGAACCCTGCCGTGGAGCGGCAGGCCGAAGACCGGGCATTCCGTATCGGGCAGAAACGCAATGTCGTGGTGCACAAGTTCGTCTGCAAGGGAACCGTCGAAGAGAAAATCGACGAGATGATTGAAAGTAAGAAAGCTCTTTCTGAAAAAATCCTCTCCTCAGGTGCGGAAGCGTGGATCACGGAAATGTCGAATGAGCGGATTCGTGAAATGTTCAAATTAACATTGAAGGAGGTTGCATAAAAGATGGGTTACTGGAACAACTTCCCCCGTTATATATCGGTAGCTGAACGCCGGGCCAAGGCGCTTCGCCAGGCAGAGAAACTCCGAAAGAAAAATGCCGGTCTTGAACCGGTAATAGTCGCCGGACGCACCATAGCCTCTTCATGGTGGGGCAAATCCTGGAATAAGAACCTTGAGCGCTATGCGGACTACTCCAACCGTATCGGGCGGGGCCGCTCGTATGTGTGCAACGGCATGGTCCTTGACCTCAGGATCGAAAAGGGAGCCATACAGGCCATCGTGGCCGGGTCTCACCGCAAGCCGTATCAGGTCAGGATACGGATTAAAACCCTGCCTTCTGCCACATGGAGACTATTAGTGGAGAATGCCGCTGGACGGATTGGGTCGATGCAGGGGCTTCTTGCCGGACAATTTCCCGAAGAACTCAAGGATCTTTTTTTCTCGCAGGACAAGGGGCTTTTTCCAAAGCGCGCCGAAATCTCGTTTGACTGTTCCTGCCCGGATTGGGCGTCGATGTGCAAGCATGTTGCGGCAACTCTCTTTGGCGTAGGCGCACGGCTGGACTCCGCTCCGGAGCTGTTTTTCACGCTGCGCGGTGTTTCGATGAATGAGCTGGTGGGACAAGTCGCGAAGAAAGAGACCCAAAAACTGCTGACCAAAGAAAAAGTAACCAGCAAGCGAGTCATGAAAACAACGGGCACGGGAACGGAAGATATCGAAGCACTGTTCGGCATATCAATGGCGGCAAGCGGAGATACGGCAGCCCCGCCAGTAAAACGCCGTGGCGCAAAAAAAGATAAAAAAGTTTCCGGTGCCGTTGAAAAGCAGCCCAAACGGGCGGCGATTAAAGCCAAGGATAAAGCCAGGGTTTTGAAACCTGCCGCCGCATTAAAAAGAAAGGAGGGCAAGGGAACCTGAAATATCGTCTTCTCGATCATTAGTAGCGGCTTCTCTTTTCCTCAAATAAGGTTTATTCTATAGACGCTGTTTCCATTTATTACTATTTGACACCCTTGCCCTTTATATCCTATGCTTGAAATAAGCCTTAAGGGGGACTCTAAAAATAGAATTTTCAACACGCTCGATAAATGTAAGCTATTGTTTTTTCTTTCCGCTGCTTAGCGTAAAACCAATTATTAGAGGTACCCTTAAATATTATTTGGAGGTTCTCAGAAACGATGACCAAAACAATAGATATCACAAAAGCAAAAGCACAACTGCCCAGGCTCCTTTCCTTAGCACTAAAAGTGCAATGCGGTAATTATTACAGAAGGTAGAAAGCCACTTGCAAAAATTATCCCTGCTTTTTCATTCCCCAAGACACGCATTGCAGGATTAAACAGGGGCAAAATATGGACCAGTGCTGATTTTGATGAGCCTCTGCCTAAGCGGTTCTTGACGAGAGCGTTATGAAGCTTCTTCTTGATACGCATGTTTTTATATGGTGGGCAAATGAGCCGGAAAAGCTTTCACCGAAGGTACTTTCTCTGTGTGGGGACGCAGATTAAAACACAGCTGGGCAAGCTGAAGATTGCTCTTCCCCTGGCTGACTTGATCCGAAGTCAGCAGCAAACAAACAACATACAAATTTTACCCATTGAACTGGAGCATGTTTTAGAATTGCAAAAACTTCCAGCCCATCACCATGACCCCTTTGATCGCTTGCTTATTGTTCAGGCAAGGGCAGAAGGGGCTTTTCTTGTAAGCAAAGACAAGGTATTTAGAAAATATAAAACCAAACTGCATTAATAAAGCATTCACATAGCAAAAAGTTTATAGCTTTAGTGAAGCTTACCCCCTTCTCGGCCTTGTGCACTCAACATAAGAGCACTGTGTTTAATGGGCGCCTATTATTCAACAACGGCCCCTAACCACTTCGCTTTTTTTCATTTATGGAATGCTGCTTGACGTAGTCGCAGTATTGTAGTAGATTGTAATACAGGAGGTATGCCATGAGAACAGTGCTTTCCATCAGTCTGCCCGGAAAAATATCGTCAGAGCTTGATGCCTTTGCAAAATCAACCGGCAGGAATAAAAGCGACATTGTCAAGGAGTCAATAAGCCTGTACCTTTGGGAAACAAAATATAAAGCTGCGCGCAAGACCCTCGGCGCAAAGGCAAAAAAAGCAGGTTTTGTCACCGACGAAGATATATTCAAGGCTGTTTCGTGAGAGTAGTTTTTGATACCAATGTGCTGATTTCGGCATTTCTTACCGAAGGTGTCTGCTCAAAACTGCTTGTACGGGCGCGAAAAAAACAGTTTCATCTCACAACCTGCCCGTTTATCCTCAATGAGTTCCAGGCAATACTGCGCGGCAAGCTATCGGCAACAAAAGGAGAAATACCGTCGGCTGTACAGCTGATGAACGAGGCCGCGCAGTCCGTGGTGCATCCCGAACATACTGTAGTCGGCACGTGCAGGGATGCCGATGACGACAATGTCCTTGATTGTCTTATTGCTTCTGGGGCGGATTACCTCGTTACCGGAGATGCTGACTTGCTTGCGCTTAAAACGTTCAGAGACAAGGCTATTATACGGCCCCGCGATTTTGAAATGCTGTTCTCCGATTAACCCGCCCGAATTTCCGCTTTTCATTTATCAGTTTGCATGCTTTGTCAACAACCCCATCTTCCTTAAATGGAATTTTTAATGGGCGCTGACCCCTTTATTTGCCTAAAAAATGCGATTTCTTCCTCTTCATACCCATGAAGGGCGGGCTTGATTCCCTCAATGCTTCAGTGGCGGGGGCAGTGGTGCTGTTTGAAATTATGCGGCAGCGGTCATACCGCCCGTAATATAAAAATGTTGACAAATGCTATAGGTTAAACTAATTTAATAGTAAAACTTATTGCGGAGTTTAACCATGATGTATCTTCTCAAAGTTTCCCCTAAAGGGCAGGTGATTTTACCCAAGAAGCTCAGGGAAAAATTGAAGGTGAAAAACCTTATAGAGGTGAACGTAAAGGAAAGCGAGGGCATTATTAAAAAGCCTGAGGCATCAGTCAAGGACTTTGCAGGGTGCTTTAAAAAGTATGCAGCCGGTAAAAGAAAGATGGGTATAGAGAAAGCAATAGAGAAAGCCACGGTCATCGTCGCACATGAAATTGCCCAAAAAAATAATTGATGCTAATGTCATCCTGAGATTCTTCCTTGCCGATGACGAAAAACAATTCCAGAAAGCATTTGACTTTATTCAGTCTCTCGAGGCAGGAAAAGATGAAGCGCTGCTGACCGAAATAGTTTTTGCCGAGGTCGTCTGGGTGCTGCAGAAAGTGTATCTTGTTCCCCGTGCCGAGATAGCGCAAAAGTTCTCTAAGCTCATGCAGGGGCTAGGAATTAAAACTTTTCTCGGTAAGACTGTTTTTATTGAAGCGCTGCGTATATATGCTGAAACCACAATTGATATACAGGATGTTTTCCTCAGCGTTCTGGCACATAACAGCGCTGGCACTGTGGTGACATTCAATAAAAAAGATTTCAAAAAGCTCGGCTGTGAAAACATCGAGCCATAAAAAAGGGCAGCGGGTTTCATACCGGCTGCCCCTGGCCTGTTAATCCTTTAACCTATTCACTCTTCTACTTTTTTCCCATCCCATAAATCCATCTGGATGTTGCACTCACTGGGCCGTGCATGGTTGATGTGCCGTTCAAATCAATATCTTCCAATTTGTAGTAGTAAGTCTTTCTGTTCTTCACATCCGTATCAATGAATTCATAAGATGCCCCCTGCGTCGGTGAACCTTTAGCCGGAATTAGCGATGTATTGATTTTGATGTAATTGCCATTCTCCGATTCAGAGCGGTAGAGATTGAACCCGGCATTGTCTATTTCGGATTCTGTCGACCATGCGAAAACAATTCTTCCAGCTTTTGGTGCAGCAGTAAATGATGCGAGGTTTATCAGCGTAGGAGTTTGATTATAAAGCTGTTGTATTTCAGCTTCGGTAAGTGGGCAGTTATATATACGCAAGTCATCAATGACGCCATCAAAATAATCAGAAGGGCCACCTCCAGTGTATGTTGGTTTTCCTACAAAATATGACTGGAGGTCATCTAAGCCGTCAATTGAACCGGGACCCTCTATTTTGAGGTCTGTGTTTACATATAATCGAGAATAGTCTTTAGTCCATAGTGCAGTAATTAAATACCATTGATTTAAAGACAACAACACTGGCACATTATTGGGAACAAACCATGAACTGTGATATAATTCTATTTGTGTGTCATTGTTTATGTTTATAATCCGTCCCCATGTACCCCCATCATTAGAAACCACTTGATATCGTGCAACATCTGGATAGGTTCTCATATATAACCAAAAAGAAGCAGAAACGGCTTGATAATTATTCAGATTATTTGGCGTTTCAATATAATTATCCACCCCGTTAAAATCGTAGGCACTATTAGGAGTACCAAATCTATCCGAGGTTAATGTTGCTCCATAAACGGTTCCAGTACGACCATTACCGCTTTCATCATTAGCATTGCCATCGAAAGGATAATAAGCAACTAAACAGGAGGCCGGATTAATGGTAGTTGTCGTTGGTGGCATGTCAAGTATAACCCCCTTGACTTTTAGCGTAGCTCCTGAAAATTGAATTTTGCAATTCCTGTTGTCACCGGTCCAGAAAAATAACTGGGCATGTAGTCCATCGCTTATATTCATTTCTGGATTTGTTGCCGTAATAATGTTGTTTAGTGTTGGGTAAGCAATTCCAGACCCAAGGGTATAATCATATGCTGTGGTAAATGTATAACTATTTTGTCCACCCGGGCCACCGATTACAGAATTGAATTGCGTTTGAGCATTACTTATATAACCCGCTACTGGGTCAATGTGCGTTTGAATAAATTGCCCTTCTGGTAGCGTAATATCACTCACATTTAGATGGGCTTCAACGTTGAAATTTATTACATTACCGAGGCTTGTACCTGGTGCCGACACCTCTATATGATTTATCTTGATTTTATGGCCGGCAAATGAACTGTCTATCTTTTCTGGAGAGAAATAATAATCGAAGCCATCTACCTGTGGGATCGGTTCCCAACCATAGATTTGAAATGAATCAGTCCAATTAAAGGTAACTTCAAAAGATTCAGGAGCATGAGCTACTATTGTAGTTGTTGACGTATTAATTGATGTGGTAGTACTTGTGCCTGAAGATTTGAAGGCTATATGGTTTGGATGTGATAATCCGGTGGCAAAGACCCCCAGAAATTCCTCTGTATATAAATATTCCAAAATATTGTTTGCACCAAAATTGGCAACAAACAAATGATGATTTTCCGGGTCAAAGGTTATTCCATATGGATTTGTAACTCCAACAATTGTCCTTTTCATGACACAGGTATTAGGATTATAGACGGCTATATCGTTATACAAATCTCTGCTTACATAGAGATATCCATCTGGCCCGAAAGCAATACCCCTTGGCCAGCTATTTGCCCCTGTTGAAAACTGATTAACAATATTTGCATTTAAGTCATACTCAAGAACCCTATGGTTTCCATTGTCCGCACCGTAAATATTGCCGTTCGGTCCAACCGTTAATTCAACAGAACCATTTGAACCAGAAAATTTTATAAAATTATCATTTTCATCATATTCTTCAATTACTGTTGTCCCTACATATAGATGTTTATTTCCTCCAATCGTCAATCCGCGAGGACGTTCTTGAGTGTTGATATAACTCAATATATTGTGATTTTGATCTATTTTTGCTAATGCTTTTGCTGGATAGAAACAAGCAACATACAAATAGCCATTTTCTCTAAAAGTTAACTGGTGTGGTTGATCAGATAAACTGATAGTATCTGTTAAATGGCCAGATTGATTATAAACTGTTATTGAATTTGCAGACTCATTGCTTACATACATCTCCCAGCCGTAAGTGGGCATCGACAGAAAAAGTACTGATAGCAAAGTAATAAATGCTTTCTTCATATCTTTCCCCTCCCTCTTTAAATCAATTTTAAAAGTAGTTTTATTGCAATAAATCTATTTTTTTATGCTGCTTATTCTACATTATAAATAGTATTTGTCAACAATTATCGTTATTTAATGTTGTTTTAAAACCCCCGTAAAAATTGTTTATATGCAGACAGAAATTTGGGGGTTTTATGAAGACAACAAAAGTACTGCTTGGGGCGAGAATTAAAGAACTGCGCAAAGTAAAAAAGCTTTCCCAAGATAAGCTTTCAGAGAAGATAACTATTGACCCGAAGCATCTAAGCAGAATAGAAGTGGGAAAAAGTTATCCCTCGCTTGATACCCTTGAAAAAATCGCGGAATCTTTAGGCGTGGAGATAAAAGAGTTTTTTGAATTTAAGCATCAGGAGGGAAATAAAGAGCTGGTTAAAAATATAGGTGAGTTTTTAAAAATTGTCGACGATGAAAAGCTTCGGCTTATATTTAAAATTATCAGGGCTGTTGCCCATTAGCTGTAAAATAATTCAAAATTTTAAGCTTCTAAAAACTGCCCGCCAAATATCTTCTTCTTGTTAGACCAAATATCTTCTTGTTAGATTTTTCACACTAAATTTTCCTCGGCAATACTGCCTTATTGTGACCTCCCCTAACCCCTCCTTGTTCAGGAGGGGAAACTGTTCTCCCCATTGGCAAGGGGGAGATAGAGGGGGTGTTTAAAGCAAAGAGCATGTTTTGATATTAGAACTGAGTTTCTCGTGCTGCCTTCACAAAGGCTTCTACTTTGGCTAAGTCTTTTTTGCCGCGGCACACATCAGTGCCGGTGCAGGAGTCAACTCCCCATGGCTGCACTGCTTTAATTGCCGCGGCCACATTGGCCGGGTTGAGGCCGCCGGCAAGAATGACCGGCTGTTTGCTCTGCTCAACTATTTTTCTGCTCACGGTCCAGTCATGGACTTTGCCCGTGATGCCGATCATGCCGGGAACTTCTGTGCTGCCCTCAGAATAATCACCGGCATAGGTATCAAGAATAAAGAGGTCTGCGACCTCCTGGTACTCGCGCACTATGGCAAGGGAATCGGTCTTATCCGAGCGGCCGGGCAGGCCAACCGGAATTGCCTGCAGCATCTTTATATCACCCAGCTCTTTTCTGACGGTGCGGGCTTCAGAAAGGGGCAGCATATCAGTAGAGCAGAAATGCATTACGTTGGGCTTTATTTCCTGTACGATACGAAGCCCAATCTCAAGGTCGCAGAACACGGGCAGCAGCACGGTGGTCATGCGGCCGCGCACCAGCTCCACAATCTGCTTCATCAGGGCCCGGTCATCCGGGTCATCCGCCACATCAAGGCCGAGGTAATCAACGCCCAGTTCAATTAATGCCTTTGCATCCTCCAGGGTCTTGGTGCCGTAAATCTGAACAATCACGAAATCTTTTTCCTCTGCGTTCTCAGCCATTCGGCCCCGAATTCATGGCCGAGGGACGGTTAAGCGTTTTTCTCCAGCACTTCGTACACAAACCCGTTGTTTGCCACTTCCGGGGTCAGCAGGTAATTTATTCCCAGCGCTTCATAGCTGTCCATGACCTCTTTCTCCCGGTGCTTGTCGCATAGGGTCACAATGCCGGGGCCGGCGGATGATATGAACATCGCGTACGGGGAATGCTTCTGCATTTTGTCCCGCAGCTTCCAGAAGAGATCTTTGATGCCGGGAAACATATTCTCAAAGAGCTGCATGAAGGGGGCATAGGAGAAGGCTTTATAGATGCCCTGGCCGACCCCTGCAATGTCGTTATTCTTAATGGCCGTCTCAACCTCCTGAAACACTGCCCTGTGATGCTTGTCCATCTCCGGCAGCTTGTCCATGATGTCCTGGAAGATGCCGCCCGCTTCCCGTGCCATGGCGCCCTTGGCATCAGGCTTATGATAATCAGGCACTCCGATCACATAGCCCAGCCCCTCAGGGATTGTCATGCGGTGTATGAGCTGGCTTTTGTCCACCATAATGATGCCGCCCTTCAGCCCCATCCAGGAGGTGCCACCGGTGCACTGCACCGTGATCAGGTTATCATGATCGCCGTCAATCTCCTCCCCGTAGTTCTGCGCCAGAAACCGGGGCAGCTTTTCAATCTGTATGGGTTCGCCCAGCAGCTTGTTGATGGACAGGGCTGTTGCAGTAAACAGGGCGGCGGATGAGCCTGAGCCCACATGGCGGTAGGGAAAATCATTATTTGCCTCAACAAGAAATCCGCCCTTGTAATTGACCTGCTTGCGCGTTATCTCCGCGGCATGCCGGACAATGCTTGGCCGGCGGGAGCTGTCGGTCACGTGCAGCGTATCGTATAATGACACGTCAGCATGGGTGCGCAGGTTGACGCCAAATGATACTTCCCCGTAGTTGAACTCCCCGGTCTTTTCCTGCTCCACCAGACCCTTGATATTTTTAAAAAGGGCAAAGAGCCGTCCCGGCACCGTGGTCCGCACCTTTTTATATGCAAGATTTATTTTGTCGCTGTACCCGTCTGCCAGGGGATAGACAAGGTTTCCTATTTTTACCTTTTTAAAATTCCACTGTTCAAGGATCTGATCATGTTCGTCCATTAAAAAACCTCCGGTTTTTTGCTGTCAGCCGTCAGCTTTCAGCAAAAAATAAAAAAGCTGATAGCTGAATGCTGAAAGCTTCTTGTGCTATTTTATTCCCACCACCAGCGGCGAGGTAGCAGGGATGTCAATGGTCTGAACGTTCTTGAATCCCGCAGCCTTGAGCCATGACGTGTACTGGGAGATGGTAAAGGTGTTGCCCTCGGTGGTGTGGATGAGCATGTTCACGCCGAACACCAGGGTAAAAAAATCTTTGTCCCGGTTCTCATCAGGGCAGAGCTCGCAGATGACCAGCCGTCCGCCGGGCTTCAATGCCTTATGTATTTTAGCGATAATGTTTTTACTCTTGCGCTCGCCCTCGCCGTGGCACACATAGCTGAGGGTTGCCATATCATATTCATTGTCACCGAGCGCGTCTTCTTCAACATTGGCGGGAATAAAAGCGAACTGCTGCGCCACACCCATCTGCTCTGCATGGCGCCTGGTCTGCTCCAGCACCTTGGCGTCATCCACGCCGCAGATTTTACAGGTGGGATCAGCCTGGGCAAGCGCGATGCCCCAGGCGCCGGACCCGGTGCCCACGTCCATGATCTTAAGTCCCTTCAGCTCTTCTCCGATGCCCAGCGCTTTTGCCCCGCCTGCTGCGACCAGATGCGTTGTCCTGAACAAAAGCGGCACCAGCTCTTTATAATAATTGAACCCGTCTTCCTGCTCGGTGCCTGAAGGGAGCGAAGGCTTTCCGGACTTTAAAACCTCTGTGAGCTTGAACCACGGGTCCCAGGAAAGGTCAACGTGCTTCACATATTCCCCGTAATACATCTTTTTACCCTTGACCAGGAAGAACCGGGACAGGGACGTGAGCTCGTAGGCGCTGTCTTTTTTCTGCAGGTATCCCATGGCGCACAGGGTATCAAGCACCATCTCAAGGCCCCGCTGATTGGTGGCGGTGACCTGGGAAAGCTCAGCCGCGGTCTTTTTCCCTTGGGAAATATGGGTGAACAGCTCCAGATCCACTGCCGTGCTCAGCACACGGGTGCGGCAGAAGGCAAAGGTATCAAGGACAATCTGTTCCGGGCTTAGTTCATGTCGGTGTTTCTTTTCCATGTATGATATTCTCCCTGTAATATTATATATAGGTAATTATCTATTAACTTGTTCCAAGGGAATTTATTTTTACAGTTAACTGCCTAAAAAGTCAAAATAATTATGCTTTCGCGCGCGCTGGCTGCGGCCGGGCTCAGACCCGCTGGAACAGTGCCCGCGCCTGTTCGCTGTAGCTCCCGTCCGCGCCAAACAGAACCAGCGGGGGCAGTATTCGCGCCTCTTTGCCGCCGCCCTTAATTCCCTCAACCAGCACCAGATTTGCCGGCTCTTTTATGTTCGGGTGGATAAAGCACAGCGTCTTCGGCTCCAGTTTTACCGCGCGCATCTCTTCCACCAAATCACCTATCCGGGAGCAGGGATAAATTGTCAGAAAAGGACCAGCGCGTTTCAGCAGATAGCTTGCGATCTGCATAAAATCAGCAAGGGTGCCGTGCAGTTCATGGCGTGAAACCGCTTTCCCGCTGTCCAGGTTAAGCAGCCCGGATTTTATGGGATAGAAAGGCGGATTGCTGATGACCGCGTCAAAGCTTGCGGCGGGAAATGTTTTTTTCAGCTCCCGTATATCTGCGCGGATAATGGTTACCCGGTCCCCGCATTCGTTATGCGAGATATTTTTCTGCGCCAGCGCTGCCAGGTCTTCCTGCACTTCTATGCCCACTATTTCCCTGACCGCTGCAATTCTTGCGAGCAGCACCGCAAGGATGCCGCTGCCGGTGCCGAGATCAATAACCCTGCCTGCGGCCCGCTCCCGGATAAAATCTCCCAGCAGTATAGAATCAACGGAAAATCGGTAGCCCTGCCGCTTCTGAAACAGATTGAGCCGGCCATCAAAAAGCTCGCACAGCTCCTCATCGGGTGGTGCCGTTGTCATGTGTTTTTATCCTTCAATCCTGATCTCATGAAATCAGGGATTTTTGTTTTTTTGAGTTCCTCAAGTTCCAGATTATTGGGGTAGCCGGCTACAGCCTGTTTTTCTTATCATAATAATCCTGCACTTGTTTTTTCCATGCGCCGAGAAAATCCTCCAGCCCTCCTTCCGGGGCAATGGGCGGTAGAATGGTGACGGTTATGTTCGCGCGGTGCAGCCCGGGATTTTTCCGCGAAAGAAGGGCCTGGGTTCCCTCTATGCAAACCGGCAGCAGCGCTGCGCCGGAACTCTGCGCAGCATAGCCGATGCCCTTCTTCGGCTGCGCCACTGCTCCGTCAACTGAGCGCTGGCCTTCAGGAAAGACGCACATTATGCCCCCATGCCCCAGTATCTGGTGCGAGTACTGCAAAGACCTGATGGCGGTGTCGTGGGTGCCGGTCAGTATGATCCTGCCTATCTTCTGCGCCAGCGAGAGCGGCAGCCTGCCGAACACCTGCACCAGCGAGACGAAAAAACAGCGGTTAATAATGCTGAACGGGAGCAGGGCGTAGATAACAATGCCGTCGATATAGGAATTATGGTTGGGCGCTATAATAAAGGGGGGGGGGGCGTTCCGGAGCTGCTCCAGGCCTTGCAGCCGCGCTTGGAAAAAGAGCTTGAGAAGGGTTTTGCAGAGCATATAAAAACAGAACCGCGCCGCGGTTGCAAGCGCATTGTTCCCAATCGCCACATGCCGCTCAAGGGGGATGTCCGGCGCAACAGTCACCAGCTCCGCGACCAGTGCGCTTTCCTGCTCGGCATCTGCCGCCCCGGTATCCGGAATGAGCGCACGGATATCCCGCAGGGTGAAGATATTTACCGCCTGCTCTTCAGCTATTTTTATCCCGTAGCGCTCTTCGACGGCAAAAAAGAACTCCAGTTTCGCCAGCGAGTCAAGGCCGAGGTCTGTTTCCAGGTTGCCGGCATACGAGGGGAGTTTTTTAAGCTTCAGCGTCTGCTGCACAAATGTCAGAAACAGGTCCCGGTCTTCCGCTGCAGGCACTTGCTGTTCCGCGGCAGCGACTGAGGCTTTTTCGTGTACCAGTTCAGCCACCCGGTAGCGCTTGACCTTGCCCAGGGCTGTTTTCGGCAGCTCCTCGTCCACCAGCTCGATGCGCATGACCCGCTGATATGACGGAAGCTTCTGGGCAATGGTTTCAATCTCGTACTTTATCTCCTGATAGATAGAGGTTGTTTTTTCGCGCAGGAAATAGTCTTTGTTGGGATGGACGACAACGGTCAGAAACTCCCTGCCGCCTTCACTGAGCAGGGTTACGCACAGCTCTTTTATTTTCTCCGACCGGCGGTAGAGCTTTTCCAGCTCTTCGGGATAGATGTTTTTGCCGCTGGAGAGCACCAGCACCTCTTTTTTCCGGCCGGTAATAAACAGATGCCCCTGGTCATCGATATAGCCCAGGTCCCCGGAATGAAACCAGCCGTCAATCACCACTTCAGCGGTAAGGTCCGGCCGATGGAAATAGCCCATCATCACGTTCGGCCCCTTGATGCAGATCTCGCCCTGGTCCAGCCGGGGATCGTCCTTTTCAATTTTCAGCGTAACCCCGGGCGCGGCCCTGCCCACCGATCCCGGGACCTGTTCAACAAGGGTGTTCATGGCGGCAATCGGCGATGTTTCCGTGAGGCCGTAGGCCTCGATAATTCTGAAGCCCAGAGCGCGCAGCTTTTTATGCACATCCGCATCAAGCCGGGCACCGCCGCTGGCGAAAAACCTGAACCCCTTGAAATTGCGGTGAATGGCGGGGAACAGCCACGGGCCCGGGTTTATGCTCAGGGACTGGAGCAAATCAGATATTTTCAGCAGGCCGCGAAAAATTGTCTGCTTGCTCTTCGGCAGTGCCGCAACGGTCTGAAAAATGCGGTCGCAGAGAAGCTCAAGCGCCCGGGGGATGGCGACAAAGGCCGTCGCGCCATGATTTTTTACCGCGGCAAAAATATCCTCACCTTTCAGCGAGCGCGGATAGATGATGGCCGCGCCGAAGTACAGGGGCGCCAGCACCGTGCAGGTAAACGGATACACATGGTGCAGCGGAAGCATGGCCAGCACCCGGTCGCGGCCGGTGATAAGGCCCTGCATGGACTCAAGCATCGCTATGTTTGAGCGGAAGTTTTCCTCGCTGAGCATGACGCCCTTGGGGTCGCTCGTGGTTCCCGAGGTGAAGATGATTGACATGGGCTGGCCCGGGGCAAGCGGGATGATTTCCGGCTCCGCTTCCGGCAATGCCGGCGATAGGTCTTCCAGAAGAATTTTTGCGACAGCGCCGGAGAACATGCCTGAAAACGCGCGGCCGCACAGGATCAGCGCGGGCTGCGTGAAGCGCTCAATATTTTTAAACTCTGCTTCCGTGAAGCGGCTGTCGCCGTGGGCCACGGTCAGGCCGCACACATGCGCGGCAAGATAGGCAGCCGGCCATGCCGGGGAATTCTCGCCGACCAGAATGACACGGCTTCCCGGCGCAATATTTCGCGAGCGGATGGCGCCGGCACAGCAGAAGACCAGCCTTCTGAATTCAGCGAAGGTCAGGGTTTTTTCCTCGCTGTTCTCGAAATAGAAGAAGGCGCGGTCATTTTCCCGGTATCGGGCGGTTTGCAGAATATGTTTTATTAAAATTGTCATGGTAATAGAACAATCCATTTCATATTTTTACAGGTGGTGCTACAATAGATCAGAAAGGTTTTTTACCCGGAAGGCTGCGATTACAAATAAGTATTAGCAGGGAGCACCCGTAAAGTAAAGCAAATGGAGGAAAAGGCTATGAAAACTATTTTCTGCGCAACCATAACTGTTCTGTTTTTACTGTTTCCGGGTAGCACTATTCTTGGACAGGCACCGCGTGTTTTTGCTCTGGAAAGTGAGTCTTTAAACAGTGATGTGCCGAAACAATCAGCGAAAGAATTAAAAGATGATATGCCATCCGAGGCGTTAAGCGATGACGACGCAAAAAATCCCTGCCCGCCGTCCTATATAAAGCTGGTGAGCCCCCGGGCAGCCGCAGTCGGGGGCACGGTTTCTTTGCAGGGCTGGCGGTTCGGCAAAGACGCGGGCCAGGTTATCTTCCCCAACGGCATCTCCGCGAAAATCATTTCCTGGCGCTATCAGAACATTGATGTGGAAGTACCGGCCGGCGCCATGTCAGGCAATATCAGGGTAATCAGCGCGTGCGGCAGCGAGAATAAAAAAGGGGCCGGCAGCTATTTCAACGTGATGGGAGCGCCGCACGCGAAATAATATATACAGGCTGCCAGCTTATCTCACAGAGTTATGAAAAAAATCATCCTCGGCACTGCCGGCCACATTGACCACGGCAAAACCACGCTCATGAAAGCCCTGACCGGCGTTGACCTTGACCGGCTCAAGGAAGAAAAAGAGCGCGGCATTACCATAGAACTTGGCTTCACCTCCCTCACCCTTCCCAGCGCGCAGCGAATCGGCATCATAGACGTGCCCGGCCATGAAAAGTTCATCAAGAACATGGTGGCAGGCGTCGGCGGCATAGACCTGGTGCTTCTGGTCATAGCCGCTGATGAAGGCGTGATGCCGCAAACCCGCGAGCATCTTGCTATCTGCCGGCTGCTTGCCATCAAGCGGGGCCTTGTTGCCCTCACCAAAAAAGACCTGGTTGATGAGGAATGGCTGGCCCTGGTGCGGGAAGACGTGCGGCAGTTCGTGCAGGGAACATTTCTTGAACAGGCGCCGATCATTGCCCTTTCCTCTACAACCGGAGAGGGAATACCTGCGCTGCTGTCAGCTCTTGACGCTATAGTCAAAGATATTCAGGAGCGGCCTTCCGCCGGCACCCTGCGGCTGCCCATTGACCGGGTGTTTACTATGAAGGGTTTTGGCACCGTGGTGACCGGAACCCTTATGGCAGGCTCAGTTTCGCTGGGCGATGAAGTGGAGGTGCTTCCCGCCGGGTTCAAGGCCAGAGTGCGTGGCATACAGGTCCATAACGAAAGCGTTGAAACCGTCGGCGCGGGAGTGCGAACCGCCATCAACCTGCAGGGAACGGAAAAATCCCGGATCGAACGGGGAGAGGTGCTCACGTCCCCCGGCACTGCAATTCCCACCAGGCGGGCTGATGCCCTGATAGATTATCTGGCAGCAGCTCCCAGGCCCCTGAAGAATAGAACAAGAATCCGCTTTCACGCAGGCACCGCGGAAGTTATGGGGGAAGTGCGGGTGCTTGGCGCGGAGGAGCTTCTGCCGGGGCAGTTCGGTTTTATCCAGCTGCTGCTGGAGGAGCCGGTGGTGCTGTTTCCCCATGACCGCTATGTGCTTAGGAGCTATTCGCCGGTTGACACCCTCGGCGGCGGGGAGATTCTTGATAACCTGCCGCCGCGGCACAAAAGAAGTGATGCGCAAGTTGCCGAACGCCTGAAGGTCCTGCAGCAGGCAGACCCGGGCAAAGCCCTGGCCGTGTTCTGTAAAGAGTCGGGGCTCAAGGGACTGACGGCTGCACAGATACAGTCCCGGCTGGGGCTTGACAACGCACGGCAGCAGGCCCTTGTTGAAAAGCTCCTGAAAGCAGGGCAGATCGCGGCATTCAGCCGGGAGCCGCTCCTGGTTGCCGCCCCGCAGGCAATCCGCGAGCTTGAGCAGCTGGTGCAGCAGGAGCTTACCGGCTTTCACGCTAAAAACCCCCTCAAGCAGGGCATGCTCAGGGAAGAGCTGAGGGCACGCCTTCCCTATGGTACCAGTGAAAAATTGCTGTCCCAGGTCATAGAAAAGCTTGTCGTAAAAAATAAAATCGGCTCTTCCAAAGAATATCTTTTCCTGGCCGGCAGCAGCCCGGTGCTGCAGGATGCGCAGAAGGACCTGCAGAAGAAAATATTAGATGCCTGCCAGCGGGGCGCGCTCATGCCGCCCACAGTTAAAGAGCTTGCCGGGAAGCTGAATGTCGCGGAGAAGGCCCTTTTAAGCATGCTTGAAATCGGGGTACGGGGGGGGCAGCTGGTAAAGGTGAGCGAAGAGCTCTATTTCAGTGCGCCCTCCGTTATTAAGCTCACCGCGGATGTCACCGCCTATCTTGAAAAGAACGGGGAGATTACCACGCAGGGGTGCAAGGACCTGACCGGACTGTCGCGCAAATTCATGATTCCGCTGTTTGAGTATCTGGACCGGGCCAAGGTCACTGTGCGGGTAGGGGACAAGAGAGTGTTGAGGAAGGGAAAGGGCTGATAATGTCAAATTCCAAAATCCAAATGACAAATAATTTTTTGGAATTTTAGTATTTGTCATTCATTTGACATTTGGACTTAGCGAACAGTTCTTTTTTTAATGGTTAGTCAGCGTTATTCCTGCTTCAGTATCTTCCGTGCCTTCCGGATATCTTTTTCAATCTGCGCGGCAAGGGTTTTTGCGTCGCGGAATTTTTTCTCACCCCGCAGCCGCTCAATAAACTGCAGCGAGATTTTTTTGCCGTAGAGGTTTTTACTAAAATCAAAAAGGTGCGCTTCTGTAGTCTGCCGGTTCTCGCCAAATGTCGGGCAGGTGCCGATATTTACCACGCCGTCGCATTTTCCGTGCGGCGTTTCAACCCGTATCGCGTAGATGCCGTTTGCCGGGACCAAATCCTTGGCTGGCGCGAGATTGGCGGTCGGAAAACCGATGCCGCGCTGCAGGCCCTTGACGACCATGCCGGAAAGCATGTAGGGCCGGCCCAGAAGCCTGCTTGCCTCATACACATCCCCCTTCCTGATAAAATTTCTGATGATGGTGCTGCGCACGGGTATATTATCAATACGAATATCGCGCATTACCCATACCGTGAATCCCAGCTCTTTTCCCAGCTTCTTCAGCAGGCTGACCGAGCCCTCGCGGTTTTTGCCGAACGAATAGTCATGCCCCACGAGAATTTCCCTGGGATGAAAGCGCTCATACAGGATCGTCCTGATAAATTCCTCAGAGGTGAGGGCGGCGAATTTTTTAGTAAACTTTTCCCGCACCAGAAGGTCAATGCCGCTGCGCTTTTTCAGGAGTGCCGCCTTTTCCGCAAAGGTGGTAATAATCGGGGGTGATTTGTGCGGAGCAAGGACTGCAATCGGGTGCGGTTCAAAGGTGTAGACGATGGATGTGCCGTTGATTACTTTGGCCCGCTGCACGGCGCTCTTTATTATCATCTGGTGGCCAATATGCAGGCCGTCAAAGTTTCCAATGGTGACCACCGGATTTTTCAGCGAAATGTCTTTTAACTTGAGACTTCCGTTTATGAGCTGCATACATATAAAGCTGTCAGCTGACAGCTATCAGCTATTAGCTAATTAACACCATCTTTGCCTTTGCTTCAGCCACCACCGTGCCGTCTTCCCGGCAGGCAGAAGCCTTTACATAGACGATCTTCTTCCTCACGCTTTCCAGCTCAGCGACCAGATGGAGAGGCTCAAGCACGCGGGCCGGACTTTTAAAACGGGTGTGGAGCTCGCCGGTAACCACATGATAGCCGCTTTTTTGCGCGGCCTTGGCCATTACCTCATCAAGAAGTGTCGCGATGATGCCGCCATGCACCACGCCCTGCCAGCCCTGGTACTTTTCCGGCGGCACATAGGTCGCCGCTATTTTTTTACCGCCGTCAAGGCTGCGGAACTCAAGCTTCATTCCCTCGGCATTGTCCATTCCGCAGACAAAACAGCCATGATTATCTTCAAGCATTTCTAACGGCATTTTTGCAGGGTCCTTTCACGGGAAAACGTTTGCTGTCAGGACTGATCTATAACCTGTTGCCGGGAAAAATTTCCCCCCAGGCTGGTCAAAAATACCCTAATGCAAGGCGCGCAAAATCAAGAGGAATACAGCAGACGGGTGTTTTTGAAGCTCCCCGCCTGCGAGGCGGGGCTTCCCGGAGTTTAATTATTCTTTTTCAAATACATGCCTCTTCCCCCCGTTTACAAAACGGGGACTGCGAAGCATGAAACCGGTCAACAGCATGCTAAAGCCCTTGACAAAATGAGATAATCAATATAAATTAAAAAATCTTGTAGCGCAACAACTTTGCTCCCTCGGCTTTTTATACCCCGTCTCCATCGAGGGGAGAAGGCCGGGAAGAGGGTGTATACAATAATAATGTAGTGCCGAAGTGGTGGAATTGGCAGACACGCTAGGTTCAGGGTCTAGTGGGGGTTCCCCCGTGGGAGTTCGAGTCTCCCCTTCGGCACCATTTAAAATCAAGCACTTAGCTTATATCAGGCTAAGTGCTTTTTTGTTTTTATGAATTTTGGTCAACGGTTTGGTCAACACTTGCAGGGAAAGGTCATCTTTGCAAAACTTGCCAAAATTACATTTGACACCCCTTCACGACCTGCATATAATCTAAAACAGTCTGATTGTTTCGGAAGGGATTTTCTGTGCGTACAGTCAGGAATTACATAATCAGTAATAAATTGGCTTTAACAAATTTAAACCTCTATCAGTCCATGTGACGGGTAGAGGTTTATTATTTGAATCAAGGAGATATACCCATGAAAAACAGACTAATATTCACAATGATTATATTTAGCTTGATAGTACAAGTGATTTTAAATTTTGCTGCATGGTCAGCAGAGTCCCCTGTCACTGTTGTGTGGACAACAGTAGGATCCTATAGCGAGGGCATATCCTCATTAGCGATATACCAGACGACTGATGGTACATATGTCCTTCTGGCGGGGACGGACAGCAACAATGTACTCCAGATTACAAACAATGATCAGGTATGGTCAAATCTGGGCAGCAATCTGGGCGGAATTATTGCTCTGTCCCCTGATTATAGCAGTGACCAGACCATCTTTGCCACAAGCTGGAATGCAGGTTATGCACACAAGTCAACAGATGGTGGTATTTCATGGTCAAGCATTGATAACGGGCTGCCTTTTGACGCATGGTGGAGCCTGGCAATTTCTCCGGATTACGCAGTGGACCAAACTCTTTTCATGGGCGGTAACAGTGGTGTTTATAAATCTACCGATGCGGGCCTCTCCTGGATACCCTCGCAACAAGGTTTGACAGATTATGCAATAAATGCAGTTGAAATCTCTCCTGATTATGCTAACGATACGACACTTTTTGCAGGCGGTAATAACCGTGGTGTTTTCAATTCCACCAATGGCGGGATGAACTGGCAATCAGCAAACCAGGGACTGCCGGGCAGTCCAAGATATATTGGCCCTTCGATTACAGCACTGGCAATTTCACCTGCTTTTGCAACTGACAGGACAATCTTTGCAAGCGTATTTTCTCAGGGTACCTATCGTTCTACAGATGCTGGTGCCAGCTGGCAACAAATATATCCCCGCGATGCATCAGCCATAGGAATTTCACCATCATTTAAGCAAGACCAAACCCTTTTTCTCAGCACCTATACAGGCACGCCACATCTTTTCACCATGTCACGAGATGGAGGACAAACGTGGGACACCTTGGACACATCACAGTTTGTGCCATCATATTATATTGCCTCTATTCTCGTATCTAATAAGTTTGCTGAAGATGACATGATTTTCTGTGCCGGGGACATAGGCGCTTGGAAAGGTATCATTTCTGTAACCGCATCTACGACTACAGTCCCGCCAGTGCTTGTCACCATTACTGAATTTATCGCTGTGCCTGGTGACCACTGCGTTTCCATACAGTGGGGCACTGCAAGCGAACTGGACAATTCCGGGTACAATATATATCGTTCAGATAAAAAGAAAGGGGAATATTTAAAAATAAATACCGCATTAATTTCAGCCCAAGGTTCACCCACCCAAGGTGCATCATATGAATTTATTGATAAGGATATGAAGAACAGAAAAACCTACTACTACAAGGTAGAGGACGTCGACCTGAACGGCACATCAACGATGCATGGTCCTGTGAGTGCAACACCACGGCTGATTTATGGGATAGGCAAATAAAGCGGACTGGTGTCCTTGGGGGGGCACATCTTCAAGTGTCATTTTTAGTGGCAGTAAACTCCGAATCGATTCTCAACAACCTCCCCACCGCTTCAGATAAATCTTCATCATCTACACTGCTGGAGGAGATTAGGGGTCACATCTTCAAGTGTCATTTTTTAGTGGCAGGGAATTCCGCATCGATTCTCAATACCTCCCCATCTTCCCCACCGCCTCAGACAAATCTTGATTAGGGGTCACCCATTAAAGGTTCCCTGTCAAGAGAATAAACTTCTCCTATAGCAAAAAATAATTATTTTTCGCTTTCAGGGGTGCCATCCGCCACCGCATGCTTACCGTTTCTTCTCCCGTTATTTCTTTTATTCGGTGGATAACGGAATAACCATTCCGTTCCAGTCACCCATCTGGTTCAAGGCAGATACAATAATTTCCGCACGTAACGTCAGTTTTACCCCTACCCCAGATATATCCCCGCGGGGAGATCTCCGTTTATAGGGCAACTATGAAAGCCGGTTTTTTCCAAAACCTGCTTTTCAACCTCATCGTGGGGTCATACTGAAGCCCCTGGTCGTTAGAGACCCCAGAAAACCTTCGGTACCATGACCATGTCCAATCGTGTGCGTTCACAAACCGTATGGCTCTGTTTTCAGGCCAACCCCTGTGCGGCTCATGGCATGGACGAAACAGTTCCGCATGCCCGTTACACTATGGCATTCTATAAGGATGCGGCAGATTGCCAATCACATCTCAGAGCTTTTCACCAACCCCGTTGCTGGTTCACTGCCGCAGCCATTTCGGTTACCTAAACATCTTCTTTACATCAAACGCCACCTGATCCCGCATGATGAAATATGCTGCCCGGGACAGTTTTGCCGCAAGCGCCTTGGTGGCTATCGCAGAATTCCCCTTTGCAAGCTTGCGCTGATAGCGAACAAAGGGGTCAGGTCTTGAAATATAATTATTTTTAGTTTATACTAATCCTCATGGCTAGACCCTTACGCGTAGAATACCCGGGCGCTGTATACCACGTGACTTCTCGTGGCAACGCACGAAATAAAATATTCAGCGACGATCAGGATCGCCTGGGCTTTTTGGCCGTGTTAGACACTGTTGTAAAACGCTTTAATTGGCTGTGTCATGCCTATTGCCTTATGGACAATCATTATCATCTGGTGATC
>Ga0172368_10001619_pt1 | contig 30288 bp, 18 predicted proteins | sample Lak11m_FD_114540 | JGI IMG/M metagenome (GOLD analysis project Ga0172368, IMG submission 114540) | Freshwater microbial communities from Kabuno Bay, South-Kivu, Congo - kab_022012_11m | ecosystem: Environmental > Aquatic > Freshwater > Lake | place: Democratic Republic of the Congo: South-Kivu...
GCCTTCTGCCTTGCGGCGATAATGAGCGCATCAATTTTGAGAGGCGCTTTTTCATGGAAACTCTTGCCACTATTTTGGTCATAGATGATGAACCCGCAATTCGGATGGGGCTTGCCGCCACGCTGGGACGCAGCGGTTATCATGTCGTCACTGCCATCAACGGCGATGACGGCTTTTTGAAAGCCAAACAAACCGCGCCGGATTTAATCATCTCGGACGTGATGATGCCCCTAATGAGCGGCTTTGAAATGAAACAGCAGATGAGTTCCGACCCGCAACTGGCGCATGTGCCTTTCATCTTTCTCACGGCGCGCACCGCCAACGAAGACCGCGTCAATGGCATTCGCGGCGGCGCGGATGATTACGTCACCAAACCTTTTGTAACGGATGAACTGCTCGCCCGCGTAGAAGCCGTATTGCGCCGCGTGCATGTGGAACGCGAGCGCTCGCGCGAACAGGCGCGCCAAGCCGCCCAAGCGGAAATGGAAACTCTTCGCAAAGAAATTTTACAAAACTTCAGCCACGAGCTCCGCACGCCCTTGGGCAATGTGATGATGTCTCTGGAAATGGTCGTCAATCGAAAATTCAACACGCCCGAAGAACAAGGCGAATTTATTCGCATTGCCCATTCCAGCGCAGACCGGCTGGAAGCGCTCATCGCCGACATCATCCTGCTGGCGGATATTGACCAGAAAAAACTCAACCCCATGCGCCAATCTTTGGACGTGGAAAATCATATCCTTGCGCCCATTCGGCGCAGGCTTGCGCGTTACGAATCAAAGAAACTCAACTTCTTGCACACCATCAACTTCAACGGCGAGATTAAAGCGCCGCGCCGTGAATTTTCGCAGGCGCTTGTTCATTTGATGGACAATGCCTTTCGATTTAGCCCGGACGAAGGCAAGGTGGGGCTGGTCATTCGCGGCGGCGAGAACGGCGGCGCGACCATCCTCGTGCAGGATGAAGGCGCGGGCATTCCGCTCGAATTGCGCGAGAAAGTCTTCGAGCGTTTTTACCAAGTGAGCCAAGGAGACGCCCGTCAGCATCAAGGGTTGGGCGTTGGGTTAACCATCGCCCGCGCCGTCTTTGCCAATTTGGGCGGCGGCGTACAAATTCTAGATTCTGAAAAGGGTTGTCGCGTGCAGGCTGTTCTGCCAGACCTGCGCCCGGAAGATATTGTCTATGGATGAAAAAACCATTCCCCTCAGCAAATTGCCGGTGGATGTTAAAGTGCAAATCAGCGCAAAAAAACCGCTGGGGGCAAATTTGGACTACCGCGCCTTGTTTGAGCAAACGGGGGAGTGCGTTCTCATCATCGGGTTGGATTTCAAATTGATTGCCGCCAACCAGCAAGCCTTGCGCCTGCTGAAATATCGCGAAGATGAAGTGATTGGGCTGCCGTTGGAAGACGTTATTCTGTTGGAAGACGAGCGCGAGCGGGATACGCTGCTGCAAAAGCAAGCCAACCTTTCCGAATCAACCTTAAAGAAAAAAGACGGAAGTTTACTGCCGGTGGAATTAAGTATTTCCGTAGTGCATAGCGCGGAAGGCATGCCCGCCTACATTCAACTATTGGCGCGCGACATTTCCGAACGCAAGCAAGCCGAGCGCGCGCTCAAGCGCCACATGCGCGCTTTGTCCGTTATTGGCGAAGCCACTGCCAGCTTGTTCCGCTCTCCTAACTTAGAAGAGACTATCCCCGCTGTGCTGGAATCTTTGGGTTATGCGGTGGACGCGTTTTCTTGCGCCGTGTTTGACCTCAAAGATAAAGCCGCGCAAATTCGCTATGATTGGACGAGCTTTGACGCAGCGGGCTTTGACGCCGCTGCTGTTTTGCAGCCTTATCTTGCCATGATAGCCGAAGCTCCGGCGCGGGTTTTTTCCGCCGCCAACATTCAACTGCCGCGCAGCGCGCCCGTTTCCATTATGGTCATTCCAGTGCAGGGCGCAACCGGCGCGCTGGGTTATTTGGCTTTGTTTTATAAACATAGCCAAACCGCTTGGCTTGCCGGAGAATTTGACGCCATTCAAACCACCGCGAATCTCATTGGCGCGGCGTTGGAGCGCTTGCGCTATGAGCGCGCCATTCAACTTAACGAGATGCGGAATCGAATCATTGTGGACGCGCTGCCCGATTTACTCTTACGCATTGACCTCACCGGGCGAATATTGGATTACAACGCAAACACCAATCACCCGCTTTATCTCTCGCGCAAAGAGGCGCTGGGCAAAAAATTGCAAGACCTGTGGACGCCCGAAGCGGCAAATATGATTATCGAAACCGAAACGCAAGACGCTTTTCTCTCGTCCCATTGGGTGTATGGGTTTAGCCTGCCCGCGCACGAGCAAACTTTTGAAGCGCGGCTGCACCCCATCAGCGCGGATGAGGCGCTGGTGATTGTGCGCGATATTACCGAGCAGGCGCGGCTCGACCAAATGAAGTCAGACTTTATCAACCGCGCTTCGCATGAATTACGCACGCCGCTCACCTCCGCTATTTTGATGACCGAACTGTTGCAACAAGGCGGCTCCAAAGAAGAAACAGACGAATACTGGCGCGTATTAACGGGCGAACTCAATCGTCAAAAAGAGATCATCAATCAACTGCTGCTTGCGGGGCGCTTGGAAAGCGGCAAAGCCAAACTGGACGCCCAACCGCTAGACCTGATGCCCGTTCTGCGCGAAGCTGTGCAAGCCATTAAAGTCATTGCCAGCCAGCGCCGCGTCTCCATAGAACTTGGCGGACAAGAATCTGCTCTTGAAGTGATGGGCGATAAGAGTGGGCTGACTCAAGTCTTTGTGAACTTAATTAATAACGCGGTCAAATTTTCGCCCGAAGGAAAATCGGTGGAGGTGAGAGTCTCTCTCGGTGAGAATGAAGCGCGTATCGAAGTGACCGACCACGGGCTGGGCATTCCCGCAGACGCGCAGCCGCATCTCTTTGAGCGTTTCTATCGCGCGCGCAACGTCACCGTAGCGGAAATTCCCGGCAGCGGCATTGGTTTGTATATCGTCAAATCTATTGTGGATGAATTAGGCGGGTTCATTGATGTGCATAGCGAGGTCAATGTAGGCACAACGTTTACCGTCCGCTTGCGCCTGCCCGGCGCGTAGAAACTTTTTTTCATTTTGAGCGTATACTTCCCCAAAAAGGAGATGAATATGCTCAAACGATTCGACCCTCGCATTGTGATTGGCTCACTGTTAATTTTGGGCGGCGGGCTGGCTTTGGCGCAGCAATCTGGATATTTGAAAAACGCCACGCAATTTTTTTGGGGCGGAGTTTTTCTGCTGGCGGGTTTGGGTTTTCTTTCCCTCTTATTAAGCGAAAATTGGTGGGCTACTTTTCCCGGCTTTACGCTTGTAGCTATGAGCGCGGTGATTATGCTGCCGCCCTCGTTAGAAGATTTTGGCGGCGCGGTCTTTTTGGGCGGCGTGGCGCTCTCTTTTTGGCAGGCTTATTTGAGCGAGATGCGCGAGCGCTGGTGGGCGTTGATTCCGGCGGGCGTTCTCTCCGCCTTAGCGGTGATGATTGTAGCCGCGCAATATTACGAAGACTTGGGCGCTCCCGTATTTTTAGCGGGGATGGGCTTAGCGTTTTTTGGCGTTTATCTTTCCAATCGCGCTGAGCGTTGGTGGGCGCTGATTCCCGGCGGGGTCTTGGTGACGCTTGGCGGCATGGTCATCGCCGCGCAGCGCGCGCAGGAACTTCAAACGGCGGGCTTTTTCTTCTTGGGGTTGGCGGTTACATTTTTATTGGTGGCGCTGTTGGCGGGGATGCGCTGGGCGTATATTGTCGCGCTGGTTTTGGGCATAACGGGCGGGCTGGCTCTCGCCTCGTTGATGAACCTAGCCAGTTATTTATATGCCGGCGGGTTGATGGCGGCGGGCGCGTTTTTGCTGTATCGCTATTTTGCCAAACCCTAAGACGAGCAAGAGCGCTTAAAAGAATGGACTAAAAAAATCCTTGCGGTATATCGCAAGGATTTTTTGTTGGCGGGGCTTCTTGCGTAAATAAAGACTTTCGCAAGAGCTCTATTTTGCTTCGACTACTTTGATGTTCGGGAAGAATTGACGCACTGTTCCCTCTACCCAGCCATGCAGGGTGGAGGGCAAGAGCGGGCAGTCTAAACAGGCGCCGCCCAAACGCACTTTGGCGGTTTCCCCATCAAAACTGATGAGCTCCACGCTGCCGCCGTGAAATTGCTCCACATAGGCGCTGATTTTTTCTATTAAAGCGCGGAGTTGCAACTCTACATTATTATTTTGTTCCATGAGGTTAAGTCTCCTTTTGTGAACGCGCGCGCAAAATTTGTTCTACTTGTTGGCGCGCATGTCGCCAGCGCGGCGAAACAGAAAGCGCCAGGCGCTCCAAAATAATTCCGCCGGTTTCAGGGTACTGTTCCACAATTTGTAATAATGCCTTGCGTTTAATGCGAATTGCCTCTAAATTTGTTTCGCTGATAATGCTGGATGAGTAGAACAAGCTGCCCGTCACCGCAGACCAGCCGAAGGCGTCCCCGGCGCGCAAGCGCGTCAGCGCCAAGGCGGGCGCATCATAAGGCTTGTAGTGAATCAGCGCAATTCCCTCAAGGATGATATAAAGATAAACTGCAGGTTCTCCTTGATGAATCAACGTCTTGTTGGGCGCGGCAAGAACCGTCTCAAACAAAGGTTTGACAAGGCGCGTTTGTTCTTCGGTTAAATCTTCAAATAGCGGAATGCGCGGCAATGTGTTCAACATTTGCTTTATCCTACCTAATTATATAAACCTTGTGCCAGTAATAAACATCCTATCCAGTCGGACATATTTCCCGAATTTTAATGACGCTTTCACGTTGCGGGGTTATCATTCTGCGCGGTACGTTTTAGGATAAAAGATGACGAACACAGACAACCTTTCCTCGTTTGAAAAGTTATTGCTCGGCGTTGAAACGCCCGAACTTTTGGCAGTCGCCGCGCCCTTGCGTCAAGGCGACCTTTGCCCGCAGTGCGGCGCCGCCAAATTGGATTACAACAGCATGTTGCAATTGAGCTGCCCGCAATGCGGTTTTGTAAATGGCGAAGCGGGCGGCTGCACCTGATAACCCCCCTTAAAAAGCCCCGTGTGGGCGCGGAAAAAAATACATGCAAAATACACAATCTACCTTCAAAAAATTCATGGGCTTAACCATGATAGTTTTTGGTCTGCTGGCGTTGGGGCTGATGTTTTTCCTGATGACGGGCGAGACATCCACCGCCGCGCCCGCCCCGCAGGAGTTTTCCACCCTTCCGGTGGAGGTGAACTACCCCGCCCCGGATTTGAATTTGCAAGATTTAACGGGCGCGCCCGTTTCGCTGCGCGGCTTACGCGGACGGGTCGTCTTGGTCAATTTGTGGGCAACTTGGTGCCCGCCCTGTAAAGCGGAAATGCCAACCCTGCAAGCCTTTTACGAAAAATATCAAGACAAAGGTTTCACGCTTGTCGCTATCAATCAAGAAGAAACGCGCGAGGTGGTCGCGCCCTTTGTTCAAACCTACGGCTTGACCTTTCCCGTCTGGCTGGATTTGGAATACCTTGCCGAAAAAAAGTTTAATACCATGAACCTGCCCAGTTCCTATGTGATAGACCGCAACGGCATAGTGCGTTTGATGTGGGTGGGCGCAATTTCTAAAACCAATTTAGAAAAATACGCGCCGCCCATCATTGTAGAAAAATAAAGCGGCGCTTTGAACCTTAAAATATGTAAACTTCATGCGCTCTTCTCTTGCTATTCATGTAAATATCAATATACTAAAAACATATTTGATAACGTCACTACAAGATAGGAGAAAATGATGGCAACAGTCATGGAAACGCTTTCAATTAAAACAGAAAATAAATTTAGAAGTTTGGTTTCAAAGCGCGCTTATAAAAAAGGCGAGGTCATTTGCGAAATCCCCAGCGAAAACATTACCGATAAACCGAATCGCTTTACCGTGCAAATTACCCGCAACCAACATACGCATGTTGGCAAGCTTGCCGCGCTCAATCACTCTTGCGCGCCCAACGTCATTTTAGACACGGAACGTATGTTGATGGTCGCTTGTCAAGACATTGAAAAAGGGCAGGAACTCTCGTTCTTCTATCCTTCTACTGAATGGGAAATGAGCGTGCCTTTCATCTGCTTGTGCGGCGCGCCGAATTGTATTCATGTTGTGGCGGGCGCGCGCTTTTTACCGCTCTCCACGCTGGAACATCACTACCTGAGCAAACACATCCGCGAAGAAATTGTGGACTTGATGAATCACACCGTCAAAAACATGCCTGCCGCGCCGCAGGACTAAATCAAAAGCGGAGGTCTCAACGACCTCCGCTTTTTTTATAACTTTCGATGAAACGCCAGCAGCGTGTACGCTCCCTGCCAGGGTTTTCCCAGCCGATGATTTTCTGAAACGATAACATTCCCCAATTTGGAAGCAATTTGCGGCATCAGCCCCGCCACGCTTGCCCAATCGTCTGTTAGCGTGGCTTGCTTCATCTTCTCGGCGGTTTGCCCCGCCCAGAGCCACTCCATGCGAAATTTATCCGCCTTGACCCAGTAGTCGCGCTTTTCCCACGCCGCCACAGAAACATCCACGCCATCCGCAATAGATTGCAGCGCCAACGCAATAAACGCCGCCATATCTTTTGTTTCAGAAGAGACATCCTTCATGCGCGCCATTTCGCGCATACAGAGGGCAATCGACTTGACGAGGCGCGTTCTTTCTTTGCCAACAGAATCGGGGTTAATCACTCGGCTCAAAACATTACTCCAAAGAAGAGGATGACGAACACAAGAGCGGCATTATACTCTTCAACAAAAAAACGTCAATCAAAAAACAAAAAAACGTATACCTTGCGGTATAATTCGCCCGCCTATTGCACGGGGACGTGCTGGAATTGGCAGACAGGCATGACTTAGGATCATGTGCCGCAAGGCGTATGGGTTCGACTCCCATCGTCCTCACAATCTATTTTAAGAAGACCCGAAAGGTTTACAAGCCTTTACGGTCTGGAGGAAACTTTGAATATTGAAAAACAATACCAAGACGACCACTCTGTAAAATTAGCGGTGGAACTCACCCCTGAGAAGGCGAATGAATACAAGCGCCGCGCTGCGGGCAAGCTTTCTGCTCGCAGCAAAATTCCCGGCTTTCGCCCCGGCAAAGCCCCCTATGACATTGTCCTGCGGACTCTGGGCGAAGGCGCCATTACCGAGCAAGCCATAGATTTATTTGTGGATGCGGAATACAGCGCCATTTTGCAACAAGCGGAAGTAGAACCCGGCGCCGCCGGAACGCTGGAAGCCATAGATAGCCTAGACCCGCTAAAAGTCACCTTTCGCGTGCCGCTTGCGCCGCAAATTGACCTTGGCGATTACCACGCCATCCGCCTGCCTTATGAATGGGTAGAACCCGGCGAGCAAGAAATTGAATCTGCGATTGAGGATTTTCGCCAGATGTATTCCACCACCGAAAACGTGGACCGCGCGGTGGAAGTTGGCGACTACGTTCTGCTGGATGTTTCCTCTGAAACAACTGAACTCAACCGTTCTGGCTTTGCGACCTTTGTCCGCAAAGAAGACCGCGATACCGAGTGGCCCTACAATGGCTTTGCCCGCGAACTCATCGGCTTAAAGGCGGGCGAAAGCAAAACTGTTTCTCACACCTTCCCCGAAGATTGGGAAGTGGCGGAACTAAAAGGCAAAAGCGCAGAGATGACCGTCACCGTGAAAACTGTGCGCGGAGTGATTTTGCCCGACCTGAACGATGACCTTGCCAAACAAGCGGGCATGGAATCGTTGGATGCGCTCAAAGAGGCGATTAAGAAAAGCGCTTTGCAGCGCTCGCAAGACGCTTACGATGACAAATACTTTGTGGAACTTGTCGAAAAGGTCAAAGCGGGCGCGACTCTTAAATACCATGAGCATACGCTGGAACATGAATCCGGTCACGTCTTGCAAGATTTAGCCCAGCGACTCTCCCAGCAGGGCATGGATTTAGACACCTATTTTAAGATGCGAAATACCACCCGCGAACAATTCACAAAAGATGAAGTGGAGCCGGTGGCAAAGAAACGCTTGGAGCGCGGTTTGATTCTGGACGAAATTGTCCGCTTGGAAAAAATTCAACTGGATAACGATGCGCTGGACGCAGAATACAACCAGACGCTGAATAACTTAATGATGCAAGGTATGGACTTTTCCAAAGTGCGCGGCGGCAAGAAAGGTCAGCGCGAATTAAGCCAAGCCATTGCTATGGAATCCGCCAGCCGCGTAATGACCCGCAAAGCGCTGGACATGCTCAAATCCATTGCGATGGGGCAATATCAACCGATAGAACAAAAAGCCGAAGAAGCGCAGCCTGAAGCGCAGGACGGCGCGGAAGAAAAGACCGCAGAGGCATAATCTTTTTGCCTGTAACAAAAAACTTCAAAATGACGCAATGCGGCGCTCGCGTTGCGTCATTTTCCATATATGGCGCTGATTGAAATTTAACAAAAATCCAATACTTGTTGAGTATGATAGTCAAAATTAAAAAGGAGACCCGATGAACGCAAACATCCATAACGTAGTTCCAATGGTGGTAGAGAACACCGGGCGCGGCGAACGCGCCTATGATATTTACTCGCTGTTACTTAAAGAACGCATCATCTTTCTTGGCACGCCCATAGACGACCAAGTGGCAAATGTAATTGTGGCGCAATTGCTCTTCCTCAATCACGAAGACCCGGAAAAAGAAATTCGCATGTACATTAACAGCCCCGGCGGGCAAATTTACGCCGGTCTGGCAATTTACGACACCATGCAAATTATCTCCAACCCCATCAGCACGGTGGCGGTGGGCGTCACCGCTTCCTTTGGAACGGTTTTATTGACCGCCGGTACAAAAGGTCGGCGCTATGCTTTGCCTCATGCCACTGTTCACATGCACCAGCCGCTGGGCGGGGCGCAAGGGCAGGCGACAGATATTGAAATTCAAGCCAAACAGATTTTGCGCCTCAAAGCGCTGCTGAACGGCGTTATGTCTAAACACACCGGGCAGCCCTTGGAAGTGATTGAACGCGACTTAGACCGCGACTATTACCTCGAAGCGCAACAGGCAGTGGAGTATGGCTTGGTGGACCAAGTAATTGAAATGCCGGTTAAGAAATAAACGCCTTGGGCGGCAAGACCTTCTCGTTTTGCGCCGTTGGCAAGACCCCAAGTTTTTCTTGGGGTCTTTTGTTTATAATGGGCGTTTGGAGGTTTGGATGATTCCTGAAAATATTAAAGCGTTAATTTTGGATATGGACGGCGTAATTTGGAAGGGCGATGCGCCCATTGGCAATTTGCCCGCCACGTTTGAACAAATTCGGCGGCGCGGGCTCAAGTTTGCCTTTGCTACCAATAACGGGACGCGCACCCCGCTCGAATATCAAGAAAAGTTGCGCGCCCTCGGCGTGGAGATTCAACCCGAACAGGTCGTCACCTCTGCGATGGCGATTGCTTTTCTACTCGAAAAAAAATATCCGCGTGGAACAAAAATTTTTATGATTGGCGGACAGGGCATTCGCGCCGCGTTGGAAGAAAAGGGCTTTGAAATTTTAAGCGTGGAGCGCGCGCCTGAGGCGCAAGCCTTTGTAATGGGCATTGACCGCGAGATTAATTTTCAAAAAGTGGCGGAAGCCACCTTGCTGGTGCGCGGCGGTATTCCATTTTTTGCCACGAACACCGATAAAACTTTTCCCACTGTGCGCGGAGAAATCCCCGGCTCCGGCGCTTGGCTTTCGGTCATTCAAACCGCTACCGATATAGAACCGATTGTGGCGGGAAAACCATTCCCATATTTAATTGAATTGGCGCTGCAAACGCTGAACGCAAAAAAAGAAGAAACCTTGATGGTGGGCGATAGGCTCGAAACCGATATTGCCGCCGGTCAGGCGGTGGGCTGCCCAACCGCGTTGGTCCTCAGCGGCATTGCCTCTCGCGCGGAGGCGGAAAAATGGCAGCCCGCGCCGACCCTAATTGCCGAGAGTTTAGCGGAACTTGTGAAGTAAAATTCATTTATGCTTATTTACGACCTTTCTTTGCCTGCGCTGACAGACCTATTGCGGCAATGGGAACAACCCGCTTACCGCGCCAAACAAATTTGGCAGGGACTCTACCAGCGCCTGTACGCTTCGCCAAGCGACTTTACCGCGCTGCCCAAACCTCTGCGCGAGAAGATGGCGGCGGAGTTTTCGTTTCTCCCTTTTGCGGTAAAGACCTATCAAAACTCATCCGATGGACATACCCGCAAAACCTTGTTTGAACTGCCGGATGGAAATTTAATTGAAGCGGTGTTAATGCGCTACGAGCGCGAGGACGGAGATGAATACTCGCCGCGCAAAGTTCGCCACACCCTCTGCATTTCCACGCAAGCGGGCTGCGCTATGGGCTGCGTTTTCTGCGCCACCGGACAGATGGGCTTTAAGCGCAATTTATCCAGCGGAGAAATTATTGCCCAAATTTTGTATTACGCGCAAATTTTAGCCCAGAAAAATGAAACCGTTTCCAATGTGGTTTTTATGGGCATGGGCGAACCGTTTCATAATTACGATAACGTGATGTCCGCCATAGACCGCCTAAACGACCCCGCCGGGTTTAACTTTGGCGCGCGGCGCTTCACCATCTCTACTGTGGGGCTTGCCCCGCAAATTCGCCGCTTCGCGGACGAGATGCGTCAAGTCAATTTAGCCATTTCGCTGCACGCGGCAGATAATGAACAGCGCTTGGCGATGATGCCGGTTAATAAAAAATATCAAATAGAAGAATTGCTGGACGCTTGCGAATATTACACGGCAAAAACGCGCCGCCGCATTACCTTTGAATGGGCGCTGATTAGCGGCGTAAACGATACGCCCGAAGAGGCGAAGAAACTCGCCGCTCGCCTTAGGGGAATGCTGTGCCATGTAAACGCCATTCCGCTTAACCCCACCAAGGGATTCGCCGGACAAGGCGCAGACCGCGAGCGCGCCAGCCGCTTTCAAGAGACTCTCGAAGCGGCGGGGATTCCTTGCACCATCCGCATGAGGCGCGGCATAGATATTCAAGCGGGCTGCGGGCAACTAGCGGGCGAAAACCTTAAACCTGCAACCTTAAACCTATAACTTTCCAACCTTCCAACCTTCCCCCTATGAAAAACTGGCTCGAACACCCCTTACACCCCGCATTTCCTAAATTCACCCGCGAGATTGCGCTCTTTGTGATTTTAATTTTGCTTACTATCGCTACCCGATTCTACGAGTTGGGAACGCGCGTCATGAGTCACGATGAAAGTTTGCATACCTACTTCTCGTGGCTGCTGTATCGCGGGCAGGGCTATCAACACTCGCCCATGATGCACGGACCCTTTCAATTTCACGCCATTGCTTTCACCTACTTCCTCTTTGGCGCAAGCGACTTCACGGCGCGTATTCCCGCCGCCTTGTTCAGCCTTGCCACCGTAGGGATGATTTGGTACTGGCGGCGTTATCTTGGAAAATGGGGCGCGTTAATTGCGGGCTTTTTAATGCTCATCTCACCGTACATGCTCTACTATGGAAGATACGTCCGCAATGAAGCCTTTGTGGGCTTGTCGGGCTTGCTGATGTTGTATGCCATACTGCGTCACTTGGAAGCAGGCGGAAAAAAATATTTATTCCTGCTGACCGCCGCGCTGGTCTTACATTACACCTCCAAAGAAACCGCCTTCATTTATGTGGCGGAAGCGCTCATCTACCTTGCTGTGTATTTTGTGGCGCGAGTCACGCGCCGCCCATGGGAAAACGCGCTAACTGCATACCGCGCTTTTATCATTGCTCTCAGCGCCGCTATTTTACTTGCCGCTGCCGCGTTTAGTTATGCGATGCACACCCGTGATGTGGGAACACTGGCGGGGATGGAAACCGCTGCCCCTAGCCTTCCTAACCAGCCCAATACCGCGCCGCTTGCCAACCCGCAGGCGACTCCTTTTTCCTTTGCATTAATACTCGCCTCTGGCGCTGCGCTGGCAACGCTTGCCGCCTCCTATTTTTTGATTAACGGCTACGGCTGGCAGAACATTCGCGGCGAGCGTTCCTTTGATTTGCTGATGGTCAATGGCACATTGACTCTGCCCATGTTAACGCCATTCCCTATTAAGTTTTTAGAGAAATGGCTGAACGTGACCATTCCCACCACCGTGCAAGAAGTGCAAGCGCTGACGACAGACGGGCGCGGCATTTTCATCATTGGCGTTTCTCTCATTGTGATGTTTGCGCTTTCGGCGCTGATTGGCTTGTTATGGAACAAGGAAAAATGGCTGCCCATTGCGCTGGCGTTTTGGATTCCTTTTACCATTCTTTACACCACCGTCTTTACCAACCCCGATGGATTCTTCACTGGCGTGATTGGCTCGCTGGGGTATTGGCTGGCGCAACAGGGCGTGGAGCGCGGCAGTCAGCCGTGGTACTACTACATTTTGATTCAAATCCCCATGTATGAATTTTTGCCCGCATTGGGGTTTGTGCTTGCGCTTATTTTGGGGTTGAAGAAATCTCTCGCCGCGCCGAAACTGCCTGCCCGTAGGGAAGGCGGCGAAGAACTTCCTCCCACAGAAGAAGAAGCGTTGGCGCTTATCGAAATAGATACAGAAGATTCAGACGAGCCGCGTTTTGTCAATACGTTCAGTTTGCTGGCGTGGTGGAGCGTGATAAGCGTGGCTGCGTTTTCTTTTGCCGGAGAGCGGATGCCATGGCTGACTTACCACATGACGCTGCCGATGATTCTCATCAGCGGCTGGGCGCTGGGTTATTTGATTGATGAAATAGACTGGGACGCGCTCAAAGAGAAAAAGATTTTGCTCTCGCTGGCGGCGATGATGGTTTTTATTGTCAGCGTAGCGGGCATGACCTTGGCGTTGAACGGCGCTGTGCCGCCTTTTCAGGGCAAGGAGTTGGCGCAGTTGCAGGCGACCAGCGCCTTTTTGCTGCCGATGTTTACCGCTGTGTTGAGCGCCGCTGCGCTAACGTATTTGCTGCGGCTGTGGACTTTCAAAGAGATGCGCCATGTTTTTGTTTTGCTGGTCTTTGGTTTGTTGGCTTTGCTGACTGTGCGCGCTTCATTCCGCGCTTCGTACATTACCTATGACCAAGCGACTGAATTTTTAGTGTACGCGCACGGCGCAACCGGCATTAAAGAGGTCATGGCGCAGGCAAAAGAAATTTCTGAACGCACAACCGGCGGCATGAGCGTTGCTATTGCTTACGACGCCAGCGCGCCCGATACGGGCGTTTCCTGGCCCCTTGTTTGGTATCTGCGCGATTACACAAATCAACGTTCCTTTGACCAACCCACGCGCTCGCTGCGAGACGCAACGGTGGTGATTGTGGACGAGAAAAACTTTGACAAAATAGAAGCCGCGCTCGGTCCCGGTTATTATCGCATGGACTACATCCGCATGTGGTGGCCCATGCAAGATTATTTTAGCCTCATTTATGACCGCGACCCGCAACAACCCTTCCCCGAAGATTACGCCTGCTCTGGTTTGTTGAGCGTCTATAAGTTGAACAAGTCCAAAGACTATTCCAATTTTTGCAAGGGCTTTACCGACCCGCAGTTGCGCGCCGCCATTTTCAAAATTTGGTGGGATAGAGATTACAGCGCCTACGCCGCGCTCAACGGGCGGCAGGACTTAACTCTCACAACATGGAATCCCGCCGATAAAATGCGCCTCTATGTGCGTCAAGACGTGGTGGGTCAAATGTGGAATTACGGCGTAACGCCTGCCGCTCAGCCAGAGGCGCAAGACCCCACCGAAGATAAGTTTACGCCGCTGGCTGCGGACGTGATTTTAGACGCTGCACGCGGCTTGGCAATGAATGCGCCGCGCGCGCTTGCCTTTGCTCCTGACGGAACGCTCTACATCGCCGATTCGCGCAATCATCGCGTCTTACATTTGGACGCGCAGGGCAAGGTCTTACATCAGTGGGGCAGGTTTGCCGATGGCGTCTCCACTCCAATGGAAGATGGAACATTTAACGAACCTTGGGGCATTGCCGTTTCTTCGGATGGTTTTGTCTATGTGACCGATACATGGAATCATCGCATCGAAAAATTTGACGGGCAGGGCAAATTCATCATGGCGTGGGGAATCTTCGGTCAGGGAGAGACTCCGCAATCCTTCTACGGTCCGCGCGGGCTGGCGGTAGATTCTAAGGGCAGAGTCTACGTTGTAGATACGGGCAACAAGCGCGTGGTCGTCTTTGACTCCAATGGAAACTACCTCACTCAATTTGGCAGCGCCGGTTTTGACGCGGGTCAATTTGACGAACCGGTGGGCATTGCCGTAGATAAAAACGGAACGGTGTACGTTGCCGATACATGGAATCAGCGCATCCAAACCTTCACGCCCATCGAATCTACGGACGGCATTCTCTTCGTCTCCGCGCAACGCTGGGATGTGTACGGCTGGTTTGGTCAATCTTTGGAAAACAAGCCCTACCTTGCCGTGAATGACGCGCTGCACGTTTTCATCACCGACCCGGATGGATTCCGCATACAAGAATTTGACCCCGCCGGAAATTTGCTGCGCGTCTGGGGAGAATTTGGGAGCGGTCCCGCAAACTTTGGGCTACCCTCTGGCATAGCCGTAGATGGCGAAGGTCATCTTTGGGCAAGCGATAGCGTCAACAGCCGCGTGATGCGGTTTACCTTGCCGTAGGATAGAAATTCTTTTCAAAAGAGAATAGTCCTAATTTCCCATTTTTTTTAATTGGGTGTAAAATTCGTCCGTTATTAATCTGAAATTAATAGAAACAATCCGCGTTTTTTAGGAGGAAAGATGGAGCGTCCAAAATTGACTAACATCATCATAGCGTTTGCCATGTTGTTAGCCTTTATTCCTGCTTTGACCCCCGCTTTGGCGGCTTCTTCTCAAAGCATTGATGTTTCTGTTTTGCCTCTTGAGATAGAGGGCAATCAGGATTGCTCAAACCTTGATGTCGTTTTCATTGTGGACCAGTCTTGGGCAATGAGCGCGCCTGGTACACAAGAAGCTGCTGACCCCAATAACGAGCGTAAATTTGCTGTGGATGCTATGATTGACCTTCTAACAGGGCTCGCTCTCGACCAATGTCCCGGCACGCACCATCGTATTTCTGTCATCTCATACGGCTCTTCAGCGCGCGTGGATTTAGCAATGTATGATATTCAGCCCGCTACAGCAGATGATGCCAATGCTTTACGCGACCCGGATGCGGGCATTAAGAAACAAATTGTTGCGGATAACTTAGGTAGCGATAACAATCCAGAGTCTGCTTTTAATGAAGCGTATAAACTTTGGCGTACCGCGCCCGTGATTGATGATGATGAACATACGACTAAGCGGGTGATTATCTTCCTCACAAACGGCATATCTAAAAGTTCGCCTAGCGACTATGCCCAAAGTGCGGCGGCGGTTAAAGGGCAAGTTCAAACGCTATTTCCATTTGATGGAACGTTGTTAGGCTTAGAAAACTGCCTTGCGGAAATTCGCAACAAAAATGCGGACGGTTATGTGGAGCCTGTGGCAGCTAGTCAGTGTATGGCTCAATATAAACCCGATAAGAATTCTTACGAGGAAAGCGCCTACATCTGGACGGTTTTTCTAAAACCGCCCGGCTACGGAAAATATGGTGAAGCTTTTCAAAATATCATTAGTAATTATGAGGAAATGTCCAAAGCGCATGGCGGCGAGGCTATTGAGCTCAAGCCTAATTCTAAAAAAGATATCCCTTCCACGTTTCGAAAAATTTTATCCTATCTAGCTGGTGTGCGTCCCGTGCTATTGAGCTGCGGCGAGTTTGCTATGAACCCGTACCTTAAGGAAGCGCGCGTTACAGTTTATACAATTGACCCTAAATTCAAAATCACTCTTTCTTACAAAGATGAGAGCGGAGTGACACATTCAATTACTTCAGGAAAAGCCGACTCAGAAGGCGCGTTTCAGGTCAAGGACTATTACTCGTTTGGCTCAAATGAATCATATATTTTGTCTTACCCATATGCGGGAATTTGGAATTTAACCGCTGATAACTGCGATGGTTTGGACACTTACTATGAGCAAGTAGTTATAGATACTTCGCGTGAATTAAAAATCCCAGATTTGATTCCCCAGTATGAAGTTGCTCCGTTTTACGACCCTGAACATGAGCAGCCGCTGATTTATGAGATGCACGATAAACAGTCTGGCAACTTGATTTCGCAAGCCAGCCACCCACGTTTTACTGTGGATGCTAAAGCAACTGTGACTTCCCCGACAGGCGAGCAAAAGGAATATACCCTTAAATGGGATGCCGCTCAACAATCTTTTATATCCACCGAGCCTCTCCTAGTTGCCGTTGCTGGCGTTTACAATGTGCGCGTGATAGGCAACACTTTTACGCATGATGGCAAGCCTTCTCCATTAGACACTACCGTGCCGGAGTTAGTGTTTGATAAGCCTTATGCTTTGTTTGATATTGACGCTCAATTTGAAGTTGGTCCTGTCATCCCGTTTACCATAGATGTTGTCTATCCTCCGCAGGATAAGGCAATTAAAAACGTGCATGATTTAAGTTTTGACCGCTGGCCCCCTCTCGCTGTTTCGCCGCTGCCTATTCAAATTCGCCTATTAGACCGTGATGGCAATATGTTGCCCAACCCTGAGGAATATCTCAGTTCCACGCAGGATGTGTTTACCGCCTACGTTGAAGGCGGAGAAAAATCCGCACAAGTTGCTTTACAGCCTGATGCCAACAACCCCGGTTATTTTAGTGGAAGCGCGCCTGACTTTGACGTGGTGGGTGATGACCAAAAGATAACGGTTGTGATGGATGAGAGCGCCATGCTTAAAGACCGTCGCCCCTATAACCGCGAAGTTCAAATTGAATTTGAGCGCATTGACCAACTTTTTCACACCGCGCAATTTTGGGGATTCTTGTTAATTTTTGTTGTTGCATATATTGGCGAGGAAGTTATTCGTTTCTTTGCCATTCGCACCAATAAAGTTGGCGGCGTTCTGGTTTTTCAAGACGGTTCGACAAATATTACCGAATTTAATTTACATAGTGGAAAAAATTGGCGCGACATTAAAACCCGCGAGTTGAAAAATTATCCTCAACTGGGTTTGCGGAAATTGCGCGTTACTAACGCCTCACGTCGCCGCGCTAAACCTGCTGAGGGAGATTTTGTAGGAGCAACCATCAGCGGCGGAGATGTGCCTGGTATTAGAGTGTCAGGCGTCGCTTATGATGGGCGTAAGTTTGATATTGAAGTGCCTCCTGATAGTTCTGTCGCTTACGACGCGGAAACCGCGTTTACAATGACGTATCAACCTATCTACAAACAATAAATTCAAGGAGATAATTTTATGCCACGCCCTACTATTGTGATTGGACTCGGCGGAACGGGTCAATGGGTTTTGACTTTCTTGAAAAAAGAACTGCTGGAAATTGGCGGCGGAACGATGCCGCCGGGCGTAAAGTTGCTCTCTTTTGACACCACTTCGCGCACTACGGCAAAGACGGGGCAGGGTGGGCGAAGCGAGGAAAATGACTCAGTGAAAGCTGGTGCGGTGGAATTGACCGATGGCAAGGAATTCATCCCCATTGGCGGCAATGTTAGTCAGCTTGCCACAGAGATTGCGTCCGGCAAGCACTCCCACCTGCAATGGTTTCCTGCAAAGAGTTTTCTTTCTAAACTTCCTCCGGCTGCGTTCAATACAAAAGAGGGCAGTGGGCAAATTCGCCACATGGGGCGTATCTCCGTCTTTAGAGATTTGTCCGCTTTGCAAAAATCTGAAATTGTTTCACGTTTGCGCGCCGCCATTCAAGATGTGCAAAAGATGGTCTCGCGTGACTCTCAACTAGAGATTTTAATAGTCGGCTCTCTAGCAGGCGGAACTGGCGCGGGTATGTTGGTTGATTTAGCTATCCTCACCCGCGAACAGGCCGCTCGTTTGGTTGCAAATAATTATGTTGTGCGCGGATTTTTTGTTTTGCCGCGTGCTTTTACTGCCTCTGGGATAGGCGAAGGGCGTGAAATGCTGGCGCGTTCTTTTGCGGCATGGCGTGAATTAGACCGATTTATGATTGTTGGCGAGCGTTTTGGTATTCGTCAAATTAATTACCATGAACAAAATAAAGACTTGCGGATTGAAATCAACCGCCGTGCTTTTGATGTCAGCTATATGATTGACCCGGCGCGCCAAAGTGTGAACTCGTTAGATGGCGTGAAGGCTGAAGAAGGATTATTTCCCGCCATTGCTCAGGTAATAGGCTTAATTATGGATGACAAGGCGGGCAAGGCATACACTGAATTTGTTACTACCAACCTTGCTGGCAAACTGGCGCAATTACCCCGCCACCCATATCACTCTGCAGTTGGCTCTTACACTATCAAAGTTCCGGTTTATTACGCTCAGGAAAAGTTTTCTCATCAGCTAGCCTTAGATGTCTTGAAGGAATTTTTAGCGCCGGAATTTAACGATAAACGCCGTGTCTATCGCGTATCTGAGGTACGCAACCAAGAACCAACCGCTTCTCAACCGGGCGGTCCCGCCGTGCGCGGGTTTATGGGCGCAAGCGGATTAAATGTAGACGGTAATGAAATTCCAAATACAAAATTTTTACCCATGGTCTCTGAAATTCGAGATAAGAACGCCCTGCGCGAAAACGCGGTTGTGTTGCAATGGGCGCGTGGCGGGCTGACCTCTGGTCAAAGCCGAGTTCTTGTTTCCCTCACTGATATTGGTCAGGATGAAGAGGGCAAACTGATCACCCGCAATATTATGGACGAGTTGCAAGTGCCAATTTGGCGCGATGTTGCTCCCAGCCGCAAGGCGGGCGACACGCCCGACCAAGCCTTCCCTCGTATTCGCGCTCGCGTGGCGGATGTTCGCGCCGAACGTTACGGAATAGACACTGCTGGCGGCGAACGCTTGCGCGGCAAATATGGCAAAGCGCTGGAACAAGCGAAGAGCGCTCAAATTGCCCGCTATAAAAAGATTCTCCATGCATGGACGGTAACCAATCTTAATGGGCTTAACTCAGACCCATATTTAGCGCGCGGCGGCAAAATAGGCTACATTCGCGTCTTTTATGACGAGTTAGTCAAAACCTTTGCTTACTTTACTGAATTTTTGAATAAAGTTCGCCTGACGCGCAACGAAGAAATGCGTTTGGGCGCAAAATCGCGCGAAGCGGCAGAACGCGCATTGAAGACGTACGAACTTGAACGCGGCAAGACTTGCCCATTTGCCTTCTTTGATGATTTTGTCCATCCAGATGCTCACCGCGCCCAACGTAATTACCTGCAAGCGGTTCAACGGGATATTGACGTTCGTAAAGACGACATCTTGTTGGATGTTTTGGCTGAAACCGCCACAGAGATGGAAAAAATCGCCGAAAATACCCTGTCTGAAGTTGATAACTGGATTTCTCATCTGGCGGTTGGCGATTCCAATTTAGGCATTGATGGTTTGTATCCAGTCGCTATGTTTTCTTTGGACAATGTTAATGTAAACCATGAACTAGATAAGCGTCTTAGCAAAGTAAGTAAAATTATTGGCGAGCATGAATACCAACCCGACAAGGCATTTATCGCGGATGCGCTGAAAGCCTTACAATGGAAGGTCTCTATGGAAGATAAGGGACTTGCTCTTACCTGTGGCGTGGAGATGCCCTCAGATGAGCAGGATAAACCTGCTCGTTATATGCCGTTCTTGCGAACCGGCGAAAAGCCCGAAATGCACAATTTAGATTTGATTCTAAATTTGGCGGAGCGTCCCTATGCCGCCCTGCATGACGAGCGCCCTCTGGCGAAAGAAATTACAAAAGTTTACCCAACTGGCAAAAAACTTGCCGAGGATATTAATAGCTTATCCACTCCTTTGTATATGACCGGCTCTGTCCCGCAAGGACCTGAAGTTGTTGCTTGTTACATCCGCGTTCATTCCAACGTAAACGAAGATACAGCGCGCTACTTTAGTGAATTTGAACAGGAAATGAAAGAACGTAAACCCAATATCAAAGGCTCCAGCCTTACGTTGGTCGACTCAGAGGACTTCCATAAACTAACCGTAGTCGAGTCTGATGACCTTTTGCCCAGCTCTGACTTTGAAATGTGGCACAAGTGTAAAGACGCTTACATTGCCCAAGTGACAGACCCTCATCGCGGCATTCCCGCGGCTGAGCTGCACATCTTCCCCGCAGAAATTAATGCCTGCTACTACGAATCCCGTATGCCGATGATTTTGGGACAAAACTATCGCATTCTTCATCCAGAGGTAGTCGCTCTATTAGAAGACAAAGAACGCTTTGATATGTTTTTTCGCGCCATTGCGCTTGGAATGCTCAAAGTGGACGATAGCAAAGGGCAACCCTTCTGGTCGTTTAAATTACCTGGCGATACAGAACCTCTGTATGTAACTGCGCCTACCGCAAAATTAGATGGGCGTAGCGAAGAAGATATGTTTGATGTAGTGCATAATTTTGTCATGGAAGGCTGCGACCAGCGTCCTGGAATGGGACAAGCCAAAGGCATTAATTGGGACAAACTACGCGATGCCATTCTCGTCAAACAGCGCGAGATGGGAAAGGACAAATGCATCAAGCGCTATCAGGACGAAATTGACAACTCTAAGGGACTCATTAAAAAAATGCGTGCTGATGTTGAGAACCGCCGCTCCAAAGTGGCGGATAGTAACTTGCGCTCTATGATTGGGCAGGAATACCTTGACCTCGCGGATTTAGCCACTGTGGTATACCGCGAGGCAATTCAAACCTTGTCTTCCTAAAACAGGAGAGTATGAGTTTCTTAGGAAATCTTTTTCCCGGTAGTAACCTATCTAAAGACGAAAAATCCCCATTTGAAAAATGGGGATTTCCGCCGCAGATAACAGAAATTCCGGCGGGCAGGCAGACAATTAATAGCCTGCCCGCTGGAAATAAATTGGTATCAGCGGCTATTGGTCCCTCTATCGTCATAGGATTGGGCGCAACCGGACGCGCAATCCTCGGTCAATGGCTTGAACAAACGACCCACTATGAGAGCGGGTCGTTTGCCCATGTGCGTGTTCTTTCTTTGTCGCAAGAGATTCAGCCGCCTTTTGCGTCTTGTGCCGCGCAAACGCACAGCATTGCATTGGATTCATCTTCTCATGTTGGCAATAGTTTGGAGTCCTTTCTGGAGGCTGCGAATTTACGCCGTTTTTATGATTGGCTGCGCGTCTCGCTGCTTAATATGCGTGACGCGCATGTGCTGATAATCGGCAGCGTTGCCGACCCGGAAATCTTTTTGCTGGGCGTTTTGTTGCAAATTTTACGAACGCATTCCAACATCAGCCAAAATTCTTTTTTGAATATCTCTGCGTTTTTGACGCAGTCCTCTAGTAAAAAAACGCCTGTTCTTTCTAATGGAGAGCGCTACGCTGCATTGCGCGAAATAGGACGCTTTACTTTTAGCGGTTTGCATAAAACCATAGATTTGCCCGGACAGACGACCAATATCATTCGTTCGGCTCTACTTGACCATCTTTTTCTATTTGACGGTGACGCTGTCTCTTCCCCAGAAGATTTCTCGTTAGGAATAGGTCAATCTCTATCTGAGATTTTCTTTTTCCTTAATCATCCTTCTTCCAAACCGTTTTGGGAGGCATTAAAAAACGACTCTGCCGCCGAACTGCGCCAACGTCATCGGCAACCTTTTATCCATACGCTTGGGGTTAAGACGTTTTTTGTTCCCTTGCCAGAGATGCATGCTCGCCTCGCGGCGCGCCTTGCCCTCGCGGTATTGTTTGGAGAGCGCCAGACGCAAGATGTCGCCGAGCAATTTGTCCCGCCTAGTATGTCTAGCAACAGCGCGACTGCAGAAACGCTTGCGCGCCGTTGGTTGATAGATAGCGCGGCAGGCGCTCATCCCATCTTTGAATGGTTGTGGACGATTTATCCCTCGGCGCAAACGCCGCTACCTGAAATCCATGTTGGGTATCAAGATTTATATGCATTCAAGGTTTCCAATAGTTTAATAAATTTTCTGAATGAGCCTAATAGCGAAGACAAACTACATCTCGCTGAGCTTGTGTTTGGTTCGCACGTTCAAAGATTTGATAAATTAATAGCCTCCTTTGAAGCGGTTGCGAGCTCGCAGCCGCTTCGCCGCGACAGTTTATTGCAACTATTACGCGGATGGAGAAAAACGGCTGACCATTTGCGCCAGTCTCTCATTGAATGGCAAAAGACATTTTTGGCGGAAGAGGCTCCATCGGGAGAACCTTCTGCATCCACTACCTCCATGCGGATTGACCTTAACTGGAAATCCGCAGCAATGCAGGACGGGAACAGCCCTGTGGGGCAAACAGTTTATGGCATATTGCAACGCCGCTACAAAGAAACCGGCGAAGCGTTACAAAAAATTACTAATGGAAGAGCGCGTTTTGCTCTTACATATCGCGCTGACGCTCCGCTGGAAGAAGTAGAAAAATACTATGTGGATTCAATCCGCCCCGAAATTTCCCGCTTGGGGCTGCCTGTTAGCCCGGCGTTTCGCGCGGTGCGTAACCGCTTGGAGTGGTGGGTAAGGCTCGCGCCTGCACGCGAGCCAGAATTGATGGTAATTTGCTGGCGCGGCGCGGCTACTGTTACGCCTTCTGTGCGCCCTAGCCCGGAGGATTGTTACTTTTACGAAGACCGCCGCAAACTTGCCGAGGCTATTCTTGCACTTGCGGAGACTCAAACTGGCGGATATAACGAATTGACGGGCGAGTGGTATGCCCGTAGATTGCGCGAAACGATAGAATCTGCGCGCGGAAATACTGAAGAAGTTTTCTTGCGTTACAATGAAAATCTCTCCGCGCCTTTTAGGGGCGATGCCCGCCACTATTATCTTGCGGCAAAAAATAAAACATTGAGCGGCGCGTTTATCAAAAATATATTTCCTCTGCGTCTTCCCTCAGATGTGACAGAATTGGATGATTATGACCCAACTCGATTTACAGCGCTTGTCTCGAGGTTTAGCATCCCTTTCTCGGCGTTGAGCGAATTCAATCAGTGGTACGATTCTTACAATCATACGGCTGGATATCATTCTCAGCCGCAGGAAAAGCTTGCTGCTGCTTACGAGGATCGCTTCTTCCGTGTGCAAGGGCGTAAAATTCTCTTTTCGCCAGATTTTGTGATGGCGCTTGCCGACTCTCAACTGGTTACTTTATTTTGTCAGGCGTTATTTTGCGGAATAGTAAAGATACGAAATCAAGATATGGGCGCGCCGTCTTTTTGGCATATTGCCGCGATTCCAGGTTTTGATTTACTTGATTTGGAATCTTCCGCTTCACCTGATAGCTTGTTTGAGGCGTTTCGTAAATTCACGCTTGAAATCCCCAACGATTCTGATGTCATTCTTAACCCATCCAAGCATTTTCATCCTTCTCGCCGCGCCACGTTCTTAAAAGCGCTACACAAGGAAGTCCGCTCTGTTCGCGTGGGGGAAAATTTCAAAACTTTACGGGTGCAATTCCAAAATGGAATATTGGCGGAGTGGGGGGCGAGGAACGACCCGTTGTCCGCCTCGTTTGTCGCTTTGCTTCAAGTTGAATTAGAAGAACCGTTTTGGGAAGGTTGGTATTCTTAACTAGCTTGCCAAGTAAAAAATAGCAAGATAAATAAAACCATTATTGGCGGAGGTTTTCATGGCTAAAATCAAAACAAAAGAATTAATGCCGATTGGCGGAACAATTGTGCATGATGAATATTCCCTAAAAATCGAAAAGCGTTTGCAATCTGGTCTGACGGGAGAGGTGTACGAAGGCTGGCTGACCAAAGAAGATGGAACAAAAGTTCACGTTGCCGTTAAAGCCATGAAAACGTTGGAATTTCCAGCGGCGCGGCAGCTCTTTCTGCAAGAAAGCGAAACGCTTGCCTTTCTCATGCCCCTTGAAGAGCAAGCGAATCGCGAACAAGGCGTATCCCTCAAGGTTGCCCCGGTTTATTATGGAAGAGGCGAGTATCAAGAAATTCCTTATTTGGTGATGGAATTTATTCCGGGCAGGCAAATTATTACCGACTTGCTGCCAAACAAGGACGGGGATAAATTTTTTGAGGAACGCTTGGCTGTCACAGCTGCCTGGCATCTCTTTCGCATGTTGGATGTGTTGCATCGCCTTTTGAAAAAAACCTATATTGATTTAAAGTCCGAAAACTTGTGGTGGGTAGATAGCGGCAAAAATACGGGCTATCTAAAAATGACCGACTTTGGGACGATGGAAGAAATCAAATCTGGCGACACGCAACGTCGTGGCGTTGGACGTGACCTTTTACGCGCCTCCAGCTACTTTTGTAAAATGACCACCGGCTACATGCCAGACTTTTTACTGGATGAGCTGAGAAGATTTGATGACCTGAAAAAAACATTAAGTAACGCGTCAATTAGTTGGGGCACGCGGCGCGAACTAAAACGGCTTTTGCACCGAGACTCAGCTCAGCGTCCTGCTGACGCGGCGATGGTTGCCGCCAATTTACGCACGTTAGTGGACTTTTGGACTCTGGATGAACAAAAGGTGTTGGATGTGGCGCGCAAAACACTTGAGCGCGCTCAAACTGCATACGATGAAGCAGAAGAGAAAAAAACTACGCTTTCGCAAAAGGGATTGGATGCCGCCCAGCGAGCCAAGTCTGCCATTGAAATTTTATCTTTACGCGCGCCGGAGATGGAACTTGCCCACGAAAAAGAGCAACTGGCGCAAATTCTAAAATCTGCCGACCATCTAGAGCGCGGAAAAAATCTTCTCAGAGGGCGCTCCTACAAACTTGCAAAGGATGTCTTCCGTGAAGGTATGATTTGGGAGGAAGATGCCGCTGCGCTGCGCCGCTGGGCGTATCTCGCCGAACTGGGCGAAAGCATCTCTCCCTCTGATTTTGAACTCGTCCAAGAGCGCGCCTTTGCCGCATTGGAAGACCTCTTTCCTCGTGGATTGTGGCTGGATGCCTTAAAAGAGTTTGAGGGAATTCAGTCTCTTTTAGAAGAGCGCGTCAAAAGCAAATTGATATTCAAAGGATTGGATTATCTACAAACGGAATCTCGTTTGTTTTCTAAATCTGCGCTGGCGGATGAGGCTCTTTCAAAGGATGACTATTCTGCCGCCGAAATTTATTATAAAGAGGCTCAGGAAGAACTTAACCTTTTACCGCCCGAATACCAAAAGAGCATCCGCGAAAATGACCTCGGCGACTTGTGGCAAAGCGTCTTAAACATGCAACAAAAGGCGGAGGAGCAAAAACGCTATGGAGAGGTAGACGCGCAATTTGACGCCGCCATTCAATTTTTTTCTCAGTATGGACTTGAAGAAGATGGAACAACTCTTGCTGAGCGGCGAGACGCCGAGACCGCCTATCGTAAAGGTTGTGAGGCAAAGCATAACGCGGTTCGACTGCATGAGGTCATTCGCGCCGCGCTAAAGAATAAAAATTACAAGCAAGCCTTTCGGTTAGCGCAAATTGCTTTATTGCAGCCGTTACCTCCAGAGGCTGACGCCAAAAAAGAATCTGAAGTATCTTCGCCTTATCCATTGCTTAAAAATCTTGTTGAACCCTTGCAAGACGACTTGCGGCTAACGCAAAGTTTATATTTTGCCGCCGAAGCCCTTCGGGACAAAATCCCGAACGATTTGCAATTTAAAGCGTCTTTATCTGTTGCGCTGGAATTTACAAAAACAGATGAACTTGCTAAAATCTGCGTGGATGACCTTATATCTCAAGCGGTTGCCGCCGCAAAGGATAGAGCCGATGCGGATATGTATCGGACTTTGGGCGAACTCCACCAGCAGATGGGTAGCGCTTATGCGGATGCGCTTCTTTCTGAAGCGAATATTTTGCAAAAGAAGCAAGCGGGCGAACGTCATGCGCGCGTGGATAAATTGTTTGCGGAGGCGAAATCTCTGGATGCGTTGAATCTCTCCGACTTCAATGTGGAGAAATACCCGCTGCCGGATGTATTGCAAATTTTGAGCGATAACGCAAGACGGTATGAATATATCCTTCAGTTGCTAGATGTTGCGCGCGATATTGCCCAAGTAGATGGATATCGCTTTGAAGAAATTAAAACTAGCTGCGAAAAGATTTCCACTGAAATTCAATCTATTTCTAAAAAACAAATAGACGGATATGATGAGGCGTTGCTTGCGTTAAATCGCTGGTGGATGAAAATTGAACCGTTGGCGCAATGGCGCGTCCGCAGTATGGAACTCTTCCGCGAGTCGGACGCTAGTCAGTCCATTCACCGCCAGCTTTACGGCGAGGTGAGTGATTTTCTAGCTGCTTGTTATGCGCTTTTGCAGGGAAAACGCAGCGCGGAATTGGAAGAAAAAATTGCGGCGGATTCGATTACTGAGAATGTGCAACCTGTTCCGCCCGAAGAAAGTCGCGCGGCTGTTTATGTCCTCATCAAAAACGCGCATCGCGTCTTGAATAATCTTGGCCCGGACGCTTGGCGCGCCATTCAAAAAGATAGCAAATTGGCTTTGGATAAGACTGAGAGTTTTCTCTCTAATGCAAAAGACGCCTTTGAACAGGATAATTTAGGACAGGCGCTGGTTTTGCTGGAACAGTCCAAACCTTTTGCGGAGGCAACTGCCGAATGGAAAGCCCTCCGCGCTCAAACTTTGCGTGTTTCACTGTGGGAAAAATGGCAACGCGACCATGACGAAAAATTGCAATCGCTTCGTTATGACCATGAACTCTTGGACGCCATTCGCGCATACAAGGCGCAAAAACTGCCCGATGTGTATTGGCAAAAATCCAAAGCAAGGGAGTATACCCAGGAGTTAGAACGTCAATGTAGCGCGATGATACCTGAACTGTTGGGAGACCATAATGCGCCCAATAGCCCGTTGGCGGATACGCTAGCGCATTGGTTGGATGCTTCTTGGGCAAATCGCTCGCCTCTGCCTGCTGACTCAACGTGGACGGGGCAGGCATGGTTGGCTAGCATTTATCCAATGATTCTTAATAAAGACGTTGAAGGCATTGCCAGAGTGGTGCGCGGCGCGAATGCGCCAGCGAACATAAAAGAGGCTTTGGCTGGCATCCACGCCAAAACTTGGCAGTCTATTGTTAAACAAAAAGAGGCAGAACGCCGTGCTGTGGCGCAGCGCAAGCAAGACCGCCAACGGAACGTGATGATTGGCGCCGGGCTTGTCGCCATGCTTTGTATTGGCATAATTTTGCTGGGGCTTATTTTCCGCGAGCCAATAGGACAGGTGGTCAATGGAACCTACACGCCTACGCCAACTTTGACAGCTACGTCTACGCCGACTTTTACTCCGATGCCGACCTTCACGCTGACAGAAACGCCGACCCCGACGCTTATTCCCACTTCTACATTCATTGCGCCGGATGTTAAGGTCATTCTTCCTCCGCTGCCTGTTGCTGCCGAACAAGCATGGATTCTTATGCCTGATAATGCTGCCGCTGAACCGCCCGTAACGGATACAAAGATGTGGACGAAGGAAACCTCCGCAGATACAAATACAAAGGGCGAGACTTTCTACTCCACACAGAAGCCAGCCCGCGTTCTTTGGGAGACAGACCAGCCGCTGTACGGTGGTTTGTATGAAGTCTTTGTTTTGGATACTAAGTCTAAATCGGGCGGCATGGCGCCGTTGCAGTTTCAAGTTTTAGCGGATAAGAAACCCATCAATCCTTTCCGCGGGCAGCCGGTGGCGACTTTCAAATCATCGGCGCAAAAGCAAGCCGCTGACGAGTGGATATCTTTGGGCGTGTATGAGGTGGCAGACGGGCAGAAATTTGGATTGCTGACCAATATCCCCGCTTTGCAAGGAGATGCTTTCTTTGCGCTGAGCAAGGTTGTTATTGTTAAACTCTCCGACCCGCAAAAGACTCTCTATGAAGGGCTTCCGCAGGGGCGTGTGCTGTCTGCGTTGGCGGATGATGCTGCCTCTTCTGTTTTAGATGTTGCATCCAATGCAGCGCTGGGTGAAAACTATCAGGGCGCTGCATTTGCCGAGCCTGTGTCATGGGGCGGCGGCTTTCGCTCTTTGCCGTTGGATTTGTTGAAGGGTGTTTCCACAAAAGTCACTGTGCAGTGGAATTTTTCTGGGGTATTGCAGCCCGGAAAGTATCAATTGGTTGCGTTTATTCCCGCGCGTGACGCTACCGCGCAAGGAGAATTTTCGATTAGGCTCAATGGAAAACCCGTTGATAAACAAACGCTACCGCTTATTGACCAAAAATCCATGGCTGGGAAGTGGTGGCAGGGAGATATGTGGACCATTGCAGAGCCGGGAGCGGTAACCATCCGTTTGACGGTGGACCCGGCAGCCAACCCCGGTGGATTGCTTGGAATAGACGCTGTTGCCCTCTTGCGGGTGGAGTAAGTGGGGACACATGACAGCTAGACATATTCCCTTTGGCGAGCCAGTTAATCAGAGCGAATCTAAAGTCATCGAATATTTAATAAGCCGCCTACCAGATGGTTATGTAGTTTTATCTAACCTTTCGGTCAATCAAGGAGGGCATGATTATGATTTTGACGTTGTAGTTCTTGGAAAACATGCCCTCTATGCGCTCGAAATTAAAAACTACCGGATAATTCGTGGAAATGCGCGTGAATGGCAAATTCAAAAAGAAAACGGCGCGGTGGAGATTGCGCCGCGCAATCCGTTGGCACAGGCTTCTCTACAAGCAAGCGTCCTTAAGGGAAGTCTGAAAGGTTTGCACCCCAAATTCGGAAAATTATTTGTGCAAGATGCGGTTTGCCTTGCATGTGAAAAAGAGCCTGATATTAGGGACTTGGATGATAGCCCGAACCGTAAAAAGAAAATTCGCTGGTATAAGGGCATAGAAGAATTTCTAACCGACCCCAAAGCACTTATTTTCCCTTCGGAATGGAAACTAAAAATAGATGACATATCCGGGTTTCACGAGGAAATTATTCAAGCTGTTCAAAATGGATTTAGCGGCGGACAAAATGGATTTGGCTCTCCTCCACCCTTGCCTAAAAAAATATCGGGATATGACATTAAAGACCGCGCGTGGACTTCGCGTAGATATCGCGCTTATCTTGCTAGTCGAGAAGGACATTACCCCGAACGTTCGCTGCTGAAATTATATAAAGTCCCTGCGGCAGAAGACCCCTCTGGCGCAAAGAAATATGTGGAAAGTTTACGGAGGGAACTAGACGCATTACGCGCTGTTCGTGACAAGGGCGACCTCGCCAGCGGCGGCTATAAAAATGTTTCCATTGGATATGACGCCTTTCCACTCTATGGAAATGACCGTCAAATCCGCGAGTATATGGTCGTCATGGAGTGGGTGGAAGGAAAGTCGCTGCGTGATGTCATTACAAAATCCCGTCTGTCCGTTCGGCAAAAATATCAAATTGCGGCTCAAATTTGTCGTGGACTTGCGTTTGCTCACTCTGCTGGCGTTGTGCATCGTAATCTGAATTTGGAAAATATTATTTATGATATCAACGGCGTTGTAAAAATCGTCAATTTTGATTTTGCCAAATTTCTAGATTCTACATCGCTTAGCACTTTCACGGTTCCGGGCAACTTGCCCGAAGATGTCTTAAAAACATATTTAGATGATTTTATGAAAGAGCGAAAATATATCGCTCCAGAAATTCGGGGCGGAGACGGTTTGCCCAGTTACCATGACGCCACCCGCGAGACGGATTTATACGCTTTGGGCATTGTTCTATATGAATTATTTTCCGGAAAACTTTTAGAGAAAAACGCCCAATTGAATTTCGCTACTCTTGCAAGTAGCGATGATAAAGTAGCGCGCGGTATTGCCCTTTTATGCGCTGAATCTCCCGTAGAACGCACTAACCTTTCTTTGATGACCTTTTCGGCGGAATTAACTGAACGCGCTCAAATGTTGCAAAAAGATGAAAAACTGCCTGAACTTCCAAGCGGCTCTTCTTTTGACGCATATCGCATTATTGCGCGTATTAGTCATACTGCTATGAGTGATGTGTATCAGGCAGAGCATATCCAAAGCAAAGAAAAAATTGCCATTAAATTTTTACGCGCTTCCTCTGATGATGCCGCGCAGGAGTTGCGCGCTGCCTATCGCGCTTGGCGTGAAATAGACCCGCGTTATACGGCTCGCTGGTTGGGTGAGGGAGTGGCTTTTGCCTTGAACGGAAAAATTACGCCAGGCGAATCAAATGACGTAAACGCTTTGCGCGTTCACTATCTGGTTTCGGAATACTTGGAGGGACGGACGCTTCGTCAATTTTTGGAAAATGAAGTTCCGCCGTTGGAAACCGC
>Ga0172368_10001621_pt1 | contig 30269 bp, 18 predicted proteins | sample Lak11m_FD_114540 | JGI IMG/M metagenome (GOLD analysis project Ga0172368, IMG submission 114540) | Freshwater microbial communities from Kabuno Bay, South-Kivu, Congo - kab_022012_11m | ecosystem: Environmental > Aquatic > Freshwater > Lake | place: Democratic Republic of the Congo: South-Kivu...
GCGGCGCGCGGGCCGCAAGGACCCGCGGACGCTGCCCGCTGTGCGCTCTCGCCGGCGGCGGAGCATGCAAGCGCGTCGAGCGTCCCGAGCGGACCGGCGAGCTCGCCGGCGCGCGACAGCATCGCCGAGTCGAGCACGACGCGGTCGACATCACCAGCGTCTCGAACAGCCGCACGCGCGCCGCCTGCGCGGCATCCTCGGAGAGGGGTCGTTTGCGCGGGTGCGTCGCGCGTCGGCGTGTCCGGTCGATGGTGCGCAGCCCCTCGACCTCCGCGAGCGTGCTTGGCAGCGGGCCTTGGCAGCTCGACGAGGCCGCCGGCGGGCTGCTGGGCTTCCACCCCATGCACCCGACGCATCGCTCGCGGTGGGCTAGCCGAACCGGGCACCTGCGGTGCCCAACCCAGGCGTGGTCGACCTCACGCGGCCGCGGGAGCGCTCGGCTCGGCGGCGGGCGCCGCAGCAACCGCGCGCGAGCCGAGAAATACCTTGAACTCCCTTGCATCCATAAGGAGTGTGCCGTCTTTCGCCATCTCGGCCGGATCGAGCAGAATATCGGCAATGTGAGGCGATGTGTCGACCGCTCCCACGAGCACGACGACGAACATCTCGTCGTCGCTGTCATGTGCTTCGAGTGCCTTGGTCCACTGATTGCTGGACCAGTAGAACTCCTGCGGAGCGCCTTCCACCGATGACTTCACTTCGATCTTGCAGAGCGTGCCGGGCTGGCCACACAGGGCGCCAGATGCGTCCCGGTACCTGAAGTCGAACCCTTCGTCGTCGGCAGCCGGGCCTTGGAGCCCGTATTCTCTGCGATTTTCTGACACCCAATTCGCGTCGGAGAAGTCGGGCAGCAGATGCTGGAACTGCTCATAGACGTAGATTTCGCCCCAGAGGCCGCGAAGATCACGTTCGGCCTTGCTTTCTTTCGTGGAAGGCATCTTTCCCGACGCACCCTTCCCATGGTGCCTGCAGCCGCCAGCAGGCGCAACTGGAGTGCGATCGTTTGCTCGCAGCGCGGCGAAGTCGAGCGTGTCCACGACGTGCCTCTTGATGAGCTTTCCCACGTCGCCAAGCGGCCCCTTGCCCGCCTCGGCGAGGAGCCGCTCAACCGTCCCCCGCTGGCCAAGCAGGACCACCTCCCGCGCGGGCAGTACGTTGGCGAGTTGCGAGGGATCGCTGGCGCCGAGTTCCGGGAGCATGATCCATAGCTTGCGCCAGTCCGCGTGCGGTTCGTGAAACGCGCGCACCTCCGACAGGCGCTGCACCGTTGTGGGCGCCACAACCGACAGCGCCTGGCGCAAGGCACGCAGTAGCGCGTACTGTGTCGCCCACGCGCCGGTGCAGAACCCGGCGACGACCGCGTCGGACCGGATCGGTCCCGGATCGAAGGTCTCCTGCTTCTTCGCGGCGAGTGCAACGGCCACCTTCAAGAAGGCTTCCAGTACCGCCGCCGCTCTCTCCTCCCTCACTGCAACGGTCTGGTGCTCGTAGTCGTCACGCTCCCGATCAGCTCCTCCGAAATCGAAGGACGGCACTCGCGACGGCGCTGCCGCCGTCACGCGCGCCGCAAGAGGCGCCAGCTCCGAAGCCCCGGAATCAACGAGCGTTCGGAGATGCAGCAGCAGCGCTCCGTGCAGGAGTTCGATCGAGGCCGGAAAGGGCGTCTCGAGGAGGGCAGTCTCCGCGGGGAGTTGCTCCATGGCGTCGAGCACTGGCTGGAGCGCACGCCTGCGATCAGCCGTTCCATCTGCTCCCCAAGCGCGCAGCGCCGCGCAGGAGGCGTTGCGCAGCGCGGCGTGGTACGTCCGAGTGCTCTCGGAGTCCCACGGACGCAACGAGAGCGCAGCACGCGCCGACCGGACGTCGTCCCACTGGACGGCAAACAGCACGGCAAGTCGTAGTGCCTCTTCATCCGGGGCGAGCCTGCGCACCCCCCGCAACTCCGCGTCTAGCTCGGGGATCTTCACCCACTGCGCTAGCTCCGCCAGCGTGCGAGCGTTCTCAGCCCAGGCTTGTCGGAAGACCCCGACATTCTCTCCTGGGTGCTCCTTATGCCAGGCTGCCAGCACGTATGGACGTAGCGGTTCCATGCGCGCCGTTTCGAAGCGCGGCAGCGCGGTCGCGACCGCCTCGCGCTCTCCCTCCCTCTCTCCCGCAGCTAGGTTCTGTAGGACGAGCCAAAGACGCTTGCGCCAGAGGGTCTTGCAGCCGATGCCGAGCAGACCATCAAGACTCGCTTCGGTCATGAGCGCCTCCGCTCGCGCCACAATAGCGCAAGCGACCGCTGGGCGGTCTCGGTGAGCAGGCCCCGGGATGGCGGCAGTAGGGCGAGGCCAGGAAGTGCGCCCGCCGCACCCTCGATCTGGTGCCGCCAGCGAGATCCGCCCTCACGAAGTCGGGCGCCTCGCCGCCGACCTTGTACGACCGGGCACCGACATCGCCCGCGGCCGCTCGTCGGCATGGAAAGCGCAGACCCGGCCATGGGGCGGGACGGCGGCGCACCGGGCCGCAGCCTCCGGGCGCACCGTCGGCGGGGCGTCCGGCCGCCGGCGCCAGTGCGATTCGACACGCGATGCGCGGAAACGGAAGCGGATTGGAGTCCTCCCGCCTCGGATCACCGAAGATTCCGGCGTACCGCCTCGCGCCCCACCCAACCCCTCGAAATCCCGGACTTTTTCCTGAGCGCAGGGGGCTTTTCACGTGAAAGCCCCCTCGCGGACGAATTCTCCGGCGATTCCCCGGGGTTGCGGCGGTCCGAGGCGCCGGCGCCGATGCTCGAACGCGAAGCCGAGGTTCTCCCCGTCGCACGCACCGGGCGCCGGTTCCCGACGCGGGACATGGGACGGCGCCGGCCTCCGTGCGGCGGGGGTTCACGGCCACGCGGGAGGGTCGTCGGACGGCGGGCGAGCCGGACAACCGCTGGCTACTCGTTGAGCCCGCCGACCACAGCTTCGACGATCGCACGGAAGGTATCCACCCTCTTCAGCACGCAGTCCCGGACCGCGCGCGCCGCATCGGCCGCGCGGTTGAGGATGCGGGTCCCGTTCGGCCGGCTTCTTGCGCGGCATCCGGCCGCCCGCGCCCTCGCACCGCAGGACGGCATCGACCAGCGTCTCCGTGTTCCGCTGCAACAGGAGCACGCGGACCGCGGGCGGGACGCCTCGCTGCACGAGCACGGCGGCGGGATCCGTGGATGCGTCGACTCCGAGCTGCTCGTGCAGCCTGTCCGAGTCGAACACGGCGAAGACGGCTGTGCGCCGCGCGAGCAGTGCCGGGGCATCCTGGACGAGGGCCGTCACCTGCCTCGAGACGCCGCGGCACGGCTTCATGTGGATCAGTTCGCTTTGAAGCCGGCGCGCCTCGATTCCCACGCGATCCCCGACGCACGCGCAGAGCAGGCGGTGCGGCCCGAAGTTGGCGCCGAGCCCGTACACCTCCTGGTCCTCGTAGAAGACGAAACAGTCGCTCACGACCCGGCTCCGGTCGGGAACACCTGGCGCTCGTAGCCCTCGCTGCGCAGGTGCCCGATGCCCCGGAAGCGCTCCATCCATGTTCCCAGCGCCGCGGGGTCGGGCCTGAGCAGGCGTGTGGAGCGGTCGCCCGCGAGTTCGCAGAGGACGGCGGCGGCGGCGGGCTCGGCCAGGGCGTCGAGCAGGCGGTCGCTGTGGGTGGCGAGCACGACCGGGCGCCTTTCCGCGAGCTCGTCGAGCATCTGGAGCACGCGCACGAGCAGCAGAGGGTGCAGATGCGTCTCGGGCTCGTCGAAGGCGAAGAGACTCGCCTCCTCGCCCTGCCGGCACAGCGCGACGAAAGCCAGGTACGCGAGCATTCCGTCGGACAGCGAGTGCGCCGGCACGGGCTCGCGGACCCGGGCGAACTTCACCTGCAGGCCGATGTTCCCGCCTCCCGGGTCCGGGCGCAGTTGGACGCTCTCGACGTCCGGCCCTAGACCGAGCCGGACGTACTCCATCGTGTCGCGCCAATGGGCCTCGTCGTGCTCGTTGCGCAGCCGCATCCACGCGTTGGCGAGATTCGCCCCCAGCCGGGTGACACCCTCCGCCGGCTCGACGACAACCGACGTCCGCATGGGCGTGCGTTGCCGGCGTGCATCCTGGCTGATCCACGGCGGCGTCGTGTCGAACGGCACATGAACGCGGATCCGGGACAGGAGGCTCACCATCCGGGCGATGGCCGGCTGGGGGGGGAGCACGCCGAACGAGCTGAGCAGCGGTCTGTCCGGCGGGATCCGCACATCCACGAGCTTGCGCTGTGCCGTGTCGAAGACGCGCGTCGTTCCGGAGACACGCTCGAGGACATGAAGCGGCCCGGGCTCGTCGCCGACCGGTCCCTGGTCCAGGCGTTCGGACTCGATGGCGAGCTGGTCTCCGACCCGGGCAAACGAGATCTCGTAGACCAGCGGCCCGGTCCCGCCGGACGCCCCCACCTCGAAGACCAGGCGCTGGGCGCCGCTCCGAAGCAACTGCGGCACGCCTCCGTGGATCCCGTACAACTCCTGGAGGGAGTTCGCGGAGGCGGCGACCCGGCGCAGGATCTCGAGCGCCTCCAGGATGCTGCTCTTGCCCGTTCCGTTCTCGCCGATCAGGACTGTCAGCCCAACCAGATCGAGCCTCGCGTCCTCCAGGACACGAAGGCCCCGCACCCGCATGTAGCACAGCCGATCGGTCGCCAAGGCCACCTCCTCGCGGGCGTCCGGAACGGGCGCGGGCCGCAGACTCGCGGGACCGTCCTCAAACGCTCCCGGGGCTCGGGGGCTGCAGTTCCGCCTTGGTCGCCGCCGCTTCCGACGACCGCGCCGCAAGCTACAGGGCGGCACGTCCGCAGGCAAGGCCGAGGGCAGACGGGGGGAGGAGGCAGAACGGGAGCGGATGGTCGCCGCAAGTGCGCCGCGGCCTGCGTCGGCAGGCGACCGGGCAGAGCCTCGCCGCCGCCCCGGTGCCTCCCGGCACGGACATCGCCCGCGGCCGCCCGTCGGCTCCAGAAGCGCGGACGCACCCATCGGCGCGACACCGGCGCACGCGGCCGCGCGCCTCGTGTCGCACCTTCGGGCGGAGTCCGCGGGCGGCTGTGCGATTCGGCACGCGATGCCTGGAAACGGAAGCGGATCGGGCTCCACTCATCCCGGATCACCGAGAATTCCGGCGCTGCCGCCTCGCGCCCCACCCAACCCCTCGGAACCACGGACTTTTTTGCGGAACGCAGGGGGCTTTTCACGTGAAAAGCCCCCCTCGCGCACGAATTCTCCCGTGATTCCGATGGGTTGCGGCCGTCCCAGGCGGCAGCGCCGGAAAACGTGTGAATTCGCCGCCCCGATCGCGCCCCGGCCCTGATATCGTGCGTTTCCGGAGGTACCGCCCATGCCGTCCCGTCGCCGTCCGGCCCGTCCATCCGCCGCCGTGGCACTGCCCGATCCCCACGCGTCGCTCACCGTGCGCGAGCTCGCGGCGCTCGTGGACAAGCTGGTGGACGGCGCCAACGCGCGCATCCGCGCCTCCGACGCGGAGCGCGAGGGCGCCGCCGACGACCTGTTCCGCGAGGCGTTCGCGAACGAGCCGGCCCGGGTACTGGACGCCGAGCCCGGAACGCGCGTGTGCCGCGAGCTCTTCGAACGCGCGGACAAGGCGCTGCGCCTGTCGCCGGGCGAGCTGGACCTGTACCTGCGGGTCGGCGCGCTCAACCAGCGGCTGGAAGCCGACGGGCGCTGGGACAAGCTGGACTGGTCGGACAAGCTCGTGCTGGCGTCGCTGACGCGCCTGGACGACGGGATGGAGACCTTCCAGGAGGGGCTCCGGACCGCGATGCTGCCGTCCATGCGTGCCGGGGCACTGCGCGCGTGGGTGGGCTCGAGGATGCCGTCGCGGAACCCGGGACGCCCCGAAGGCCTCTCGTTCCGCGGCCGCGCGCAGCTCACCGACGGCGGGCTGCGGCTGTCGGATCCGGAAAGGCGCGCCCGCTTCGCGGGTCAGTTCCGCGCAGCGCCGCCCAGGGAGCGCCGGCGGTTCCTCAAAGAGCTGCGCGACGCGCACCGCAACCTCGGGCTGCTGCTGGAAGAGCTCGCGCGGTAGCCGCGGCAGCGGGCGGGGCGGCGCCGAGGGCCGCAAGCACCCGCGGGACGCTGCCCACCCGGCGCGGGTCCGTGTCCGCACGCCGCGGCCTCCGGCCTCCGATTCCGTTGCCTTGCCTGCTCCTCCGGGTTCGAACGTCCGACCTGAAAGACCGACCCGGAAAGACTTGCTGCCGGGTGACGGCGCCGATAGCCTGCGAGCGAGGTCGGTGCCCCTGACACCCCGGCATCCCCTGCGGGGCAGTCGCGGGAGGGTCAAGGGCTGCTTCCGACACTGCCGTTCCGGTGGACGGCCGCACGTCGACGGGGCGAGGCAGACATGGACGTGAACGTCGGAATCGTCGATCAGCAGGTTCGGGCGCTGGCTCTGCGCCTCAAGTCGCAGCTCGACGACGCCGTCGGGGTTCACCTCGACGACACTGCGGCGCGTTCCGTCGCGTTCGTGGTGCTTTGCCAGAAGGTCATGCTGGGGCTCACCGACGACGAGGCCGTCGAGGCCCTCACCGAAGGAGGAGGGGACTTCGGCGTGGACGCAGTCGACGTCTCGGACATCTCCGACGGCTCGTTCACCGTGACTCTGTTCCAAGGGAAGTACCACCATGCCAACCTGGAGGGCACCAGGGGTTTCGAGCAGAACGCCGTTCTGAAAGCCGTGCAGGCCGTGCGAATGCTGCTCCGACCCGACGCGCCAGACAACCTCAACCCGCGTCTGCAGGTCCGGGTCGAGGAGATCCGCTCGCTCATCGCGGAGAACATACCGCGCGTGCGCTTCGTGCTGTGCAGCAACGGGCAGCGGTGGGCATCGGACGTCCAGGCGCTCATCGACCGCGAGCGCTTTCCCGACAGCGTCCGCTTCGAGCACCTCGACCACGACGACATCGTGCGCGTGCTCCAGAAGCCTGCCAGCGTCAAGGACACGCTGCACTTCGCCGGTCGCTCCATCGTCGAAGACCTCAACTACTCGCGGGTCTTCATCGGCAAGCTCCCGGTGGCGGAGCTGGCGCGCCTGATGGATGCCCACGGCGACCGACTCCTCGATCGGAACATCCGGCGCTTTCTCGGCTTCGAGGGCAATCGGGTCAACCTGAACATCCAGCAGACGCTGCGCAGCGACGCGGACCGGACGAACTTCTTCTTCTACAACAACGGCATCACCCTCACCTGCGACCGGTTCGAGTTCAACGCGCTGCAGCCGGAGAACCACGCGGTCAGAGTCGACGGACTCCAGATCATCAACGGCGGGCAGACGAGCAGGACGGTGCAACTGACCCTCGCCGCGTTTGCAGCGCCTCCCGCGGGTCTGGAGCACACGTTCGTGCTCGCGCGGCTCTACCAGCTTCCCGCCGAGGCAGGGCCCCAGGGCCAGCGCATCACGTGGGCGACCAACAGCCAGAGCCTCGTCGACCTCAAGGACCTGCGGTCGAACGATGATCGGCAGAAAGCGCTCGAACTGTCGGTGCGCGATCTGGGCTTCGAGTACCGGCGACAGCGGGCGGAAAAGGCCCTGGCGCGCAACGAGATATCGACCGGCACGGCAGCGGAAGCCGTCCTCTCGGTCTGGTGCCGGATGCCGCATCGGGCGCGTTTCCGTTCCATCCAGCACTTCGACGAGCTCTACGACACCATCTTCAGCCCGGACCTCAACGGTGCGCAGCTGGTCGTCGCCGTGCTGCTGCTGCGTCTTGCCGAGAACAAGCGCAGGAACCCGCCGGCCGGTTCGCCGGACTGGATGCCGTATGCGTCCTACTTCGCCGCGTGGCTCATGGGGAAGTCGCTGCTCGCAGACCTGAAGGTGCCGCTGGGCAGGCTCGACCATCGGAACTTCGACGCCGCACGCCAGCTCGTCGAGACCAGGGGCGAGGCGTACTTCCAGGCTGCACTTGAGACGCTCGGCGACGCCCTGGGGAAGGTCCTCCCTTCACTGCACGTCGGCCTGCACAAGCTCTCGGCCACCTTCCGGCGCGTCGACCTGTTCGATTTTCTGCCGGACCCTTGAGCCGTCGGGGACCCGGCGCCGACCGCTCCGGCAATCGCCTGCGACGATCGGACGGGCGGTGCAGCGCTCCGCGCACCGCAACCTCGGGCGGCTGCTGGGCGAGCGCGGGCGCCAGCCGCCGCCGCAGGCGTGCCGCGGGGCGATCTTCGACGACCTGCGCGCGCGCTGCCGGTGCCGCGGCCTGGCACCCGCGATCCGGGATGATTCTCCCAGGACAGGGGAAGTCCCCGGACGAGCCAGGCAGCAGCGTACCGGACTTGGCAGGGGGAACCGGCCCGGCGCTCAACGCCTGGCGAGAAGCCTCGCCAGCACGCCGGACCGGCTCTCGATGCCGGCCTTGTGCAGCACGGCGCTGACGTGCAGCTCGACGGTCTTCTCCGAGCAGCCCAGCGCATGGGCGATGGCCCTGTTCGCGAGCCCGCGCGCCAGATGCTCCAGCACCTGCCGCGCCGTGAGTTCCCAGCGGGCGGCCTGCACCGCCGCGAGCTCCGCCACTCCTTCACCGCCCGGTCGAAGTCGGACTCGAACGTCGCGTCCTCGAAGACGCGGAAGCGCTCGTACCGGGCCTCGGCGTGTTCCCTGGCGAGCTCCGCCGAGCCGCGGCCGGCCGAGCGCAGAATCTCGCGGTCGTTGAGGGTGAGAAACCCGTCCAGCTTCGCGATCCAGTCCGCCATCTTCATCGGGATGTGTCGCTCGGCCTGGCTCTGCGCGAAGACCAGGTACTGCTCCACGAGGTTGTCGAGCGCCCGAAGCTCCGCCTCGTCGAGGTAGTTCTTGGCGATGCTCACGTCCGACTTGCGCACGCGCGCTCCCTCCCACGACGTGAGGCCCGTGTGCGGCCCGCCGGCGTCGGCGCGCTCCACGATCAACTCCGCGGCCGTTCTGCCGTGGATCGCGTAGTGCACCTTGTCTTGCACCGTGGCGAAGAAGTCGCGGGTGAGCTGCACGGTCGGGTCGTAGTCGACGCTGGTCGCGTAGATGTCGGTGATCTTCTGGTAGAAGCGCCGTTCACTGGTCCGGATCTCCTGGATGCGGACGAGCAGTTCGTCGAAGTACCGGTTCCAGCGCTCGGGCTTCTTGAGGCGCTCGTCGTCGAGCACGAAGCCCTTGACGATGTACTCCCTGATCTACTACTTCGCGGAATCTTGGAGCAGCGCGCAGATTTCCCGGGATCGCTCACCCCGAGGGAAGCGGAGCGCGCAGCTTTTTCTCTTGCGCGCGGAGCGGACACGAGGGGCGCCGGTGGGCCCTCGTGTCCGCGCGAGCCAAAGAGCCGGCTCGCGCTCCCCTCGGGCTGAGCGATTGGGTTGCGGGCGTCGGCCCGCCCTGAGTTTCTCGGTCGCCCAGCGCCGGAAGCGCACGCCGGCCCGGCTGCGGACCCGGTAGCCGACCGCCAGCACCATTTCAAGGCAGTGGCTCTTCGACGGAATCCGTGGGTTGGAGAGGCGGGACCGCGGCGTGGGAGCCGCAGCCGATGGCCGCATCGGTGGTTAGCCGACGGCCGATGTGCGCGACGACGAAAACCGCGGCCGTCGGCCGACAACCGTTCCGGCCGTCGGCCGGAGCCCCCAGTGGGTCGTCAGTCCGCGTCCGCGCACAGATTCGGCCGGGGAGCCTGAATTCGGGGAGAAATGGTTCTCACGGCCTGCACGGCGTCCGGCACGCGCCGTCCGCGCAGAGCTGGCTGGTACACTGGAGCGCTCCGACGCAGGACTCGCCGTCCTGCATGAGGCGCGTGCAGGTGGCGTGATCGCAGACCGTGGAGGCGCACTGGGTATTCGCGGTGCACGCCGCGCCCGCGGTCCTGTAGGGTGTACACAGACCGCCGGGGCCGCACCAGAGCCCGTCCGCGCAGAACGCCGGCGCCAGGCACGGCTGCCCGTTCCCCGGCAGGCCGCCGCAGCGCGCGCCGGTCGCGCCATTCACGCAGAAGAGTCCTTCCGCGCACAACGAGCCCGCGGGGCCACACGATGCGCCCTGCATGGCGTACGCATGGCACGTGCCGTTGCAGTACGAGCCCGCGGCACAGTCGCCCGTGGCCTCGCCGCCCGGAGGCCGGCACGACCCGCCGGTCGCGACCGGCGCGGCGCAGCGGCCCTGCACGCCGCCGGAGGGATTCGCGCCCGTGCACGCGAGCCCCCGCGCGCAGGACCATCCGAACCAGCACGGCGCGCCCGCGGCGAGCGGCGTTCCGCACGTGCCGGAGAGCGCAGAGGGATCCGACACGAGACAGGCCAGCGCCGGCGCGCAGCTCCGCGTCGCGCGCACGTCGCACGCGCTGCCCGCGGCGCCGGCGGCGTGGCAGGCTCCGCCGACGCAGTCGAGGCCGGCATGGCATCTGGGCTGCCCGCAGCACGCCTGCCCCGCGTCGCCGCACGCGACGCAGACCGCGCCCGCGCAGGTGAAGGCCTCCGCACATTCGCCGCCGGCCCGGCACGCGCCCGCCGCGCGGCGCGGGACGCAGCGGCTCGTCGCGGCGTCGCAGTAGAGCCCGTCGGCACAGGGAGGCTGGCCCGGCGTGCCGCAGGAGTCTCCGGCGACGCGGGCGATGCAGCGCCCGGGACACGCGGAGAGATCGCAGGCTGCCTGCACGCACTCCGCGTCGGCGAAGCACGATCCGCCGGCCGGCACGAGTCCGGCCGTGACGTCGGCGCACGCGCTGTCGACTGCCGTGGCGTCGGATCCGCAGCGTGCCGCGGCGATTGCGGCGAGACAGCCGTCGCGCCGCGCGGCGTCGACGCCGGCGCGTCCGGCCAGCACGGCCGCGCGCACGTCCGCCCGGCTGCGGAGGCACTGGGAGGTCTCGGCGGAGACGCACGCGTCCACGGAAGTGCGAAGCAGCGGCGTGTGGCAGCGCGCGACGAGCTCGCAGGCGGCCGCGGCGCGCCTCGCGCACAGGTCGTCCAACTGGCTCGCGCCCGCGGCGCCGCTCTGGAGCTGCCCCGGCGTGCAGCGTCCGCCGACCGTGCAGTCGCGCAGGCACACGTCCGTGCCCCCGTTCGTGAGGAAGCATCGCGAGCCGGCGGCGCACTGCCATCCCTGCTCGCGCGTGCAGGCCGGAGCGCCTGCGGGAACGTCCTGCCCGGAGAGGCACTCGTAGCTGGCGGGCCGTCCGATCGGCGGCGGCAGCATCGGGCTCCCGAGCGACGATGCGTCGGCACACGCGAGGCCGGAAGCGCAGGAGCCCGCGGCAGTCCAGCCGGCGCAGACGTCTCCGCCGGGACACGACGCCGGCGCGCTCCAGCCGAGGCATCCGTTCGAGTCCGCCGTGCAGGTCTGCACCTCGCGGCCGGCGCATTGCGTGGCGCCCGCCGGGCCGCACGCGCTGTTGCAGGTGCGGCACCGGTCGGCGCTGCAGTATCCGCCCGACGGGCACGCGGCCGCGGCGCTCCACGCGAGGCATCCGCCGGAGCGCTCGACGCACGTCTGCACCTGCGTGCCCGCGCAGCGGGTCGCTCCGGGCCAGCCGCACTCGTCCTCGCAGCCCGTGCACTCGCTGCCGCTGCACGACGTTCCCGAGGGGCACGGTGCCGGAGCGGCCCACGAGAGGCATCCGTCGTCGTCGGCGAGGCATGCCTGCACCAAGGTTCCCGAACACCGGACGGCGCCGGCCGTGCTGCAGGGGTTCTGGCACCCTTCGCAGCGGCCGCCGACCGTGCAGTTGCGCAGGCACACCCCCGAGGTCGGCGTGCGCGCGATGCAGCGGTGGCCCGCGGGGCACGCCGCAGGCTGCGACGGCACGCACGAGGCCGCGCCGGGCGGATCGCCGCCGCCGGGTGCGAGGCATTCGTACGCGCCGAATCCGGACACGTCCCTGCACTCGCCGCCGGACGGGCAGTTCCCCGCCACCGTCGCACCGGCGCAGTGCTCGCCCGCCGGGCACGCCTCGATGGGGCCCCAGCCGCGGCATCCGCGCCCGTCCGCGATGCAGTTCTGCACCTGCGTGCCGTAGCACTGCGTTTCTCCCGCGGCACAGGCATCGTTGCAGCTCCGGCAGCGGCCGGCCTCGCACCAGCCGCGCACGGGACACGGCGCCGCCGCGCTCCACTGGAGGCATCCGTGCGCGTCCGCCGTGCAGGTCTCCACGTTCGCGCCGGAGCACCGGGTCGCGCCCGCCGTGGTGCAGCCGGGTGCACAGGCGACGCACCGATCGCCGCCGCAGTACGAGCCGGAGGGACACGATGCGGGCGCACTCCACGCGAGGCATCCCGTCGCATCCGCCGCGCACGCCTGCACCTGTGTTCCCGTACAGCGCGTGGCCGCCGGCGCCGGGCACGTGTTCGTGCAACTGCTGCAACGGCCGCCGACCGTGCAGGTGCGCAGGCAGACGCCGTCCGTCGGCCCGCCCGGAAAACAGCGGAAGCCTGGCGGGCACGTCCATCCCGCCGCTTTCGTACACGGACTGGAATCCGGCGGATCCGGCGCGTTCGTCACGATGCACGCGAACTCGCGCAGCCCCGTCTCGTCCACGCAGTACTGCCCGGACGGGCAGGTGCCGGCGCCCGTCGAGCCGACGCACGTCCCGCCGGAGGGACACGCCGTGCCCGCGCTCCAGGTGAGGCACCCGTGCGCATCCGCGGTGCAGGTCTGCACGAGCCCCGCGGCGCACTGCGACGACCCCGCGGGGGAGCAGGTGCCGTCGCAGACGGCGCAGCGGCCGGCCGCGCAGAAGCCGTTCGACGGGCACGCCGCGGGCTCGCCCCACGCGAGGCATCCGTGCGCGTCGGCGGCGCAGGTCTGCAGCTTCGTGCCGGCGCAGCGCGTGCGGCCCGGCCCGGGGCAGCTCTGCACACAGGCGACGCAGGCGTCGCCGGCGCACTGGTTTCCGCCGGGGCAAGGCGCGGGGGCGCTCCAGGCAAGGCATCCGTACAGGCTCTCCGTACACGTCTGCGCGAGCGTTCCGGAGCACCGGACGGCCCCGGCCGGCGAGCACGAGTCCGTGCAGCCCGACTGGGGCTCGCCGGTGCAGCCGCCGTCCCTGCAGACCGCGCCGCCGGTGCACTCCTGCGGCGTTCCCCAGACCATGCACCCGCCGGCGGCGAGGCACGACTGGATCCGGTCGCCGGCGCACTGCGTCTGGCCGACCTGCGCACAGGTGCTGCGGCAGGCCGGGACGGAGTCCGGCTCGCAGGCCGGCAGAGCGGGGAGGAGCGCGCACGCCAGAGCGCCGCGCATGGCGGCGCCGAGAGCTTGCCCGAGGCGGCGGGCCGGGCGGCCGAAAGGGGACGCCATCGGAATTCCTCCTGCGGAAGGGCCCGCAGGCCCCCGGTCCGGGCGATCATACTTCTACTGGAAGGGCTCGAACTCGCGGCCGTCATCGAGAAGGAGTACCGGCTGCGGCCGTAGCCTCGTGGCGGCCAGGCAAGGGCAGTTCCCGTCTTTGCGAGGTGCATGACTGGGAAGCGTTACCGCACACGTCTATTCGGACGCGACCTCGTCGGAGAGCTCCTCCGGGGAGGTCTGGATGGCGGCCACGCCGTGCGCCGCCAGCACTTCCATGAGGCGTGCTCGCGAAACGCCCAGCAGTTCGGCCGCGCGGCTCTGCGAGGCGCGGCCCATCTCATACCACTTGCAGACGGCCGCCTGCTTGAACGCCTCCGCGAAAGACGCACGGTCGAGACGCAGAACGGCAAGCGCGTCGTCGGGAAACTCCACCGTGATGGCCAGCGGCATGGGAGTCGTCCTCCGATGTGAAAATGGCACGGAACCAAGGCGGCAGCAAGCACAGCGCGACCGTCGGACCCGTCCGCATTGACGGACGACGCCGGAAGAGCCACGATGCCGCCGGGATGGTCCGTCTCTGCCTTTCCGGTGCGCTGATCCTCGCCGGCTGCGGCGGCGTACCGGCGGCGCCCTCCGCCGTCCACGCGACCGCGAGCGCCGGGCGACCGCTCCGCGGCAGCGTCGTCGTCGCCATCGACGGGCGCGAGGTGGCTGCCAGCCCCGCCGGACCGTGCTCGATCGGCGCCGGGCCTTTCTGGACCTTCGATTTTCCCGACTGGGAGGCCGCCGACCGCGAAACGATCCTGCTCGGGCTTTTCGACGAGTCCGGCCGCGGCGTTTGTGCCTACTCCTTCCCGCTGGCGGGCGCCGCGCACTTGTCGTAGCCCACGCAGCGAGAGGCATGCGCCCGCAGCGAAGGGATCTCGTTCACGACGTACCGCTACGGCGAGATCGTGCCCTACAGGGTGGCCGGATACTCGTACTGCGGGTCCGACGGTTCGCGCACAAGCAGCGTCGTCTTCGACTGACCGTCGCCTCCGGCCGCCGAAACCTCCGTCCCTCGGCGCGGGTTGAAATCCACGTCGTTTCCGCTGCTCCGGGAGATTCGACCGCTGCACCGATGAGTTTCCCGTGCTGCTGGAGTCATCCCGACGGACGCCGCGATGACGGCGCCGAGGAATTCCACATGACGGACCGGAAGGTTGCGGTGGTGACGGGAGCCATGGGTGCGCTGGGCATGCCGATTTCGACGGAGCTGGCGCGGCGAGGCTTCCTCGTGGTGCTCGTGGGCCGCGACGAGGCACGGCTCGCGGCTGCGAAGGCACGAGTGGAGGAGAATTCGGGCGGACACGCGGAGTCGCTGGTGTGCGACCTCGCGTCGCTGGACTCCGTGCGCGCGGCCGCGGCGGAGCTCGTGCGGCGGCACCCGAGGATCGACCTGCTCGTGAACAACGCCGCGACCTTCACGGGCACCCGCCGGACCAGCAAGGACGGCCACGAGCTGATGCTCGCGACGAATCACCTCGCGCCGTTCCTGCTGACGCTGCGCCTGAAGGACGCGCTCTTCGCCGCGCCGGGCGCCCGCGTGGTCTGCATGACCATGGGTTCCAACAAGCCGCCGCCGTTCGACGACCTGCAGTCGGAGAGGAAGTTCAAGGCGCTCGACACGCTCTTCGCGACCAAGGGCATGGGTCACTTCTTCGTGCGCGAGCTGGCCGAGCGGTGGAAGGGCCGCGTGGCGGTGTTCGCTGTGAACCCGGACATGACCCGCACGACGCTCGTGAAGGAGGCGCCGCTGCCGCTGCGCATCGTGTTCGCGCTGTTCGGGCAGACGCCGGAGAAGGCGAAGGCAGGAGCCGTCCACGCGGCGACCTCGCCGGAGCTCGACGGCAAGACGGCGCTGTACTTCGCGAAGAAGAAGGGCGAAACGTTCATGCCCGAGTCCGCGGACCCCGCGCTGCGGGCGAAGCTGTGGGACGTGTCGGCGCGGCTGACGGGACTGGCGGCGTGAGCGAAGCGGAGCTCCTCCGTGCGGCGCGGGCCGGCGATGCGCGGGCGTTCGAGGCGCTCGTCGGACCGCATCGCGCGGCGCTCCTGGGGCACTGCTACCGGCTGACGGCCTGCTGCGCCGACGCGGAGGACGCGGTGCAGGACGCGCTCGTGCGGGCCTGGCGCGGCGTCGGGGGCTACGACGGACGCGGCGTGTTCCGGGCATGGCTCTTCCGCATCGCGACGAACGCGGCGCTCACGGGGCGCACGCGGCGCACGACGACGGATCGGCTGGTGCCCGCAGCGAAACCGGGCGATGCGCCGGGTGCGCCGCTCGAGGACGCTTTCGTGGAGCCATGTCCGCCCGCGTTCTGGTCGCACGAGGTCGGGCCCGAGGCGCGCCTGAGCGCGAAGGAGAGCATCGCACTCGCCTTCGTCGCGCTCGTGCAGGAGCTGCCTGCGTCGCAGCGCGCGGTGCTCGTGCTGCGCGACGTGCTCGGCTGGAGCGCCGAGGAGACGGCGGACACGCTGGAGACGACCGTGGCCGCAGTGAACAGCGCGCTGCAGCGGGCGCGCGCGTCGATCGACCGATGGCGCGCGACGGAGCCCCGCGGCTCGGACGAGCGCCTGCGCGAGCTGGCCGGGCGTTACGTGCGTGCGTGGGAGTCGGGCGACCCCGCGGCGCTCGCGGCCTTGCTGCACGCGGACGCGCGGCTCACGATGCCTCCCGTGCCGCTCTGGTTCGAAGGCCGCGAGGCGATCGCCGGGTTTCTGCAGGGGCTGTTTGTGCAGCTCGGGGAGCGGCGGGTGGTGGAGCTCGAAGCGTCGGGCGGGCCGGCGTTCGCGACCTACGTGCGCGCGGGCGGCGCGCTGCGGCTCCACTCGATCTCGGTCGTGCACGTCGCGGGGTCGGCCGTCGACCGGATGGACGCGTTCGCGGATCCGGCCGTCCTGAAGCGTTTCCTGCTTCCCGCGGAGCTCGGCTGACGCGTTGCCGCGCGTCCTTCGCGGCCGCACCGCCTCGACCTGCCGCCGCTCGCGACGGACCCGGGCCATCCGAGGTAGACAGGTGCCCGGGCGGCGCGCGCCGCTCCGAGGCCACCGATGACCGAGCCCGCACCCACGGCCGCCCCCGACGCGAAGCCGACATGGTCCTTTCCTCGCGAGTTCTGGCTTGCGAACTTCATGGAGCTGTGCGAGCGCGCCGCGTACTACGGTTTCTTCATCGCGCTCACGCTCTACCTGACGAACGTCGTGGGCTTCTCGGACAAGGAGACCGGGATCGTCGGCGGCGTCTTCTACGCGGGCATCTACCTGCTGCCGCCGTTCACGGGCGCGGTGGCGGACCGCATCGGGTTCCGCAGCGGGCTGGTGCTCGCCTTCGGGCTGCTCGCCTGCGGCTACACGCTGCTGGGGCTGTTTCCGCACAAGGTCGCGGTCCTCTTCTTCCTCGCCGTGGTCATGACGGGCGGCTCGTTCATCAAGCCGCTCATCACGGGCACGGTGTCGAAGACCTCCAGCGCGGAGAACCGGGCGCGCGCCTTCTCGCTGTTCTACTGGGTGGTGAACATCGGCGCGTTCGGCGGCAAGACGTTCGTGCCGTTCATCCGCCAGGGGCTCGGCCTGCAGTACGTGAGCCTGTTCTCGGCCGCGATGGCGCTGGTGGCCATGCTGTGCGCGCTGCTGCTGTTCCACCCGTCGCAGCGCGCCGGCGGGGCGCCCACGACGGCCGAGGCGCTGGCCGCACTGCGGGGCATCTTCACGCAGCCGCGCCTCGTCGCGCTCACGCTCATCGTGGCCGGGTTCTGGACCATCCAGAGCCAGATGTACGCGACGATGCCCAAGTACGTCATCCGGCTGCTGGGCCCCGGCGCGAAGCCCGAGTGGCTGGCGAACGTGAACCCGCTGGTGGTGGTCCTGTGCGTGGTGCCGGTGACGCAGCTTCTCCGCAAGCACCCGGCGGTGAACTCCATGCTCGTCGGCATGGCGCTGATGCCCCTGTCGGTGCTGGCGATGGCGACGAGCCAGGCGGGTCCGGCCGGCGCGGTGCTGGGGATGCACCCGCTCACGGTGATGATGACCCTCGGCATCGCCATCCAGGGGTTCGCCGAGTGCTTCATCTCGCCGCGATTCCTCGAGTATTTCTCGCTGCAGGCCCCGCGCGGGCAGGAGGGGCTCTACCTGGGATTCAGCCATCTGCACTCGTTCTTCTCGGCGCTGGCGGGATTCTTCCTGTCGGGGTTCCTGCTGGACGCGTACTGCCCGGACCCGGCGAAGCTTCCGCCGGGATTGACCGAAGCGCAGCGCGCCGCGTACTACGCGGATGCGCACAAGCTCTGGTACGTGTTCATCGCCATCGGACTCGCGGCCGCGGTCGCGCTCGCGGTGTTCCGCGCGATCACGGTGCGGCTCGACCGGAAGGCGGCGGCGTCGGCCGGGTGACGGGGCGATCGGTCGTCCATGGTGCTGAAGGACGCGGCGAGCCGCCTCGCCGCAGCCCACGCCGGAAGCTGCGCGGATACGCTTCGCAGGCGACGGCGGTGCTGCTGCTGTCGCGGGCGGAGCGCGCGCCGCGCTGGCACCTGGCGCGGCTGGTCGAAGCGGAGGATTGTCGGCTCTGCGCGGGGCCGCGGCCGGTCGAGGCGCAGTTCCGGACCGGATCGGAGTCGCCCGGTGCGCGTCGATGCAGCGCCGGCTCTCGAACGCGGCCGCGGACCCGGCGGACTCGTGCACCTCGCGAAGGCGAAGCGCGGACTGCGGCTGCCGGTGCACTCGGAAGACCGCACGGACGCCGCCGAGCCCCGGGGCGCTCCCGACGCAGCGCCCGCTCACGGTGGCGGCGGTCGCGACCGTCGGAGGGCGCCCGCGCTCGAGGCCGCCCCCGGCGCCCCTGCGGCGGCGCTCGCGGCGCGGTTGACCCTGCGAAAGGGTCGCTTTAGTATCACTTGAGGAGGTGAGAAATGCTACCAATCCTGACGCCCGTCACGGAGATCAAGCGTTCGGCCACCAAGATCATCGCGCGGCTGAAGAGGAACCGGGTCCCGGTGCTCATCACGGAGCGGGGCCGCTCGGCCGCGGTGCTCGTGGACGTGGCGACGTGGGAGGCGATGCAGGAGCGAATCGCCGTCCAGCAGGGCATTGCGCGGGGCGAGCAGGCGCTGCGCGAGGGCCGCGTCATCTCGCAGGAAGAGATGAAGAAACGGTTCAGGAAATGGCTCGACGCTGCAAAGTAGTCTGGACGGCGCCCGCGAGCGAGGATCTCGCGGAAATTGCCGAGTGGATCGCGGCGGACAACCCTGGCGCCGCCGCGAAGCTGGTCGCAAGGGTGCTTCATTCCGCAGATTTGCTCGCCGACTTCCCGGACATGGGCCGACGCGCGCCCGAAGACCCATCGAGAACGTGTCGAGATGTCGTCGTCGGCCCGTGCCGGGTCTTCTACCTGCACGCGGGCGGCCAGGTTTCCGTGTTGCACGTCTACCGCTCGGAGCGGAACATCACGCCCTCGATGCTGCAATGACCCATGCCTATCCGGTCGGCCCATCGGGCGCTCCGACCGACCGACGGCGATGGACGGGCGTCCCGTCGCGTGCCGCGTCACGGCACGAACCGGCACCTGAAGGAGCGGCACGCGCAAGGGCACGCCCATCCCACCTGCTCCGACCATCCGCTTGCCCAATGGGCCAACCGGATAGGCATGCAATGACCCTTCGGCGGAACGTTTCTCTTCGCCGACCTCATGCCATGCGGCCACGGACATCGTCCGCGGCGACTCGTCTGCGGCCGGCCTTCGACACACGCGGACGCATGAATCGGGCTCTTTGCCGTCGAGCATGGACGACCTGACACGAGGGTCGGAACGCCTGACCTGCCGGGGGGAGGACTCCGAGGCGGACCGACGCCTGCTCCGCTACGGCGGCTCGAAGGCGAGCGGATAGAAGCCGCGGGTGTCCTTCACGAGCCCGAAACCGCCGCGTCCGCTCAGCCGGACCACGTCGACGCTCCGGCCGGACCCGGCGGGCGCGACCTGCCACTCCCGCTCGACTTGGTTGGTGAGCGTGCCGATGCGGAACAGGCTGGTGTCCGTCGTCGCGTAGAGCCAGTTCCCGTCGGGATCCAGCGCCAGCGACACGCTCAGTTGCGCGCCCTCGGCCAGGGCGATGCGGTCGACCACCTGCCAGGCACCGGGATCCTCCGCCGAGCAGTCCACGACCGTGATCGACGCGTCGCCGAGGTTGCTCACGTACAGCCGCCGGAACGACGGGTGCAGCTTCACGTCGGCCGGGGAGCGGAACGCGCCGCCGAGAATGCGCTCGCCGGGAACGAACTCGCACGAGGCGTTGCGCGACAGCACCACGAGGTTGTCCTCGTTCTGGTTGGCGACCACGACGCGCAGCCCCGTGTCGGCGAGCATGTACGGGATGACCGTCGGGTTCGAATAGCGGGCGTGCGGGCCCGACGCGAAGTCGACGCCGGCGTTGCACACCATGTAGACGGAGGGCTCCGACGTGGACACGTACAGCACCGAACCGAGCGTCGAGTAGACGAGATTCGAGAGGACGGTCGGCGACCGCGCGGGCAGCGTGATCGACCGGGCGGTCCCGAAGCCGGCGCCGCCCACCGGCGTCCCCACCCTGGAGACCGTGCTGCCGCAGCTCACGTAGGCGGCCTCGGTTTGCGCGTCGAAATGCAGGTCGGACACGATGATGTCCGGGCACGAGGCCAGCGGGAGACTCCGACCGGGCGCGGAGTACGGGCTTCTGAAGCCTTCCAGCGCATGGTTCGAGAAACGGAGCGCGGAGCCCGAGCCCGAGACCCGCTGGGTTGCGACCAGCACCTCTCCGTCGGGCGCGACGTCGACCGCCCAGTAGCCCGGCGGGTTCGCGGTGCGCTTGTACGGACCGACCCTGTTGAAGAAGCCGGGGGGCACCGCCGCAGGATCCGCCGCCGTGTTCGCGTCGGCCCGCACCTCGGTGATGCTGGCGGCCCCGTCGCCGTCCTCGTCGGGATAGGCGTAGTCACCGGCCTGGAACTGCATGTCGGCGCGCTGTCCGACCTCGACGCGGAACGCCTTGGGCGCCGCCGTCGCGACCCACGTCTCCCCCGAGAACCAGTCGAGGCCGAGGAAGAGGTCCCGACCCGCCGGCAACTCCGGAAGGTCCGCCTCGAAGGTCCCGTCGCCGATGCGCGCGTCGACCTCGGCGACCCGGGTGCCGCCGGCGTCCAGGACGCTCAGCTTCCCGGCGAGGTTCGGGAGGCCCAGAAACGCGGAGAAGAGCGGCATGGGCGCCGTGATTCCGGAATCGGGCTGCCGGCACGCCGGGAGGGCGATCGCGGCTGCAAGGAAGACGCGGGCGGATCTCATCGAACGTCTCCCGGCAGCGGGCCGCTCACGTGCAGGCTCCCGGTGCGTTCCCGGGTCAGCAGGACGATGCCCGCGGCGCTGCCGCCCGCGACGACGGCCACGCCGGTCCAGAACCACCACGTCTGGTACCATTTCGGCGGGATTTCGGTCATTTCGGCGTAGACTGCGGTGGTCTGGCCCGGCTCGACGAAGACGTCCGACTGCCAGTCGTGGAATCCCTCCCGCGTCATCCCGACCGCGTGCGTGCCCGGGGCGACGCCGGTCCTGGGCCGCAGCGGCAGGCGGCCCAGGTCCTGGTCGTCGAGGCGCACCAGCGCGTCGGCCCGGCTCGCGGAAAACGCCAGCGTCCCGGGCTCCGCCGAGTCGACGCCGAGCAGACGGCGCGCCGCGGTGCGCACCGCCGGAATGAGCTGCTCCTTCACGCCGCGGAACGACTCCGTGACGCGGTTGTCGACGCGCACGGCAGCCACGTCCATGAGCCGGAGCGTGACGACGTAGCGCCCGCCGAGCAGTCCGACCTGGCCGGTGACGAGCTTCTGCACGCCCAGGGTGCCGCCGATCTCCGCCAGGCATGCGGCCTCCGTGCAGCCGAGCATCTCCTTTCGCGCCTCGAACGCGAGCATCGAGGCGATGTCGGCGTGGCTGATGACGCTCAGGTTCCTCGTCCGTTTGAGCTCCACGGCGAGCACCTGGGTCAGGTTCGCCGCGTCCTCGTCGGGGATGCCGGACGGGCGCAGGTCCAGCACCGCCACCGACAACGCCTTGTGGTCGGCCACGCTGAAACGGGAGGACGGCGCGCCGGAACGGGAGGGCGCCGACGGGCGCGCCAGGCCCGAAAGCAGCCGGGCGAGCAGCTCCGGCAGGACGCCGGGCAGCTCGTCCGGGGACGCCAGGATCCAGTCGGCGCTGCCGACGACCTTGCTCCGGGCGGCATCCAGCAGGGCCAGGCTGACGATCGTGCTGCCGCCGACCCTGCCGATGGAGCCGTTGAGCGCCAGGGTCGTGTGCAGAAGCCCCGCCACCTCGGCCAGGCACGCCGAGTCGGCGCACTGGAGCCGGTCGAGCGTCTTCTGGTGCTCGAGAAGCTGCGCCAGCTCGTCGCGGGTCACGACCCTCCACTGCGGGTCCCGGGCCAGGGCCGTCACGAGCTGCGTCGTCGCGAGCTGCGCCTGCTCCTCCGACAGGCCGATCGGTCGCAGGCCCAGCACCAGAATCGGCGTCGGTTCTGCCGCCGACGCGGAGCGCGCGGGAGCCGCGAGAGCCAGCAGGCACGCCACGCCGGCGTCGCGCGCACGCAGCCGGCTCACGCCCGGGCCTCGGTCCCGTGCGCACGCCGGCAGCGCCGCGTCGTGCCGCGCCCCGCGACGCAGCGGCGCGCGGTCGACGACGCGGCGGGTCCGGTGCGCCTGCTCGACCGCCGGCGCCGGGACTCCGCCTCCGACGGCGTCGGCGGCCGGCGCGAGAACGCCGAGGGCGCGAACGATGCTTGCGGGCTGCGCGACGGCACGGGGCGGGACCTCCGGGAAGCCACGATATCAGCCCCCGCGCGCGACCGGGGGCGGTGTGCAACCGGGAGCATGGAGGCCTTCCGCCAACTTGCGCCGGGCAGCGCCGTTCGCGCGATGTCGCCCGGCGACACGGACCCGCATTTGCGGGTCGTCACGGTGACGGATCCGCGGCCCTGCGGTGTTCTGCTCCCCGCCGCGAGGTCGGCCGGACGACGACGATGCTGCGACAGGGTCTCAACGTGACGGCAGGGCTGGCGATGCTCTCCCTCGCGGGCTGCACCCGGACGACCGACCTGGGCGGCCTGAAGGGCGTCGAGCTGATCGCGGACGTCGCTCCCTTCGGTCCGCTCACCGGCGGCGTCGAGCTGTCGGTCCAGGTGAAGCACGACGAGGTGCTCGCCCCGTTCTGTCCGCTCCTCACGGACGACGTGAAGGTGTCGGTCGACGGCGTGCCGGTGCCGCTCGTCAACGACGGCATGACCAGCGTGGGCTGCTGGTGGCCGCAGTTCATCCTGTCTCGGGAGGACTTCCCGCCGGCGTCCGCCGCGACGAAAGTGGTCGTCGAGGACGCATCGACGCGCCTGACGGGTGTCTTCGGGTCGCTGCTCTCCCCGCGCACCGTGTCGCTGGTGTCGCCCGGACGGCCCGTCGTGCATGCCGGCGACCGAGTCGTGCTGGAGACTTCGCCCACGGGCGAGACCGTAGACTCGGACCGGGTGTGGATGGAGCCGGGCGCGAGCAACGACGAGTGCATGCACGCGGGAACCGGCTTGGGCGGCGTGGACGCGACCCGAACCGGCGATCGCTGGGAATTCGAGATGCCCGCCACGGGATCGTTGCCGCCGAAGGTGTGTTTCTGCGTCGGCGGGATCGTCGAGCCGGAGGTGCTCGGCTGCGCGGGCACCCGCCGCTGCTTCGCGACCGCGTCGCGCTGGATCGAGTGCGTGCCGGTGAACCTGGAGAGGTGAGAGCCCGAGCAGGTATCGCCCCGCCCGAGAGGCCGCGAGGTCGTGTTCCGGTCGAAAAGGCGCAGACCGACCTGTTTTTCACCACGGAGCCCACGGAGACCACGGGGGATCGGGGACGTGAAGACACGAGCGAACCTCCCCGTTCTCCGTGCTCTCCGTGGTGAATCGTTCTTCCCGGATCTCCGCGCCGTATGCCGATTCGCGCTCGCGCTCGGAGCGAACGGCGGCCCGTGCGCGCCGGGTGGAAGCCCGCCCTCCGGACGGGACGAGCCGCGCCCGGGGTCAGGGCAGCGCCGACTCCAGGGCCGTGCGCACCGCCTGCATGAGCTCCTCGCGGCGCTCGGGCCCGTACCGGCGCACGTCGATGGGCGGGTGGATCACGTACTCGATGCACCCCGGGAGGATGCGCCAGGTGCCCGGCGGCCACACGCGCCCCGAGCCGCGGATGGTCACGGGCACGATGGGCACGCCCAGCTCCAGCGCCAGCATGAAGCCGCCCTTCTTGAACGGCCCCAGCGAGCCGTCGCGGCTGCGCGTGCCCTCGGGGAAGATCTGCAGCGAGACGCCGCGCCGCAGCGCCGGCCGCACGGCCGCGAGGCTCGCGATGGCCGCCGCCCGGTCGCTGCGGTCCAGCCACACCGTCCCCGCCGCCGCGGCCGCCGCACCGAAAAAGGGAAAGCGCCGCATTTCGCTTTTCATCGCCCAGCGCAGCTTCCCGGGTATCGCCGCTATGAGCGAGAAGTCGAACGCGCTCTGGTGGTTTGTCATGACGACGCAGCCGCACGCCGGCATGTTCTCCCGGCCCCGCACCCGCAGCCGCGTGAAGTTGCACAGACACACCGCCCGGGCCCACGCCTGCGCGCAGCGGTACGCGGCGTCGACGCTCAGCGCCGACACCGCCATCATCACGGGCGCCGCCGCGACCGTCAGTAGCGCCGCGAAGGGCGCGAGGACCCCCCAGCGCCAGACGAAGTAGAGCGCCGCCGCCGCAGCGTGCAGGCGCACGCGGTAGGCGTCGGGAATCTGGGGCTCGCGCATCCGGGCCATCGCGCCCTCCGGTCGCGGGATCGACGGCCTCGTTGTGTACACGATTGCGCCCGCGGCGCCTATCGCGGCCCGGGACGCCCCGGGGCCTGCCGGCAGGACCGCTCGGGAGTTCCTCGTTCCCATGCCTGTCGGGCCGGCCCATCGTGCGCTCCCGCCACCCGCCGACGGACGGGCCTCCCGCCGCGTGCCGCGTCATGGCACGGGCGGAGTCATGGACGGTCCCGGCATCGGACCCGGGACTCGTGATAGACATCGCGGATGCGTCGGCAGTTGGGCCTTTTCGCGGAAGATGACGTTGCGGCGGGTGGCGACGAGGCCGCCGAGGAGCCGGCGGCACCCCCGGAGAACGGGCTGGCCCCGTACCTCAAGTGGGCGGGGGGCAAGCGGCGGGTCGTCCCGGCCCTGCGGCCGCACCTCGCCCCCCCCCGACCCGGGATGCGGCTCGTCGAACCGTTCGCGGGAAGCGCGTGTGTCACGCTGGCCCTGGGGGCGGGCTTCGACTCGCTGTGGCTCAACGACCGCAACGATGACCTTGCGAACCTGCACCGGCGCGTCGCCGTGGAAACCGAGTCGCTGGCCCGCGAGCTCGAGACCCTGTTCGTCCCCGACTACAACGTCGCCGACCGCTACTACGCGTTCCGGCGCGAATTCAACGCCGATCGCGGCAGCCTGCGCGGCGCGGCGCTCTTCGTCTACCTGAACCGGCACGGCTTCAACGGGCTGTGCCGCTACAGCGGGGCAGGATTCAACGTGCCTTTCGGCCGCTACGACCGCCCGGCGGCACCGATCCCGGAGATACGGGAGGCGGCCGGGCTCTTGGCCAGGGCCCGCATCACTTCGCTCGACTTCCGCGAGGTGCTGGGCGAATGCCGCGACGGCGACGTGGTCTACTGCGACCCGCCGTACGTGCCTCTGTCGAAGACGGCGTCCTTCACGCGGTACGCGACCGCCGACTTCGCCGCCCGCGACCAGGAGGACCTGGTCCGCGAGGCGGCCGCGGCGGCTTCCCGCGGTGCGCGTGTCGTCGTCTCCAACCACGACACGGACGAGACGCGGCGGCTGTACGCGGGTGCGACGCTGCATGCCATCCGGGTCCGTCGGAGCATCTCGCAGAACGCAGCCACGCGCGGCGACGTGGGCGAGCTCATCGCCGTGTACGGGGATTCGCCGGCGGGATAGAGGCCCGGACCTGCGACGAAACGGACTGCCGTCATCGCCCCTCGTCCGCCCTGTCTTCCGGAAATCCGTCCGTTTCTTCCGTCGAGGCTTCCCGTGGCCCATTCACGCGGCTGATGCGCCGACGCGCTCCGGCCGACGGGCTCTCGGGTTTCCGCGCGGCCGCGATGCGCCACGCCATGGTCGGAAACAGAAGCGGATCCGTTCTGCACGCTCTCGATCCCGGGAATTCCGGCCCTGCGCAGACGCGGCGCGGCGGGCTCAACCGCCCGGAATTCGTCGCTTTCTTCGGGAACGGAGAGCCTTCGTTGTAACGCTTCGGTCAACCCCATGGCGGGGCGGACGGCGGAAATCGGAGCCGGGCATGTCAATGCCCGGACCGCGCCCGCCGCCATCCGGGCATTGACATGCGCGGCTCCAACGTCGCTGCGGCGTCGAGTCGGCACATGGGGTTCACCGTAGCCGAACCCTTCGTTCGAAGAACCCCTGCGCGGACGGATTCCCCGGCGATTCCGCTGACTCGGACCTGCCAGCCCCCGCACCGCCGGAAGAGCAGCCTTCCGCCGTCGGTGCCGCGGTGATAGCGTCGACACATTCTCCGCACCCCGCGGCCGCGCGGCAGGCGCCTCGCGTTCCCCCCGGGGGCCGTGAAAACCTGAGCACACATGCGCGCCTTCGCCTGCCGGTACCTCTGTGCCGCGGCCCTCGCTGCCGCCTGCCGGCCGAACCCGGAGGTGCCGACGAGCGCCGTCGTCGGCTGCCGCGCCAACGCCGACTGCCCCGAAGGGTTCGCGTGCAGCCCAGAACTGCACCGATGCCTCGCCGCCGTGCGCACGGACACCGAGCGGCCGTCGCTGTCCGAGCAGCCTGCACCGACACCGCCGGCCGGTCACGCGGGGACCGTCTTCAAGCTGGACTTCGACGTCTCCGAGCCTCTCGCGGTCGAACCCGAGGTGTCGTTCGAGGTCCCCGCCGGCGGTTCGCGCGCGTTCGCCCGCAGGGGAAACGAGGGGCTCTCCTACTCGTACGAGTACGCCGCCGCCGGCGACGAGGGAACCGGCAGCGCCCCTGTCGAGATGCGTCTCATCGACGTCGCGGGCAACGTCGCCGAGCGCCTCGGCGCGGGCACCGTCCGATTCGACTTCGCCGCGCCCGCGGTCGTCCAGGTGCCGAATCCGCTGGATCCCGGGCGCGCGAAGGATGGCACCGTCGTCACGATTCGCTTCAGCGCGAGCGAGCCGCTCGGGGCGGCGCCGCGCGCGACGGCCGGCACGCTCGAGGCCGCATTGCAGGATGGCTCCGGACCCCCGTGGAGCGGGCCGTGCACGTTCGTCCTGACCGCGACGAAGGCCTTGCCGGAGGGCGACGTGCCCGTCGACGCGCGGCTGGAGGACTCGGCGGGGAACGTGGCGGAGGCGGTGCAGGTCGCCGTGCTGGGCGTGGATTTCCGCGCCCCGGCTCTGGCGCAGGAGCCCACGGCACGACTGCGCACGGTGCGCCCCGGCGAGACGCAGAGCCTGACCCTGCGCTTCGACGAGGTGCCGGCCGCGACTCCGGCCGTGACGATGCAGCGCGACGACGAAGCGCCGGTCGCGCTGGAGGCGGCGGTCGTCGACCCGGTGACCGCGACATTCCTGCACCAGGTGGCGGCCGGCGAAGACGGCGAGTGGCGTCTGACGCTCTCGGGTTTGCGCGATGCGGCCGGCAACGAGGCCGTGGTGCGCGGTGTGGGCGCGTTCCGGGTGGACGGGCGCGCCCCCGGACTCGCGCAGGGACCGGTGCTGGAGACGCCGGAAGGGCGCGACTCGCTGCGGGCCGGGGACACCGTGCGGGTGCTCTTCACGACCGACGAGCGGGTGCGCGATCCGGTGCGCGTGGTTCTCGCGCTCGGGGGCGGGCACAACGCTCCGCTGGACCAGGTGTCGCGCGCCGAGACGGCGATGCCCGACGGTTCGACGCAGATCGCCCACGAATTCGCGCGCACGGTGGGCCCGGTCGACGACCAGGGAACGGGACAGATCTCGTTCGAGGTGCTCGACGAGGCGGGAAACCGCGGGGGGCCATGGAGTCTCGGACCGGTCACGATCGACGTGACTCCGCCCGAGCTGCTGCAGGGCGGCGTGGGCGTGGCCCCGGCATCGCCCGTGCCGCTGGGCGCGAACCTGGTCCTGTCGGTGACCGCGCGGGAGGTGCTGTCCGCCGCGGAATTGCAGACCGATCCGTCGCTGCCGGTGGGCGCGGCGATCGTGTCGGGGCGCACGGCCCTCTGGAGCGGTGTCGTGCAGGAGGCATGGGAGAGCGGCCGGTACGTGCTCGTCGCGACGATTCGCGACGCCGCCGGGAACGCGACGACGCTGCCGCCCGCCGAGGTGACGCTCGACACGCGGCCGCCCGCGGTGCAGCCCGGCGCGAGCGTCGAGCCTGCGCGCGCGAAGGCCGGGACGCTCGTGCGCGCGCAGTTCGACGCGAGCGAGCCCGTTGCCGCCGGTGGTGCGATTGTGCGCATCGGGGACGTCGACATGGAACCGGACGCGTCCACGGACTTGCATCTCGTGTTCACGCACGAGGCAGACGCCTCGGAGCACTCCGGAACCAAGTCCGTGACGGCACGATTGACGGACGCAGCCGGCAATCGCACGACCACGTATCTCGGGAGCGTCGTGTACGACTTCGCACCGCCGTCGCTCGGCGCCGAGAGCATCGCGGCGGAGCCTGCGTCGCCGGTCGGGATCGGGAAAGCGCTGAAGATCACCGTGACCGCGGACGAGGCGCTCGGTTCCGCGTCGGTCGAGGTCACACCCGCGCTCGACATGGGTGCGGCGCTGGTGTCCGGACGGTCCGCGGTCTGGAGCCACGTCGTGACGGACACGGATGCAGGCGGTGTCTATGCCGTGCACGTGCGCGTGCAGGATCTGGCTGGAAACGAGGCCGAAACGACGCGCGCGGCGGCCTTCACGCTGGACACGCAGGCGCCGACGGTGCTCTCCGATGCGACGGTGACGGGATCGCCCGCGAAAGCGGGCGACACCATGACGATCGCGTTCGAGGTGTCGGAGCCTCTGCCCGCCGACCCGGTCGTCACAATCGGAAGCGCAGCCATGACGAAGGACGCGGCGTCGAGCGGCGTCGCGTACGTGTACACGCAAGTCGCGGCCGCCACCGAGACGTCTGGAAGGAAGACCGTTTCCGCCGCGATTGCGGATTCGGCTGGAAATCGGGCGTCCAGCGCGCTGGGAGAGGTCGTCTACGACTTCGACCCGCCGCTGCTGACGCTGCCGGACGTCACCGCCGCGCCGAATCCGGCCGGAATCGGCAAGGTGCTCGTCGTGCAGGCGCTTGCCTCAGAAGCGCTCTCGCAGGCCGAGCTGTCCGTGCGCGCGGGCGGGGTCGCGTTCGGCCCCGCGACCGTGGCCGGCCGGTACGCGACCTGGACCCACGCCGTCGTGGAGGGCGAACTGGCCGACGCGGCCTGGCTCGACCTCGCGGTGACCGTTCGGGATCTGGCTGGAAACGCCTCGGATCCGCTCGACGTGGATCACGGGGCGAAGGTCGATCCGGTAGCCCCGTCGCTCGCGGCGACTCCCGCCCCGTCGGTCCCGTCGACGCCTCTCCGGGATGGTGCCACGCTGCAGGTGACGTTCGCGGCGAACGAGGAACTGGGGCCGGATCCGGTCGTGACCGTCGGCTCGGCGAGACTGGCGAAGGGCGCGGGACCGCCCGTGTACGACTACTCGCGCGTCGTGGACGGCACCACCGAACCAGAGGGAACGCAGCCCGTCATCGTCGTGCTGGAGGACGCGGCGGGAAACCGCGCGACGGCGTCGCTGGGGAATGCGACCTACGACTTCACTCCGCCGGCGGTTTCGTCGGCGTCGGTCGGCTACGTGCCGGGTGCGGACAATCCGCTCGCGGTTGTGTCCAAGGCGAAGGCGGGCACGCGCGTCGTCGTCGCCGCGATGGCCGACGAAAGGCTCGACTCCGAGTTCCCGCCGACGATGACGCTGGAGTGCGGCACGGTGACCATCGCGCAAGATCGGCTGGTCGCGACCTCGGCGAGCTCCGCGACGTTCGAAGCCACCATGCCCGACGGCGTTTCGGACGGGACCTGCGTGCCGGCGATTTCGTGGCGGGACCTCGCGGAAAACAGCAGCGACGCGGCGACGTTCGCGGACCCGCCGGTGCTCGTGAAGACCTCGACGCCGACGCTGGTCGTCGACCAGACCAAGGTGACGTACCTCCGCTCGCCATGGGGCAACGCGGCGGCAGAGAATCTCGGCACGTTCACGATTCCGGCCGGACCCTGTTTCGCGCTGGCGCCTTCGGACCCGCTGGAGGACAGGACGACGCTGCCGGACGGCGTGTTCGCCATGCCGGACGGCGTTCTGACTCGAGTGCGGGCTTGGGCCGATCCCGCCCGCGGCTCGCTGCTGGGAGCGGCGGCGCCGGACGCGCTGGGCCGCTGGCAGCAGTTGCGGCTGGCCAGCCAGGACACGCCGGCGGCCCACGTCACGGGGCTCGACGAGGCCGGAAACGAGTCGGCAGCGGTGCGGATCGAAAACGCCGAGTGGGTGGCGACACCAAACCCGTCGGCCCTAGGTGCGAACCCGCACGGGCTGGCGGCGACCGCGTTCGCCTCCTCCGCCCGAGTCGACGCCGCGCTGGCCGCCGCGAGCGGTTCTGAACTCGCGGGCCGCGACGGGTCCGCGCTCGTGACGCGTGCCGACCCGGTCTGGCGCGCCGCCGACCCCTCCGGTGCGGGGCCCGGCGGGCGCGATATTAGTCGTTGCAAAAGTACACGCATCCGAACAGGCGCTCGCCCCGAGGGGAGCGGAGCGCGCAGCTCTTTCTTTTGCGCGCGGAGCGGACACGATGGGCCGGCTCCGTTGCCGCCGCCATGCAAGTACTTATGCGACGATTA
>Ga0172368_10001622_pt1 | contig 30260 bp, 30 predicted proteins | sample Lak11m_FD_114540 | JGI IMG/M metagenome (GOLD analysis project Ga0172368, IMG submission 114540) | Freshwater microbial communities from Kabuno Bay, South-Kivu, Congo - kab_022012_11m | ecosystem: Environmental > Aquatic > Freshwater > Lake | place: Democratic Republic of the Congo: South-Kivu...
TATTTTACCTACCTCTTCCAGCGCCTGGGTTAGCTGGCGCGTTCTTTCCTCAACCTTTATTTCCAATTCCTGCTGTGACCTCCAGGTTTTTTCAAAAAGCCGCGCGTTATCCAAAGTCTGGCCGATTTGATTAGCCAAGATGGTAATAAGCTCTTGTTCTCCTTCGGTTATGCAGGTTTCAATATTTTGCGTGCCTACGAAGATAAAGCCCTGGTCTCCCTCTTGGGCCAGTATGGGGCAAATGATAAATGAACGCACCTGGAACAGCTGGTAAAGCTTATCCTTTGTTAGGAAATCGTTGGGAACGAATACAGAGGAGGCGGTTTTACCGCTGTGGATCAAATCCAGATAGTAGTCTTTGTTGGCATTAACCGCGGTTTTTATTTTTTCGGATTCAATATCTTCATAGCCAAGGTTTAAACAGGGTTGAAATTCTCTTTTTAAGCCATTCCATAAGAAGGCGAGGGATTTTTCAAACCCCAGCTCCTCCAGATATTCATTGCTTATTTTCTTGAAAATCTGTTTTTCTTCCAAGGTAGTGCTGATATCCCGGGATAGCTTTTGCAGGATATCAAGCCCGGAGATTTTCTTGTCAAGCTCCTCCTGGGTTTTATTCAATTCCATGTCCGTGCGCATGATTAATTTGGCCTGTTCATCCATTTCCTCGAGAGAATTTTTTAACGCCTCTATCTGCCTGTCTTTTTCTTTCAACTTCTGTACCTTGGAAAGCAAGAATACCCCAAGGCCGGCGACAATCAAACAAAAGCTGATAAAGATAAAACTTAACATTTTATTGCCCTCCTATAGCCAGAACATTGATGCTTTGATTATGAAAATAAGACCGGCCAAGATAACTTATGGATTTAAGCGGCGCCTGTTCGCCGTAAGTATATATTCCTATCAAAGGGGTTTTTTCTCCGAAGACCGCCTTAATTATCTCGAGCTCCCTTGAGCAGTGCCTGCCCAAAAGGGTAAATCTTGAAGCCGCATCAAAAACCATTACTAATTTTGTCTTTTGCGCCCCGAGGTTTTTTTTCGCTTCTTCGCAGGAGGTAACCGCCGCGGCCAGGCAGGAATCTTTGGTGCCGATCATTAAGCGGATCGGGCTATCTTGAGGTATATCCCCCTGGGTAACCAGCGAACCGTCATCTTTTATAGAGATGATGTTACGCAGGAGGTATTCTTTTTCTCCTTGCAGATAAATGCCTATAGGGTAAAAGATAGAGATGCGCCGCAGTTCTTTAGCCAGCTCCAAAGCGTCCTTGGCAAAGTAATCTTCATATAGCTTTACTGCGGGCTCACCGTTGATTTCTTTAATAATATTGCCCTCAGCCTTGGTAACGTAACGTATTTTCCCTAAAGCCTTCCAGCCATGTTTGATCCCAAACCCAAAATTTATTTTCCCTCCGAAAAGCATCCCGCAGCAGGAGTCTGTAAGTACGTCTTTATTGAAATACTGGAAGGTTTTTGTGTAGGATGCATTATCTGAGGCAGAGGCGCCGATTAAAGGAAAACTTCTTCCCAAATTTTGCTGTAGCCCGTTGATTAAGCTTGTGCCGTCTGATATCAAGCCGTCTGAAAAAATTAAACTTAAGTTCCTGCGTACATCTTTGCAGCCATATAATAATTTTTCCCCCAATTCCCTGCCGGCGGCAATAGGGGTTTTCTTATTCACGTCTTTAACCAGGGCAAGGTTAAGAAATATTTGCGGGTTTAAACTGATCAGCAGTATGGCAAACCCATGTTTAAATATACCGCTATTGGTTATAATCCCCAGGCTGCTGCAGCCCAGTATGGGGATACCGCCTAATAAATTATTGGCGATTTTCAAAACCAGCGGATGCGCAAACTCTATCGTGGTAAAGATGATAGCTAAATCCCCGCGCGCCTTTCCTAACCCGACTATTGCCTGGCCCACCGCTTCATTAGTGGCTTGGATATGGTCTTTATTTTTGCTGAAGCCTAGGCTTATATTCATGCCAGTCAGTATATAATGTAAATATAGGAGGGTCAATATAATTGTTGACTAAAGGTACTTATATAGTAAAATAACTTTACATATTTTTTTGGCCCCATCGTCTAGCCTGGTCCAGGACGTCAGGTTCTCAGCCTGTAAACACCGGTTCAAATCCGGTTGGGGCTACCAAATCAGATTTTGTTGTAGGATTTGTTTGTAACTGCTTGAAAATTAGGGAAGTTGCGGTGGTTCTAAATTTTCCTTGTTCGTAATAGATTTTATCAGGAAAAATGAGCGTTTGGAACCGTTGCTTCAGGTTTAGATTAGCGTTTGCCCAGAGATTAGCTATGTTTGATAAGAAGAATTTACAGTAGTTAAGACAGGCCTCAATATCGTTCAATTCTATCCTTGTTTCATTCAGTTCAACCTTTTTAACCACAATATCATTTCTTAATTCTTCTGATTTTTGTTTATAAGTATCATCATCAAAAATGCCCTTGATAACCAATTCATCAATCCTATCCTTTTTTTCTTCTAAACTTTTGAGTTCCTTTTCAAGTCTAAATTCTTCCTTTATTCGTTCCTGCTGTTTAACCTTCCAGGTATTTAATACAATAGCTTCAAATAGCGCCAGTATATCTTCATTCGGCTGAAAAGATTTAAGGTGTTCATAGAAATTGGTCTCTAGCTTTTGTTTCTTGACGTTTAAAGAACATCCTTTTGTTCGACAATGGTAATAGGCATATTTAACCTTTTGTCTTCCTGTAGACCATCCAGCCGTCAATTTTTGACCACATTTAGGGCATCTGATAAAGTTTCTTAATGGGAAGTCAGGATGATTCCTTGACTTTGGGGTGATACTAGGCTTTTTGCCATCCAGTAAAAGTTGTACCCTAAAAAATGTGTCTTTTGTTATGATAGGTTTATGAATTGCTTGGACATAATCAGGGAACCAGTCAACTTTGATTATGCCTGCGTAAAGGGGATTTCTTAAAATTCTGTTTAAAAGACTTTTTGTAATCCTTGCAAAGCCATTCTTCTTTAAGCGTTCTGCAATCTCCGTCTGCTTGTGTAGGCCAGATTCAGCCATACTAAATGCTTCGTTTATAAATCGACTTTCTTCTAACGGCACCAAAAGAGTTTTATTTAAACTATCTCTTGCTTGTTTATACCCTATAGGGGCGCGCCAGCACCAGCGACCTTGCTGTATTGCTTGTTTCATACCATTTCTGGTACGTTCAGATTTTACATCATTCTCATATTGAGCAAAAGAACCAATAATATTCCTCATTAGCTTGCCAACAGAATTATCTTCGTTATTTTCTGTAACAGATAGTATTCTAATTCCTAATGAGCCAAAATTCTTAACAAGTTCCATCTGGTCAGACAACTGTCTAGCCAAGCGGTCATACTTCCAAATGATAAGAAAAGATAGGTTACTTTTATTCTCTAAGGCATACTTGATTAGCTTTTGGAGTTCAGTTCTATTTTGTGTTTTGGCGCTTTCGCCGCGTTCAATAAATACCCTATCTACCTCATAGGTATTATCCAGGGCAAATTTCCGGCATTCTTTTTCTTGTCCTTCAAGGCTGTATCCTTGTTCGGCTTGCTCTTTAGTAGAAACTCGGCAATAAATTATTGCTTTCATAATTTAATAGTAGAATTTCTTAAAACTTTCTAGTTTTTCTTTTGTTAATGAGCTTGGATTCAAAATTTCGATTTCGTGATTTACAAGCTCATTGTTTTCCTGGTTTCCCAAATCAATTGCATTTGGGATAAGCTTATTGACTAAAACAATGAGAACTCTATCTGATTCTAGCGCGCGGTGAATAAAATGTTCTAGAAGATTCACCGTATCCTTTTTTTCAATCCTATGTAGAGCCACCTTGAAGGCATCAATTGTAAAATCATTTTTAACTCCTTTAGGCCTGCCATTTGGATTGCCGGATATTCCTTTAGTAAAAGCCATTGTTTATCCCTTGATATTATCAATACTTTTATCCCTAAGATATTCTGTAACCAATACATCTGCGAGCTTGTAAAGGGTTTCCTGAATTTCTTGGATTTGATTTTCGGGATAGCCCTTATTCCTTAGAGTCTGTTTTGTCTTGTCCAGAGAGACCATGCTCGAAAACCTTCATTGCTAGGTTCTGAGCGAGAGTTTCTCGGAGATTTCCTCTCATATTTCCGCACTGAATAAGGGATTTTTGTTTATCCATGTTTTTTCTTTGGTTCCTTTTTAATTCTTTCTACATATAAGAAAAAAGGTAAAATTAGAATAGGGTCTTGGGCTTTTTCAAATTTGAAGTGGTATTTTATAGCCTCATTTTTTTGGAAAAACGAGACATTCTTATTTTCGTCAATTAAAAGAAGAATTGGTTCTTTAAGAAGAGAGCAGGCTATGAAATATTCTAATTGAAGAAATTCGTTTTTCTTAATGCTTGTTGGTTCGCTCTCGATAACAGTGGTAGAAATATTATTAAGGACGGATTTTATGCCTTCTATATGCATACCGAATTTCCTTAAATCAGTAATGATAAATAACTTAATGAGGTCGATTGTCGAGAATTTTCTCCAGCCAGCCTGTTTATTTGTCCGCAAACCGCTAATTAAGTTCTTGCTGTCCCAATCATTTATTTTGCGATAAGTTAAGTCAGGAATATATTTTCTACATTCCATTAATGTAAAGTTTGACATTCGGAATATGGGTGTTAGCTTTTGCACATCGGAATAGAAGCTAGTGCCGGAGTCAGCAATTTTATTTAGCTCATAATAATAATCTTTGAGTGTATTCATAAATATAGCATACAATATATAAACTATACCGTCAAGTATAATTTTATTATGTTGATTAAAGGACGATAAATGTAGAAGTAAAGAGGTTAGAAGGTAAAATGCAGAGAGATTTAAAACAAAAGGTGAGAAAGTGAGTTATTTCGGTAATAAAACGCATTTGCAGTCTTTCTTGCAGCGAGTTTTACCTGTTCTGGGCAAACCTATTTCTTGCCACTCTTCCCAAGTCTTTAGTTGCCCATCTCGTTCTAAACAGTCAGCACAACTTGGGTGTTTGGGTGAATGTACAGATGTCCAAATGTATTTTGTAGGATATTCACTATCATTGAATCTTTTGATTGAATTAGGAAAGGTTGCTTTATATTCTTTCCTAAAATCTTTAAAGATTGGGCCACCCTCTGCCAAGTCTTTCAGAAGCTCATCTTTGATTTCTTTAAGGGGAGTACCTTGTTTAAGCCGTAATCTTATGTATTCATCAAGGCTTATTGGGTGATTGAATAACTTATTTTTGAGGGCCAATAAGATTTTGTTTAAATTCATAAAATTAGGGTATTATGCCAGCAGAAATTTTTTTATCGGGATTTGTAAAAGAGTATTCTTCTACAATATTATCTTTGGAAAGAATTATCGTTAGCATTTGATTATTCATATTCATTTCCGTATGAAAAATATTTACAATAGGGATAAAATTCCAGGCACTCTGTTTCATTTTTCCAGCAAAATAATAGATAATAAGTTTATTATCCCTGTCAAAATATGTGCCATCAGGTTTTCCAAATGTATCCAATATTTCTTGCTTGGTTGTTATACCTCGTTGAATCTTGCATACCGAATTTTCGTGAATTTCTTTTCCATAAGAAGCGCAACCAGATAGTATGAACAAACTAATAATAATTGTTACAAGCTGCATTATGGCCTCCTTAAGTTTTCAGATGAGTTAGTATTGTTTATTTGTTTCATCATTCGACCCCAATTCCTAAGTTAATCTTTGAAATTAAATTTTGGATTTGAGTAATCAATACGGGATGTTGTATTGCATATTCTGAATTTGCGAGGGTTCCACAATAGTTTACCAGCAATGAAAGATATTTATTTAGGAGGGTTTGTTTATATTGAAAGAAATCAATTTGAAGTTTTTGATATTCGGAGTTTGCTTCTGAGGCCACGCTTGCGGCTAACATTCTTGGGGAGTGTAAAACTTTATCACACTTGCCGGTAATATCAACTACTCGTTTTAAATATTTCTTATCTTTCGGCGGCCTGGATTCTTTAATTTGTATACTTATATCTTTTTCTAAATCAAAATTATGGTCTATTGTACCTTCTTGTGGGAATTGCCAGTACGCTATTTCATAACCACTTAACGTAATAAATAACCATCCTTCCCCCATAAACGAAAGAGAAGGACTTTGATATGTAACTTGAGCAGGGGTTTTTCCTAATAATTTCTTAGCGTTTACGTTATCATAATAATAAATATCCGCGCCTATTGGATTAGATGTTATATTTCCTATTCTCTTTGGTTGTTGATTTTGGGGTGGTTGGGGTAATTGGGATAATGTTCTGCAACCAGAACAAAAAAGAATAACAATAATGAATAAGATTTTCTTCATTTTGCCCTCCGACAGTGTCTTACAAACAAAAAAACAAAGGACTTCTAAAGCTACGCCAATTTTTAGTATACACCTTACTGAGGTTAGGTGTCAATATCATTAGCACCGTGTAATATTAAGGTGCTATGGATAACTCAATTAGGTTAAAACTTGGAAAGAAGATTCAAGGGGTACGCCAAAGGCGCGGTTTGACTCAAGAAGAATTATCCGAAATGGCAGGAATTGACTATAAATATTTACAGAAGATTGAAGGTAAAAGCCCTCCGAATATGAAGCTGGAGACCATTGAGAAAATCGCCAAAGCCCTTAAGACACCTCCTGCGCAATTATTAGTTTGAAATTTCCCTTATACTTATTTATTTTTAATAGCATTTGGTAATCTTTTATGTATAATATACTTAAATTGAATAAGCCCCGATAGGCACCAAATCTTTTAATTTGTATATGTTTTCTATTTCTTGAAGGATTTGGTTCCAACTAAATCCGGTTGGGGCTATTAAAGTCTTCAACCGAGTCCTGCGGCATAACTGAATTCAGGGCCGGTTGGGGCTATTAAAGTCTTCAACCGAGTCCCGTAGCGCAGCTACGGGGCCGTTGGGGCTGCAAAACTCTGTATTCCAGCCTGGCGATAAACATGGCAGGTCGGCGATAATTATGCTCTTACTAAATATTGCTTGCATTTTGTGAAGCTTTATAATAAAATTTAAAATAAGTAATAAGGAGGAATGCATGCGTGAACATTTGGGTTTCTTAAGGGTTTCCAGCGCAGTGGTTAAGACAGCTGCCTGGATTTTTTTATTCCTGGGGCTTTTAGGCGGGGTTTCCCTGCTTTTAGGAGCGGCGCCGGGTAATCCCCGCTGGATGGGGGGCATAATCCTTGCTTTTTATGTTTTTGTGTTTTTCTTTCTATTCCTTACTGCTAAAATAGCCGATCTTTTGGTTAAGATTATAAACGAAATCAAAAAGGATTAATAAAACGGCCCTGGTTTTAAGTTTGTGTTTTTCTTAAGGAGGTTAAAGATGAAGCGGAATTTTATATTCTGTGTTGTTTTGGGTCTAATCTTTATAGGTGCCTTGGGGTGTGACAAAATAAAAATTCCTGCCTCCAAGAAAACAGAGGTAGCGGCGGTAAAAAGTGCGCCGGTTATCACCCAGATTAAGGGGCCGGTCATCGCCAGGGTAAATAATATTCCTATTGGCTTAGAGGATTTTAACCAGGAGATCGAGATTTACAATGCCAATGTCCCCGACGAAAGGCCTGAATTGAAGATTACCACCCGGGAGCAGAAGATTAATTACCTGAAAAATGAAGTAGTGCGCAGGACCCTGCTCTATCAGAATGCCCTGGATAAAGGCCTGGACCGGAATGAGGATGTTTTGCTGGCGCTGGATAAAACCAAGACCCAGCTTCTGGTCATGGAATTAATAAAGCAGGTCTCGGAGAAAGTAGATGTTTCTTCCAAGGAGGTTGAGGATTATTATAATACTTATAAAGAACAGCTTAAAGAACCGGAAGAGCGCCAGATCCGGGAGATAGTTTCATCCAGCGAACAGGATGCCAGGGACGTATTAATCCAGCTCTTGCAGGGAGCGGATTTTGCTACTTTAGCTAAAACTAATTCTAAGTCATCCAGTGCTAAAAACGGCGGCGACCTGGGGTTTATCAAGTTAGGCGAGAAATCTGCCCAGCTTGATTCCGCGGCTTTTGCTGATTCTTTGGATGTCGGCAAGATAAGCAGTATATTTAAGACACCCGAAGGCTATAGCATAATTAAACTGGAAGGAAAGCGCGGCGGAAAACAAAAGCCTTTATCTGAAATGTGGGATGATATTAAGAAAGGGCTTATTTTTTTAAAACAGCAGCAGCTTATCGAAGAGATGATCGGGAAACTTTCGCGCGACGCTAAAATAGATATTTATGAAGGAGAGATAAAATAATGGCCATAGAAAAGCAGAAGCTTATTTTAATAAGCGGGATAGTTCTGGGCGTAGTGGCAATTCTGATGACTAAGGTGTATCTGGATCAGCAGCGACAGGAGGCTCAAGCGCAGGCAAAGAAATCGCTTGTTAAAATGCAGGCCAACCAGACTGTGGTTTTGGTAGCTAAGCATGATATCCCCGTTGGTTCAGTTATAGAATCCAATATGATTGATAGTTCAATAGTGCCGAACCAATTTATTCAACCTCAGGTGGCTACCTCTATAGATAGAGTCTTGGGGATGATTAGCCTGGCTCCAATTTCTAAAGGTGAACAGATAAGCTTATCTAAGCTTTCTAAGGGCCGGAAAGAAGGCGGTGGGAGCAGCCTGGCAGGAAACACTCCGGCGGGAAAAAGGGCAATTTCCATTGCCGTGGATAGCATTGCTTCTGTATCCGGCATGGTTATGCCCGGAGATTATGTTGATGTAATTGCTACATTGCAGGTTCCTGTACAGGGCCCGGAAGGCCAGATGTCAAGCCAGGTGGCCGTAGTTCCTTTGTTTCAAAATGTTTTAGTTTTAGCCGTAGGCCAGAATACCAGCACTGTTAGCAAATCAGGAGGCCGATATGATGACAAAGAATCTTCCTCCTCAGGCTTGATCACCTTGGCCTTAGGGCCGCAAGAAGCCAATCTTATTGCCTTTGTTCAAGAACAGGGCAAGATGCGCCTGACTTTACGTTCTCCGGCGGATGCTAATGTTGAGCAGGTTGTCCCGGCCAGCTGGGATACCTTATTCCAATATATTATGCCTCAGCAGAAAAATGCCGAGAAAGTTGCCGAGATTAAAGAAGCTCCGGTAGTTGATACTGCTACCGAATATGTAGAAGTTTTTCGCGGATTAAATAAGGAAAAAGTCTCTTTATCAAAATAAACAGGCCAGAGGGCCGTGGTTTGGCCTTCCGATTGCCAAAGCCAAGGAGAAAAATGAGAAAGTTATTTTTTGGCCTATTATTTATTATCACCTTTGTAACTTTTCTGCCTTTTAAAGGGTATGTCGCAGATGATGTTGAAGAAGAAATAAGGCTTTATATAGGACAAACCAAAATTATTTCAGTAAGCTCTCCAAAAAGAGTGGCTGTTGGTAACCCCGCAATCGCCGACGTAGCCAATATCGGTAAGAGTGAACTTACGGTTGTTCCCAAGGCAGCGGGAAATACTACGCTGATTGTTTGGGACAATTTTGGCGAGCAGGCTTACCGCTTGAAGGTGTTTACGGAAGACACCAATGAACTCAAGCGCCGTATAGATAATATGTTGAAGAAGTTAAACTTACCGGATATCTACACTAGTGCCGAGGATGAAGAGGGAAAAGTTGCGCTTTTGGGCATGGTTAAGCGTTCCGCGGACAGAGAGCGTATTGCCACTGCATTAGGAGGGCTTAAGGATAAAACCATTGACTTAATAGTAGTGAAAGAAGAAGAGTCAGTCATAGAGATTGATGTCCAGGTGATTGAGATTAACCGGGGTTCGCAGGACACCCTTGGATTTACCTGGCCAAGCTCTTTAAGCTTAACTGAGGTTGGTTCCCCGGGTATGTCCGCTGCCGGCACAACCTGGGGTAAACTATTCCATGTTGTTAATGAAACCAGGGCTGCATTTACTCTGAAGCTGGATGCCTTGATAAAAGATGGCAAGGCGCGTATTCTTTCCAGGCCGAGGGTTTCCTGCCAGAGCGGCAAAGAAGCCAAACTTGTTGTCGGAGGAGAGGTTCCGGTTTTAAGCGGTTCAGTTACTCCTGGTACGAGCGGTCCGACCTCCGTAGGTTCAACTACCGGAGGTTCCGTAGAGTATAAAGAATATGGGATTATTTTAAATGTCAGGCCGTCAATCGAAGACTCCGGGCGTATTCATCTTAATCTTGATGTTACTGTCAGCGAGGTTGGAGATGTGGTGAGTACGACCTATGCGCTTGCATATAAAATGACTAAGCGCACAGCCACAACCGAACTTTTCCTTGATAATGGCCAGACAATGGCCCTGGGAGGTTTAATTAAGAAAAAATCTACCGAAGAGTTAAACCGGGTACCCTGGCTTTCGGACGTGCCGGTATTAGGTTTGTTTTTTAGACAGAGAACTACTTCTCAAGGTTGGAATTCCGATCTCTCTAAAGCCGATGATACGGAATTATTCATTACCCTCACCCCGCGTATAATTGACCAGGCGAAGGCGTCGAGGGAATTGAGGCCAACGATTTCCGGTACGCCCCTGGTTAGCGACGATGATATAAAGGATCCTGTTGTAAGATACGCCAGGATTATTCAACGCAAGATCCTTGAGAACCTTACTTATCCAGCCGCGGCTAAAGAAGCGGGTTTCCAGGGTACGGTAAAATTAAGCCTTAAACTTTCTGCGCAGGGAGACCTGCTGGATTCCAAGGTAAAAGAGCCCTCCAGCTATCGCTTGCTCGACGATAACGCGATGAAGATGGCGCAAAAGATTGTTCCCTATCCCCCATTTCCCCCGGCAATAAAAGAATCTCAGCTTTGGGTGGAAGTCCCTATAATCTATCAACTGGAATAATATGGCCAAGGTAATAGCGATATTCAGCACTAAAGGCGGCGTAGGCAAGAGTTTAATTGCGGTTAATTTAGCGGTGACTCTGGCCAAAGAGGGCAAGAAGGTCTGCGCGATAGACTTAGACACGCAGGTAGTCGGGGATATGGCGCACATGCTTAGTATCAGCCCCCAGAAGTGCATGGCGGATTTGATGAGTTTCTTGAAAAAACAGCCGCAGTTAACCCGGAAAACAGATTTTATTCTTAAAACAAAGTTAACTAACGTAGATTTCTTGGCCGGCCTGTTGAAGCCGCAACAAGCCGGTTATCTTTATCCGGATAAGCTGGCGGAGGTATTTAATCTTATTGATAAAGATTATGACTATATTGTTGTCGATGTAGGCAAAAGCTTCAGCGATGTATTTCTTTCCGTGTTAAATCAAGCCAACCTGATTCTTTTGGTGGTTACCCCCGACGTACTCTCCATATACCAGACAAAATGGGCGTTAGATACTTTACAGTTTCTGCATTTTCCGTTAAGCATGATTAAGCTTGTGCTTAACCGGGCGGAATCAGCCTCAAGTATCAGCTGGCAGGAGATCCGCGTCAGCCTGCCGGTAGATATTCTTGAAAAGGTCCCTTCCGAAGGCAAATTGGTTAATCAGGCGGTTAATCAGGGCGTACCCATAGCTATTGATTCTCCCCGTTCCAAGGTTGCCTTAGCTATTACCAATCTTGCGCATACGCTTATTGAAGACAAAGGGCTTTTCATAGAAAGAAGAAATCTTGATCAGATCAAGATTAAAGAGACGGCTCAGGAGAAATCCGGGCAGTTCTGGGCAGGCCAGGATTTAGAAGCCTCTGTGATTGAGCCTGATGCCGCTGAGGACAGGGATGAGATTTTGATTCTTAAGCGCAGGATACATACCCGTCTTATCGAAGGAATGAATATAAAGAGGCTGGATCTTAAGGTTTTTAGTGACCATAAGAAAACCAAGGAGTTAAGGGATAAGGCAGAGTTAACCGTCTCAAACCTTTTAGTTGAAGAGGCGGGGAGTTTTATTCCTTCCCAGGAGATAAGGAAGAAGCTTATTAAAGAAATTCTGGATGAAGCATTGGGCTTGGGGGCTTTAGAGGATCTTTTAGCTGACCCTGACATCACCGATATTATGGTGAATAATAAAAACGAGATTTTTGTTGAGCGTTTTGGCAAGATTGAGTTAACCAGTAAAAAATTTATCTCTAATGACCAGGTCAGGACGATTATTGAACGTATTATCGCTCCCATAGGAAGGCGTATTGATGAATCCGTGCCAATGGTTGACGCGCGTCTGGCTGATGGCTCACGTGTAAACGCGATTATCTCCCCGCTTTCTTTAACCGGCCCCACTCTTACAATCAGGAAATTCCGTAAGGAAAGATATAAGACGGTTGATTTGGTTAATTTCGGAGCGCTTACTTTGGAGATGGCAGATTTTATCAGGGCCTGTGTTTTTTGCCGCAAGAATATGATTGTTTCCGGGGGTACTGGTTCAGGAAAAACCACCGTGCTTAATGCCCTTTCAGAGAATATTCCTAATGATGAGCGCATTGTTACTTTGGAGGATGCGGCGGAGTTAAAATTAAATCAACAACACTGGGTAAGGCTTGAGTCCCGCCCGCCTAATATTGAGGGTAAAGGCGCTGTTACCATAAGGGATCTCTTCCGTAATACCCTGCGTATGCGCCCGGACAGGATTATCGTCGGTGAGTGCCGCGGTACTGAGTCTTTGGATATGCTTCAGGCAATGAACACCGGGCATGACGGTTCAATGACCACAATCCACGCCAATTCTACCTTTGATGTATTGTCGCGATTGGATTCAATGATCCTTATGTCCGGGATAGAGCTGCCCGTAAGGGTTATCCGTGAAATGATTGCCTCCGCGGTTGACATAATCGTACACACTGCCAGGCTTTCTGACGGATCGCGTAAGGTTACGGCGATTTCTGAGATTTCCGGGATGAAAGACGAGTTACATATAAACTTAAATGATATTTTTGTTTTTAAACAAATTGGAATAGATAGCAACGGCAAGGTCCAGGGGTATTTTACCGCCACCGGCTACCTGCCTTCTTTTCTTGATGAGATCCGGATTCGCGGCGTTCAAATTTCCGACGACATTTTCAAGCCCGCCAAACCTCAGTAAAAATAATGCGCTTAATCAATCAAACCAGAGGTATTGTCTTGGCAGAAAATATAGTTTTTGCAGATACGCCTCTTAAAAGGCTTAAGGGTTTATTGGGCAAGATGAGCCTTCCGTACGGCCAGGCCCTGGTAATTAAACCGTGTAACTGCGTGCACACCTTATTTATGCGCTTTCCAATCGATGTCTTGTTTGTGGGTAAAAATAATAAGGTAGTTAAGGCCTTAGGGCAACTTACCCCTTTTAGGCTCAGTAAATTGTATTGGAAGTCACAAATGGTTGTGGAATTGCCATGCGGTAAATTAAAATCCACTCAAACCCAAGAAGGCGATTCACTCCAGTTTTTAAATTAATCCCATAATAATTTTCTATGTAGCTTGACAAGTTGCCTAAAAAGCGCTATATTCACCTTAGGAAATGTCCAATCTGGAGGTTCTGTGGGTGTAGTTCATAAGTTAAAACCAGAAGTAATCAAGTTTATCCTCGATAATAAACAAGCCAACCCTCATTTAAGCTGCCGCAGCTTAAATGCCCTATTACTGGAAAAACTTCAAGTTGAAGTCTCGAAGTCAAGTATAAACGCTATTTTTAAACAAAATAATTTGAGTATGCCTGTAGGCAGGCGCCAGAAACCAAAGAAAAAAAAGTTCAATATGCCTGTTTTACCGGTTATTGAGAGTATAAAAATCATCACCCCGGATGAAGAGGCCCAGAAACCCGTTTTGGAAGACGAGCCTGAAATTAAAGATGAGCCCAAAATCCAAGAAAAGGCCGGGGATGAGATTGTAGAAGAAAAACGTATCCAGGAGGCTGAGGGTTGGGCGGAGAAATTGTTGGCAGAGGAGCATAACCGGCTTGAACAAGAAAGATTGGAGCGGCAGGAGCAGGAAAGAAAAGCTGAAAAGGACGCAATTGAAGAAGATTTACTAAGGTTGCAGAAAATACAAGAGGAGGAAGAGGCCAAGAATAAAGAGTCGGCCAGGATTAAGCTTGAGGAGGGGGCGCAACTTAAGGCAGAGGCTGAGTTTAACGAGAAAGAGGCTTTGCGTAAGGCTGAAGAGGAGAAGGCAAAAGAAGGGGAGCAGCGGAAGACAGAAGAGGAAAGGACTGCCAGAGAGGCGGCTCAAAGAAAATCCGAGGAGGAAAAACTCGATAGTGAAAAAGCAGTGGCCGAGATTAAAGAGCAAGAGGCTTTAAATAAGGCTGAAGAGGAGAAAGCAAAAGAAGAGCAGGAAAGGCTGGCCAGGGAAGCGGAGCTAAGGGCAGAGCATGAACGCTGGGCGCGTTTATCCGAAGAAGAAGAGCAAAAGAGAAAAGGGTTGCTTAAAACCTCTCAGGTTGCCAGGGAAGAGGCTGGTATTGAGTCTGGCTCCGGTTCGTTATTACCCAGGGAATGCACCGGGGTGGTCTTATTAAAAACAATTGACCATTTGATAAAGGGGAGCGCTCAATTAAGCGAGGCTATCCAGAGGAGGCTGGGTTACCCGAAAGAAGAAGTAGAGGCCTTAACCCAGACTTTAATATTCCAGGATATTGTTGGTAATGAGCCGGGCGCTTTAAGCTCTATAACGCGCAATGAAATAAGCGCGGATAAGTTGTCAGGTTATTTTGCCCAACTCCAGGAGTTAAAAACCATGAAGCTTGATTTATCACGTCTTTCGGCGAATATATTTACCGAATGCCGGGGGATCAAAATGCATTTTATCGACGGAAGCATAGTTTACCTTGATGCCCAGATGCATACGGTATGGCCTACATCCTATGTGCCTCATGACTTTTCCGCGACAGTCGCCTGCGTAAAAGATTGCGTAAACCGGTATTTCTTTAAAGATGGCGACCTTGTCTTGTTTATGGCTCCCGGACATGACATCCCCACAAAAGAATTATTTACACTGCTGCTTAATTTTAATTCAAAACATGAAACCGCGGACAACCTTATTTTATACGGCAATAAACTGGATGAATTAGAAAACATTACTTTAAATCCGGAAGAGAAACACAATCTCTTGTTTGCTTTATGGCCCTGGCAATTTACCGCTTACCGGAAAGTAAAAAGAATCGGTGATTTTGCCCCGCAGCGCATTGATTGCATGAATAAAGAGTTTTATCTGGCGGAGATTGAGATTGAACTGGTGCAGCCGACGAGCATGCAGTCATTCTCGCTAAAAGGCTGCGCCATTAAATTAGACCTGGCTGAGAAAATACGGCTGGTTGTTTTGAGTACTGACGGCTCCAGGCGCCTGGTTGCCCTGGCCAATGATTATCTTTGCCGCTGGCCTAATCTTGATGAAGGCCTGTATGATTTTAACCGTAAAATTGATTTGTTCAGCTGTACCGGTGAATCGCAGCAGATTTTTGACTATGAAGAGCTGCCTATAGGCAGGAGCGAGCCTGCCGATTTAAAATCTATTTTCTCAGGTTACTGCGAGGCTTTGGATGCTTATCTAAGGTGGCATTTTATGCCGTCTGGCTACGAAAAAACAGAAATTAACCTTACCAAAGACCGTTTTTACAGCCAGAAGGCGCAATTAATACAAGGTAAAGATAAAATACAGTATCTTTTTAGCGTTAAACCCGATTATGCCTACGCAAAAGACCTGGAATATATCTGCCGCAGGCTTAATGAAAGGGATATTCGCGCTGATGACGGGCAAAGAATTGTTTTTGAAAGCGGTTTCAAATAAGCCCTAAATTAGCTTGATTAGCCCATTTTATAGTGTTATATTTAAGTGTAATTATGAGGAAAGGGTTTATCCTGTAGACGGAGAGAAACAGCATGCATACGCCACGGATGCATAAAAGATTTCTTATTGGTCAGGGTCTCGTCGGATTTGAAATATTATCAGATGAGGCGGCTGTGTCTTTAGAAGCCCTTGTGTAGAAGGGCTTATTTATTTTCAGGAGGAATTTTCCTAACGTGGCTTGGGGGGTTCAAGATGAAACCCTTGAGATTTAAGAAAGGACAGAGTGTTATTGAGTACGCCATGTTGATCACCATTGTTGTGGCGGCTTTAATGGCGATGTCCGTATATATAATGCGTTTAATCAATGTAGGTTCTAAACAGACGCAGGAAGAGTTAAATTATTGTTGGAGAAAATAATTTTAGGAGGTGAGAAAATGAGGGGATCTAGTAGGGGGCAAAGCACTTTGGAGTACGTAATCATCTTGGCGGCTGTAGTAGGGGCGATTATTGCGGTTGCTGCGGCATTAAAACCAAAGCTTACCGGCACCTATGATACGCTGGGTAATAAGATGCAGGAGAAGGTGAACGAAGTGAACTTTTAAGGAGGTGAATGAAATGTTGAGGTTAATGCGAAAGGGGCAGAGCACGGCGGAGTACGCAATTGTTATCGGCTTAGTTATAGCTGCGGCGGTAGCGATGCAGGTTTATGTAAAACGCAGCCTTCAGGCGAAAGTCAAAGACGCGGTAGATTATAATGATCCGGGAGCAACAATGTTGTCTACCAGCCAATATGAACCGTATTATTTATCTTCTTCCGCAACGAGTACGCGCGATGAAACAACTACTGCCAATACTGCTGCCGGCGGAGGGGTTACAAGAACCAGTACGGATGCGGCTACCAGGACTGCTTCACAAAGTGTATCCGGAACCCAATGATGTAGCAGTAATATGGTAAAGGGTAAATTTGTGATCAAGTAATTCTTTAAGGAGGTGAAGGCTATGTTCAGGCGTAGTTTGCGAGGACAAAGTACATTAGAATATGTTATTTTGCTTGGTTTTGTAGTCGCGGCATTAATTGCTATGGGTGTTTATATGAAGCGTGGTTTTCAGGGAAAGTTGAGGGAATCTACTGATCAGATCGGCGAGCAGTATTCTGCCGGTAACACTACTTCAGATTATACCACTACCAGCAGTATGACCCAGTCTGAATCTGTGAGCCCGGGCGGGGTTTCTTCATCATCCTCAACCAGCACGCAGAACAGGACAGGCAGTGAAACCGTTAGTGCTTTAAGCGCGGAGTAACGGTTATAGAGGTTTTGCAATGAAGCCAAAACGAGAGAAGGCGCAATCTATTTTAGAGTATGTTATTTTGTTTGGGGTGTTGACCGCGATGGTAGGGGTTACCTTGATCGCTGCCTCCTCCGGACAATTACAAGAGGCAATTAAGGGCTATGTCGGAGGGGGCTAAAACAAGGCCTTAATGCGTAAGTAGAAATAATCTTTAGAGGCGGGTAGATGAAGCGCAGGGCACAGAGTATTATTGAATACGTGATAATCATAAGCGTGGTCGCAGCCGCGGTGGTTGCCATGCAGACTTATTTCAAGCGGGCAGTAAATGCCCGGCTGGAAGAGATTAAGCAGGAGTATGTCCCTGAAGATGCTGAATAACAGAGGGTGCAGCAGGCAGCAAGAAAACAAACTATTTTTTTGATTAAAAGCCATGTTTATAAAAAAGAAAGCTCAGACAATCCAGGAGTACGTTATATTATTGGCTTTGGTGGCCACTGCTTTTATCGCTATGCAAGCTTACATGAAGCGCGGGGTGCAGGGTAGGCTGCGGGATTTGGCGAATCAGATTAGCAACAAGCAATATGAGTCCAACGAAACAACCTCTACCACCAATATAGTACGCTCCGGGACCTCTACTGAACAAGAGCATTTAGGCACTTATACAAATCAAGGCACTGATACCACCACAACTAATTATCAATCAACTACCGTGGAGGAATAAAGAACCGGTATGGGTAAAAAAGCCCAGGCATTATTAGAATTGGCGTTGTTTGTGGGCCTTATGCTCATGGTTTTGTTAGCGGCACTGAGCTATCAAAGGAACCTGCGCGAACAAAAGCTGACCGATAAGAATGTATTTGAGCAGGCAAAGGAAAGGGCTTTTAGGCATGAGTTTGAGGAGCAGGACATAGACGGGGAAACCTTTGTATGCTCCGGAGCAATCGTCAGTTACAGCCTTAATGCCGACCGTCAGGCAAACCGGATTTTTCAGGGAGGCCAGCGCCGCACTGCCGCCAGCGCTGCTTCGGTATATTATTCAAATGCCGAAGACCCCCCGGATTTAAATTTCAATTATTATAATAATACCGATATCAGCAGCGGAGAAGAAGCAAAAAAGCTATACTATGACCGTGCAGGCGGCAGCGAAGACCCGGAAGACGGATTAAAGCTTTCTACCGCTGATTATTTCGCAGCAGTGTATCCGTTGCTTTCTACTATGGCACAGGGGCTTTTTAATTTAGAAGAAACTTTTAGCTGGTGGGCACAATGGGGCAGTTTTTTGGATTTTGCTATCCGCTTAGTTTGTTTTTTATATCTTTCTGAACGCTTATATGAAGCCTTGGATAGGATTGAGGAGTCAGAAGCAGAAAGAGACCAACTTGCAGCTCAGGACGAAGAAATGGGCGAATGGGGTTGGCGAGTCTGTGATGAGGTACATGATGGCAGCGCCCTTGCCGGAAAGAAGTATGTTAAAGAAGTTACTCCCCAGATATATGATATAGAAACCGAAGAACCCAAGAGTATTAATTATTTTGAATCGCAAAGCGCAAATTCAAGTTCCCGTGCGGTAAGCGTAAGCCACCAGGTTAACCGTAAAATCTCGCGGCGTTATGATATAACCGTACCTGATCCGACCATTCCTTTGGACAGCCACGATTTTGAGTTGCTTGGAGCACAAGAAGTGAGTGTAGATTTAAGCGGAGGGCAAAGTGAAACCTGGAATTAAAGTTAGAGGCAGCAGGTCTTTACAAAAAGCGCAGGTAATCTTAGAAACAGTGCTTGCTTTGGCTATGTTGGTGCTGTTTTTATTAGGGGCAATGGCTATCTTAAGGAGCGCGAGTCAATTAGGGGATTAGTTTATGAATATGCTATTTTATAAAATGCGCACAGGCAAAAAAGGGCAGATTATTGCTGTTTTGACCCTGGCCCTGGTTATTTTTGTTATAGCCGCCTTCCTTGTGGTAAATCTGGGAAAAAGCAAGATACAGGATAATAAGATTAAGAATTCAGCCCAGGCAGGGGTGCTTGCCGGAGGCTCATCTGCCTCTGTTATGCTTAATTCTATGGCTAATATCAACGACCAGATGGTGCTGAATTTTGCGGGTTTTACTATGATGATCCAGCTTTTATTAGTTGCCTGGATCATAGATTTCGTAAAAACCATTATTGTAGCATACGACGTGCTTATCGCATATAACTGGCAAGCCGGAGTGGATCTTGACCTGGCGGTATTAACATTATGTTTGACCTCTGCGACTATGGCGCTTTTGATTGAAGGCGCCACCAAGGTAGGCAACTCAATAAAAAAGATGATTGATGAAATGAACGAAAAGCTTCCTAAAAATAGCCGGGATTCTGCCCGGCAATACGCCTTTTCAAACGCGGGAGTGGATGAACCTAAGATCCCATTTTCACAATCTGGCTGTTCGGATGCCTGGTGTTATTCATTAATTGAAACAAAATTTGATGAGTTTATGCGTTTGCTTCCGGCAAAGAATAAAATTGATATGAATTATGGCACCAGCACCATAGATTTTGATTGGAATGATTCCCGTAGCGAACATATTGTAAACAATAAAATTGAAGTAATGGTTACGCCTGTGCAGAAGGTTCCTTTTCGTTTGATAGAATTCGGTGATGTAGCCAGTGAGTCCAGCGAAATTATTTCCTATCTCAACCAAAAGGATACGGGCGTGTTGGGGCCTATTTTAACCTGGGGTGTTTATACTGCTGATATGATTATTGTTATGTGTTATTCCATTACAGTTTTAATGGTGGTGCTTGCTGTTTGCTTGGCTGTGGTTGCTGTGATATGTACTATTTGGGCCATATCTTATTGGACAACTTGTTTTAGTTGCAGTTGGGCTTATTGTGCTTGTTGTTGGGCCTGTCCTTTGGGGGCATATTATACTTTCGGCGCTATTATGGTATTAATTGCTGCAGCCCTTGCGGCTACATTAGCCTTTACCTCACCCGAAGATATCCCTTGTTTTGTTTGGGAGCAAAGGGAAGAACATCCCCTTCAAGTAGAGGTTACCAGGACTACTAATCCCTCGAGCATAAACTATGGCGTATATACTACTGATTGGCCGGTGCAAAGCCAATCAGCGTCAGGGATAGTCAAAGACGGGAGCATATTTCCCCCTAATCAAAACTTTGATATTATCCCGAATTTTTGATATAATATTTAAGAGTTAAAAGGCTCAGAAGAAAAGAAAGGAAGTTAAATGAAAGAAAGGCATTTGTACGCAAAGCTGGTTTTTATTATTTCCTTTATTTTATTTCTGTCTAAAATTGTTTTTGCCGAGGTTCCTATCCCCTGGGGGGCAAAACTTATAAGGGATGATATAGCGGTTACCGGTAGCGGAGAACAAAGAAATATAGCTTCTTATGAAACTAAGGCCAGTAAGCAGGAGCTGCTTAATTATTATATTAGGGAAATGCCTCTCCGTGGATATAAATTGTTTATGAATGGCGAACAAAACCTTGTCTTTAGTAAGGCAGAAGAGTTAGTTATGGTGGTCGTGCCTAAATCTGCGGACGGGAAAACCAATTTCATGGTTAGTACTGCGCCTATGAAGGCTTTCTTAGGCAAGGGGAATTCTAACGCAGAAGGTAACTGTGAGCCCATTCCTTCTGTTCCAGTGTATGCCGGGGCACGTTGTATGAATTCAACACGATTGAAATCAGGCGGGTCAAGGTCGGCAACGTATTCTATTGAAGATTCGGTTAGCTCGGTGATTGATTTTTACCGCCGCCAGATGCCGCTATATGGCTGGCAGGTAGAGAAAGAAAGCAGCCTTGTAGATATTATGTCTAAAACTACGCCCGGCCAAGAGCAGGTGCCGATTACTCCGGAGCAGCAAGCGATGATGCGTAATTTTCTCGGAAGCGCGCGCGGGCTGTTTTTTATTAACCAAACAGGCAATAGTTGTTTTGTGCAGATAATGAATAACCCGACAAATAAAGAGGCGGCGGTAGTTAGTATTATCTATGAAGACAAATCAGCGCAACGATAAATTATCCCAGTCAACTATAGCCTACATAATATTTATCATTGTTTTGCTTGGAGCCTTCTCGGTTATGGTGCCTAAAATCCGGCAGAGGTTCCAGGCCTCCTACAAAGAATCTGCGGATGCTTTTGGCGAAGGAAGACTTGGTACTCCTTCTGCCTCTGCTGGCGTTGCACCGTTTGTATTCCCGGTTTTACCCGGCGGCGGGCCAGTAGAGGTACCTACTCTGCCTCCTGTTGAAAACCCCGAGTGCGATCCAGATTACTTAAATTCCTTGTTAGAAGACGCGATGAACAAACAACAGAACTTTGCGGCATTATCTCAAGAGGCAAGTGATGCCAATACCGCAGCGATTGAGGCGGAAGAAGCGGAAGAGATAGCAAAAGAAGCTTCTCGGATTGCCAAGGAAGAAGCATTGCAGGCCAGGCAGGAGGCTACTGATGCCCGCCAGGCAGCTAATGCCAAAGAGTCAGAATGCAATGATTGTAGATATGGAGAAGGGGGCTTTTGGGGAGATTGCGAAGCTATCTGTGATGAAGCTGAAAGTTTAGCAGAGGAGGCGACAAGAAAAGAGGGTGTAGCCACAGATAAAGAAAGAATAGCTGTCGAGAGGGAAGCGGATTATCAGGCGAAAAGAGCAGAAGCCCGCAGATTGGAACAAGTAGCGATTGCAAAAACCCAGACAGCTGCTCAGGCCGGAGAAGAAGCTTCGGCTGCAGCTGAGGCATTGCAAGAGGCAAATGCAGCCTGCCTTGGTGCATAGTAATTTCCAGTATTACCAATGAGTTTAAAATAATGGAGAATTATGATTTTATTGCTTAGTATTGTAATTTTATGCTCAATTATTTTGTTATCTTTGAGCGTCTTGCCTTTTTTCATGCAAAAGATACAATCCTGGCAACAGCAGCAGGAGGTTATAGTTGCTAAGGAGATGGATAAGATGTTCTATGACAAGAGCCCGAAAAGGATTGCCATGCTTTATTTTATCCTTCCTATTCTTTTTGGGGCTGGCGGGATAATTTTCTTACGCTCGCCGTTTTTCATGATTTTTGGCGTGCTTATCGGCCTGGCCACGCCAAACCTTATCCTTAAAATGCGTTTTAAACGCAGGGTACAGAAGTTCAATGATCAGCTTTTAGACGCTATTAATATGCTCACCAGTTGTTTAAAAGGCGGCTTAAGCCTGTTGCAGGGTATTGAGGTGTTAGTAGAAGAGATGCCACCGCCAATCAGCCAGGAGTTTGGCCTGGTGGTGAGGGAAAACAAGATGGGTATTTCTTTAGAGGAAAGCCTTGTCCGGTTAAATAAAAGGATGAATGTTGAGGAGCTTGGCCTGGTAGTTAACGCGCTCTTGGTTGCCCGTGAAACAGGCGGGGAGTTGACCAAGGTATTCAGCCGCCTGAGCGTGACTATCAGGGATAACCATAAGCTAAAGGAAAATATCAAGACGCTTACTCTGCAAGGTAGAATGCAGGGGTATATTATGTCATTTTTACCGATTATATTTGTTGCCTGGGTTCTCTCGGTTAATAAGCATCATTTTGACATTATGATGAATAATGATTTAGGCAGGATGCTTTTAGTGGGGGCGGTGGTGTTACAGATTTGCGGCATGTTCCTTATCAGGATGTTTAGTATAATTAAAATATAAATATGGATATTTTGATTTACCTTTTAATTATTTCCGCGGTTGTCTTAGTTGCCTGGGCAATGGCCTCTTCCTGGCGGGTTTCAGCTATGCGGCTTAAGAAGGATGATTTAATTGAGAAAGCCCACAAGCCGCACTTTGATCTGTCCAAGCTGCTTCCTACCCGGGATATCCTTGAAAGGACCGGGTTATTGGTTAAGATAAAGAATAAGGTTGATGCCGCGCATGTTAATATTTCGCCGGTGGCGTTTTTTAATTTAAAGATACTGATTATGTTTACCTTGGTAATTTTAAGCATTATTGCTACCGGTAAGATTAATCCTATTTTTATTTTAGTTTTTCTGTTAATAGGCTATATTGCTCCCGAAATTTATTTAAAACAAAAGCTTACCAAGCGCAAAAACCTGATTTCGCGCCGGCTTCCGGAAACAGTAGATCTGCTTGGGCTTTGCATCGAGGCAGGCCTTGATTTTGTAAGCGCGGTTAAGTGGGTGATTGATAAAACCCCGGGTACAGCGATGACCGAGGAGCTGGCGTTTGTAGTTGAGGAGATAAAGTGGGGGAAACCGCGTATCCAGGCCTTAAAAGACATGTCGCGCCGGCTGGATATTCCGGAAATGACCTCGTTCGTGCAGACAATTATTCAGGCAGACCGTATGGGTACTCCAGTTGCCGAGGCCTTTACCATAATCTCTGAAGATGCCCGCGCTCAAAGGTTCCACCGCGGTCAGAGGATCGCCTTACAGGCCCCTATCAAAATACTCTTGCCGCTTATATTCTTCATTATGCCCGTAATCGGTATTGTAATTGGAGGGCCAATTCTGCTGCAATTTATGCAGGGCGGGCTTACCGGACTCAAATAATAGTTTTAGTGATTTATTCCATTGGTTGCTGAGATTGAACTTAGAATAGCGTTCGCTATGTTTTCAGCCAACAACCGGTTCCCCTTTTTAGTGCAATGACCAAAATCGCCAGCGAATAAATCAATAAATAAATCTTTATAGGGCATCTTTTTAAGGGCATTTTTAAAACTGAATTCATTGTCCACAAATATTATATTATTTTCTCTGTCAAATATCCCTTTTAAATTCTCTATACTTCGCAATGGATATTGTACACAAACTAATTTTATCTTATGCTTATCCAGGACAGCCTTTATCTTTTTATAGTTGTTAATCGTTACCTCTGAATAGTATTGACGTCTTAATTTATCCGCCTTGCGCAAATAATCTTCGCTTAAAGCGAATCTTCCGGTATCATGGTACAGTATCGCAAAGCAATCGAATAACCGAGCATCACCAGCGCTCCAAGTATCATTATCTAGCCTGGTAATTCTTTTCAAAATTTCTTCTGCCTCGCTGTAACGGCGCTGTTTTAAAAACATATAAAATAAATGAAGTGCAGCATCGCTATTTTTTTGATCTCTCGACAGTATACTTTTTAATAGTTCTTCCAGTTCTTTTGCATAAATTTGAGCCTCATCAATATTTACAAATATAGTAAAAAAGTGATATAAATCTGGCGTATTATTAATTCCTACTACCTTGATTAACATCTTGTAGTATCGGAATACCTTTTCAAAGATTTCTTTTCTTTCCCCGGGGTCAGTAGACAATAAAACTAAGCGAAAATATGCGTCTATTTCATTGGGGTTGAGTTCAATAGCTTTTTTATATACTCGGCTTGCCGAGCCTGCCTGGCCTTGCGCTTCTAGTTCTGCTCCTAACTTAAGATATGAAATATAGGATTTGGCTTCTATATTTAATATATCGTCTCTGGCACTAATTTTATCTTTAATATGCATTAAAAGCAGCTGCGCTAACTTATAAATTTTCAAAGAGGTTAGGCTGAATTTTGCAGAACGATTAAATCCAGGGGGCATATGTATTCCGCTATCGTTAATACCAATCATTGCCACTACCATATCAGGGCCGTACTTTCTTATATTTTTCTCTACTTGTGAAGCAATAAAATTAGTATCAGTTGAGACCAAGCCTTTATCTATTACAGAGAATTTTATGCCTATATTAGATTTATTTAAAATCTCCTCAAGAAATGGGGGGTACTGGTTCTGAGTAGTAGATTCACCTATGCACATTATGCGGTAGGCTTCTTTACGTTGCAGCGTAAACCTATTCCTATGCTCTTGTACTTGTAACAAGGCCAATCCGCCTAAGCGTAGCCCTATTTCCAGGGAAAGCAACCCCGTAAATATTCCAAATAGAATAAGGATGGTTTTCTGCCAGAGTGATGTTTTTATTGATCTACCTCCATAAGTTGCGCCAGTTATTGAAAGGGAGCGACTCCCGCAAATACCCCGAGTGTATTATATTCTGTCTTTCAGGGTTCTACAAGGACTTTTGCTTCAAGCAATATCCAACACCATCAGATTCGACAATTCAGCCCGCAATAGATATTCTGTAAACCAACAAAACTTCACAATGGATAATATGCGTTTATTCATAACTATCCTGGCAAGCATTGAAGATACAGGGTATTTACATGATCCAAGGGAGATATGATGAGTGAGGCAGGAGATAATACCTCTATTTTCTCAAATAAACATTGTCCAATCTATTTATAATCCGCCTTATTAATGTCCACTCTATTTAGCTAAATGTCCAATTAAATCTAATTAGATTATTATGACCCTGAATAAACAAATTTAGTCAAATTGATATAGCAGGAACTGCTGGCCAAACCCGGTAATCCTGATTTTATGGTTACTAAAGCAGCCAAGATTACTCAATTTTTAGAAAATTTTAGCTGTAATCTTGAGGCTAGTTTCTACCCGTTTTTGGAAAAGAAAGCGTTACCAAAAATAGCATATTTTATACTTGACAGCGACGATCCAGGTGTTATACTTTGGTTGTAAATTGAGTAGATTGAAAAGGTAAACTTAGAGTAATCTAAGGACACAAAGCCACGGGTCCTTAAGTCAAAAAGAAGTCCCAAGGATAGCCGGGTTGCCAATAGCGACGAGAGTTGGAATTGACAACTCGATTTTATTTCAATACTTAGTAAGTAATTTTAAAAAGCGTTTATTAACTTATGAAAAAAGTGAGAGTAATAAGGTTAATAAAAAGTATTGGGGTAAGGGGAAGGATTATTTTTTTATCTAACACTATTAGGTAAAAAATGGATAAAATCCAGAAACAGACAGAAGGACAGTTTAAGCAACCAAAAGCCAGGCCAGAATTTAAATCTAGCTTCAAGGCCTGGATACGCGTGGTTGCTTTTATTGTTGTGGCTATCTTCCTTCCAGAACAGGTAGCTCAGGCAGTGGAATATGACTGGCGTGTACTTTGGAATAAGCCGGCAACCTCTGCGATTACCCCTAACTATCTCAAAGACCTTAGCAGTATTGATACAGCTTTAGCCATCCGCAATATTCTTAAAGATATAGCAAATAAACCCATAACCGCAATCAAGGTTTCGTCCAATCTGACTATAAACCTGGATAAGCCATTGAGAATGTCCAATCAGAAGATTGAAGATATCTTCCAATGGTTACAAGGCAGGCCTTGTGGTTCTAAGGCCTTATTTGATTATTTAAGTTATACTGGCTCGAAAGTAACTGAACAGGATATCGCTATTCTGGCTTTGACCATAGATATCTTGAATGATGTGGTTAAACCGGAAGGCAATCCTGAAGTGATTAAAACCTCATTGTATGCCCTTTCTAAAGTTTCCGAGTTCTTCGGCAAAAAGCTTTACCCTGTAAAGTTAGATTTAAGTAATTTAGATAGAAAAATAGATCCGACCCCATTTATTGCGCATGTAGATGGCGATCACTATGTCTTAGTCACCCGCATAAGCCAGGACAAGGTTTATTTTAGCGATAACCACAAGGAAGAGTTCTTGCCTAAAGAGAAATTCTTGCAGGAGTTTACTGGTTATGCTTTAATCAGCAGGCTGGTTTCATCCGCTTTAGAAATAAACGCCCACCAGGCCAAGGTTGTTTTAGGCAGCGGTAGGAACCCCGGCCGGTATTCCAACAGCACAAATTGGTCAAAATGGTCTAAGAATATGACCACTAGTATACTTGTTAATCTGGCTGTTAGTGCAGTAGGTAGTTCTTTAAAAGGCGGCTGGAGGAATATCCCAAGTAACCTATATAACAATTTCGGATCTAGTTTAGTAAGCGGGGTTAAATCCATGGCTATAAGCTATGGGGTGCAAAGTTATGTACAGGGCGTGGCTATGGAGAATAATTGGTCTCCGAATAAGACCGCCTTAATCGGCTCTGCGCTTGGCGGTTTTGCTGCAGGTATAACCACATCTGTAGGTTCAATGACTGGTAAAACCTCCCTTAAATCATTTTCTAATTGGACTGGCGGAGCGCTTGGAAACGCAATGCTTGGTGGCGTAACTACCGCTATTAGCCAGGCGACTGCTACCCGGGTTTATCAGTCTTTATATAATGCGAATGACCCGAGGACAAACGCCACTGCACAGATAGGCTCTTTGGCAACGGGTTTATTGATGATGCAGGCAAGCAAAGGGTTGGTTCCCGGGGCATTCGGTATTACCAGCCAGTCTCCATCCGGGTCCGGAATATCCTTGGGGAATTTCTGGCAAAACAACAGTACTACAATTCTTTCTGGCGTAGGTGGGGCTGCTTTAGGAGCAGCTCTTTATTCTGATAATCGCGCTGCCGGTGCCATGATTGGCGCTGGCGTAGGCGCAGGCGCAGGATACCTGGCAAGCAACTACGATTCTGTTCTGCAGACCATTAAAGATAATTACACGCCTATGCTTATCGGAGGGGTTACAGGCGCAACCTTGGGGGCATTAACTGGTTCAGGAGGTTCAGATAAGGCGCTCTCTGCTTTAACTGGGTTTGGGTTAGGTGCTACTTCAGGTCTTTTGGTGAGCAAATATGATTTTTCCGTAATGGGCGGAGTCACTGGTGCTATGGCTGGTTATATGTATGGTGGGAGTGATACAAAAGACCGCTTACGCTATGCAGCCCTTGGTTTTGCCGGAGGCACGGCAGTCGGTGCCCTTGCTAGTTATCTTGATACTGTGGAGAAGAAATCTTCTTTTGCTAAGGGGCAAGAGAAAGGACTAACAGGAGACAAATTGAAGGAGTTCGCTTACAAAGATTATAAGGATACTTATGGTACCAGTTATGGTGACATTATGAAACACCTTACCATAAAATCCGGAGCAATCTTGTTGGAAGAAGGTTTCCGTTCCATGAAGTACGATAAAGTTAAGAAAGAAGGAGAGGCCCAAGGGTTAAAGGATACTGATCTGGATAATTATATCGGCGATGAAATGGGGAAATATGAAATATATTATTCCGGCCTTGGAGCAGGATATCAGGCTTTAGGTACATCTGTTTCTGGTTATAGCGATAGCTGGTATAAACTGCTTGGAGAGGGGCTTTTACAGGGCGGAGTTTCCATCGGGATAGCAAGTTTAAGGAACAAGCTTGTTAATAGTTACGGGCTAGACCCGGTTACTGCTTCAAACGCAACTATGCTGGCAAGCGCAGCCGGCCGGGCGCTCACGGATTCCCTTATAGCAGATAGTTCATTTTATGATGGGGATGATAAGACCGGGGATGATCATCAGATGCTGGGATTTTCAGGCTATGTCCAGCAAGGCGTGAACAAGGCGCTAAATTTTGGCTGGGGAGCTAAAGATAAAATGTCCGATGTTATTACTTATAATAACTATGTTACGCAGATAGTGAACTTTGGCCAGAGGGCAGCGAATTCGGATAACGGCGGTTTTGCGGTTGCCTATGGCCAACATCTGGCGGATTCATTTCATTATTCGGCAGTTGATAATACTTATAATGTATTGAAGCCGGCAGTGAAATATTTTGGCAACGCGACGATGAATAAACTCTTTAAGCATACCGAAGGCAGTTTAGGCACTGGCACTTATAATCTTCCTGCTATACCTAATCCTAATGCGGCAGATAATATTAACCAAACCTCTGATTGGTTAATGGCTCAAACTGATGCGCAGAAATTATCTTTAGACGGAAAAGCGCATGATACCAAAGGAAGCAATATCTTAGCATATGATTCATGGGTCAAGGATTTTGCAGGATGGTTTGGCGTTGATTTGAATAACTCATATACAGTAACTAGTAACACATCTTTCTTCCCGAATGTTACCCGAGGGTTTCTCGATGGCAGCTCTAATTCCTATTCGGGTATTAACGGGGGCACGAAGAATGTTTTTGGCGCTACCTATACCGATGCTAACGGGACAACCCCCTGGTCAGTACAATGGCAGACTAATATTATCGGCGGCTTAAAAGATACACGCGTAAATAGCAGCACATATCTTGGTGTACTTTATACGCATAATTATGGCATTACCAAAAACAACAGCGTTAATGATGTCATTGCACGTTATACTCCGCAGGCCGGTAAATATGTGCCGGATGCCAAGCCTTACGCCACAATCGAGAATATTTCAGTCCCTAAGTTTTCCGCTGATATTAATATGAATAACGCCACGGCTTATTTTGGCATGGATAGCTTTAAAGATAAGAACGGCAATTCGAACAGTACACAGGATATATTCTTAGGAGCAGGACTTAAGAGTGTTGCCAATGATGGTAGAACAGGCTTTGCCGTTGGTTCAGTTGTGCAGGGTTATAATCCGGAGATAAAGAGCCTGACCCGGACCGGTTATGCCTATTATACAGACCCGGATGCATATATGGGAAAAACACCGGTAAATAATACAATTTATAATTCTAATAAAGCTGTGAATATTTCTTTAGAGCAGCAAACTACCGGGGCAAAGAATAATTCTAATACTCCCGCAGACCCATATACATATGGTTTATCCTCAGATGGCACTGATGTTAAATTCAATATGGCAGGCAGCAAGGAGTTTATACATATAGGCAATGCCGCTACCGGTAATATTGGGGCTGATGCGCGTATCGGCGACACGATATATGGAAAAGCAGAGGATTATATTGTTGGGGTAGGAGGGGATATAAGGGCTAGAAAATACATATATGGAAGCGACGCCAATAACGGATATAATTTTACAATTACTGCGAATGCGAATATCTTTGGCGACCCGGCCCTTGGGCATCATGGAACTATTAAAGGTTTTGAATCCGGTATTTCTTCCGCAGCTAAATTAGGGCTTTTTAATTATTCCGCTAATAGCCTTGATGATACATTGATACTTAAAGCAGGAAAGGGCTATTCTGTATCTTCAGGATGGATCAAAGGATCTGTTTTAGAAGACAGAACAGTTACTAGCGGCATTCACTCTTTAACCTTAAACAAAGATACCGAAATTTTACTGACTCCCAACGGAGCTACTGGCGCTGTAGGTAAGGGGAGCAATTATTCGACAGGAGAAATAAAATCGCAAGGGCTCAAGGGGATAGATTTTGCAAAAGTAGATGGTTCTTACGCTCCTTTATTAGCTACTGTTGCCGGCGCCCAATATAGCTTTACTGCCGGAGAGGTCCGCGTTATTAATCCCAATCTTTCAACTGAAGAAAGAATCGCTCCTGTTAATGACGGCAAATCCCCTGTTGCCGGCAAAAAACTAGTCGGTGAAGTAGCTGCTACCTTAGCTGGCCAGGGCGAGACAGGATTAGCCA
>Ga0172368_10001623_pt1 | contig 30254 bp, 27 predicted proteins | sample Lak11m_FD_114540 | JGI IMG/M metagenome (GOLD analysis project Ga0172368, IMG submission 114540) | Freshwater microbial communities from Kabuno Bay, South-Kivu, Congo - kab_022012_11m | ecosystem: Environmental > Aquatic > Freshwater > Lake | place: Democratic Republic of the Congo: South-Kivu...
ACTCTTTTCTGGTTTGAATGCTCATTTTGGTTGTAACCATAGCTTGAAGTTAATGTTTATGGTTACATTTTACAATCGGTTGTCGAATACCCCTATGGTTACATTTTGCATCGGTTGATTCGTACCCCTTGACCTTTTTGATGAATTATGATAGTATAATCAGTTAATATAAAATAGCAATTAACCATAGCAAAATATGAAAAGCAAATTATTTATTTCTATCGCGCTGCTTATAGCCGTTTCACTATTGCTAATTCCGTCGGCCAGGGGCCAGAATGGAACTTACTACCTGGGCGATGCGATTATTTATAAAAACCAAGTGGTCATCGGCTCAACTAACCTAGGCGATGGCTTGGAGTTATTTAAACTGGAAAATAATAAATTAGTTAGGGCGGGCGGCATCAAGCCGGTTAAGGCGCTATATTCTACGGCTGATAATTTTTATGATTTAGCTTTTAGCCAAGAGGACGAGAGGTTATATGTCTACTTGGTTGATGGCAGATATTTATCTAAATATGATATTTCAAATTTAGCCGCGCCGGCGTTAGTTTCTAAAATTAAAGATAATGGTTGGGATTATTTCATGGGAGTGGATTTAGTGGATAATAAAATCATAACTTACGGCGTTAAGGGAACCAAGGTTTGGAATTTAGCCGGACAGATTATTGATTCGTACGAGGTGATTAATCAGTACGCTTATAACATAAATTACCAGTCAAATAATTTCATTTTTGACGCTCAAGCAGATCGCTTAAAATTTTTTGATAAAAACACCAGGCAATTTTTTAAAGAAACCCCTTTCGCTTTAGGCGAGATCCATAATCGGAAAACTTTCGCCGATCAGATCGGCCAGGCGGTTTACCTGGTTGATGATAGTTCGTTAAAGAAGTTTGATTATAGCGGCGAATTGAAAAATGTTTTTAAACATATCTCCAATCGAGGTTATGATGTTGACGGTTTTTCCGACCAGGACCATTTGTACTTTAGCGACGGCGTTGGTATAGTTAAGTTCTCCAAGGCTGATCTAAAGCCGCTGAGCTGGGCCTATACTGCCGATTTGGGTGAAACTAACGGCTGGGCCATGGGCTTAAAAGTTTTACGGGACGATAGCGGAGAAAAAATAGTGGTTTTTAACAACAGTTCAATTTTGCTTTTAGACGAAAATTTAAAAATGATCAGCCATGTAGCGGCCGGCGCCATCGAAGTACAAACTCCCGGAGATTTATTTTTAAGCTTAGATCAGAATCGAGCGGTCCCGTTGACGTTAGTTTCTTTGAGCGGCGGCGGTTATGCTTCCGGCGAGGATCTTTTAATAACTTTTGCCGGCCAGAATTTTTCAGCCAAAGCCGATTGTAGCGGCAGATTTATTAAAGCTCTTACCGTTCCGGAGGCCGAGCCGGGCAGAGTCGAGATTAAGGTTGTCGGCCGGTCATCAGATTTACATTACAGCATCAGCTTTAATATAGAGTAATTACAGCTAACTAATTTAACTTTTGGCAATTTATTTATTTTAACGCTCGCCACGAAAAATTTAGGGATTCAGTTTAAAATTTCCAACAAAATTTTGATGTCAAACGACCGAACAAAATGTTTGTAAAGAAATTTTAAACTAAATCTAGTCCTCAATTTTTCTATGCTCGCTTTTAAAATAAATAAATTGCCAAAAATTCAGCCTAACTGGCATAGATAATATTAAGAAATTATCCAGTTTATGAAAATATATTTTATCGGACAAAAAGGCATACCGGCTAGATCCGGCGGAGTAGAGAAGCACGTGGAAGAATTAGCCACGCGCCTGGTTAAGGCTGGGCATGAAGTCTTCGCCTATGCTCGTCCGAATTATACCAGCAAAAAGCTAAAGAAATATCAGGGAGTAAATTTAATCAATTTGCCCAGCATAGCGACTAAGCATTTTGACGCTATCAGCCATACTTTTCGCGCTTGCTTAGATTTAGCCAAGCGAGAGGTTGATATTATACATTTTCATTCTATCGGTCCGGCTTCTTTAATTTGGCTGGCTAAGTTATTAAAACCCGGCGTGCCGGTGATCTTCACTTTTCATACTAAGTGTTATGAGCATAAAAAGTGGGGCCGGCTGGCCAAAACTTATTTAAAAATTGGTGAATTACTTGGCTGCCTCTTAGCCGACAAAACAATCGTCATTTCTCATGAGCTGGTTCGTTATGTTGAAGCTAAATATAGGATTAGCGCTATTTATATTCCGAATGGCGTTAGTATCTTAAAGGCAGTTAAGGCGGCCAAAATTAAAAAATTAGGCTTAGCTAAAGACAATTATATTTTATTAGTTTCAAGATTAGTCGGCCATAAAGGCGTTCATTATTTAATCAAAGCTTTTAATAGTTTAAAGACCGATAAAAAATTAGTTATAACCGGCGCCGGAGCTTTTACCGATAATTATGTTAGAGAATTAAAAACTCTGGCCAAGGGCAATGAAAATATTATTTTTACCGGCAATAAAACCGGCCGTGAATTGGCCGAGTTGTTTTCTAACGCCTATCTTTTTGTTCAGCCGTCAGAATCGGAAGGCTTGTCTATCGCTTTACTTGAAGCCATGTCATATGGTCGGGGAGTTTTAATTAGCGATATCCCGGAAAATTTAGAAGTTGCTAAGGATGTTGGCTTTTCCTTTATTAATAAAAGTACAGCCAGCTTAACTAAGAAATTAAATTATCTTTTAGAACAACCGGCTCTAGTAGCTTCCCGCGGCGAGTTAGGTAGGGCTAAGGTAAAAGAGGATTATAACTGGCATAATATTACCAAAGAGATCATTGAAGTTTATAAAGACGCCGGCGTTTTACGGCCGAGCGGCAGTGTTCTATTAGCTAACGCTAAGAAATTCGTTAGTTTGATGTTTTAATATTCGGCGTTTTTAGGGTGGCCACTAGAGATTCTGTTTAGAGCGGTTTTTTATTTAAACTTGACTTTCGTTTTTTGTTCGTGTATAATATAAATATGTAAGATTGGCATTGTGGATAACTATAAAATTAAAATAAAAATATATGGGAGATAATTTAACAAAAAGGCAAAGACAAATCTTGGATTTTATAACCGATTTTACCGGTAGCAACGGCTATGCGCCGTCGCTTAGGGAGATTGGCGAGTATTTTAATTTATCCAGTCCGGCCACGGTTCACGCGCATATTCAGGCCTTAAAACAAAGAGGCATGTTAAAAACTTCTTTTAACGAAGCGCGCTCAATTGAAATTATCCCGGCGAAAGCTAATTGGGTCGCTGGCTTAGAATTGCCCTTGGCCGGTTTAATTACTGCCGGCGAACCGATTGAGGCCGTTGAAGAAAAAGAGACCATCGCCGTGCCGCCAGATTTAGTTACCGATAGCGCCAATAGCTATGTTTTGCGCGTTAAGGGTGAATCCATGATTGAAGACGGTATTCTAGACGGCGATTATGTTATTGTTGAAAGAAATCCCTCGCCCAGAAACGGCGATGTGGTAGTGGCGCTTCTGAATAACGCTTATGCTACGTTAAAGAAATTTTACCGCGAGCAGAAAAGAATTAGGTTGCAGCCGGCCAATTCAGCTATGAAACCGATCTATGCGGCTGATCCGTTAATTCAAGGCGTGGTTAAGGGCGTTATAAGAAAATTCGTTTAGTTTTAGAATGGTCTCCGGATAAAGATTTAAAAAATATATGCAGAATATAGATAAGCAAAAATTTGAAGAGATAGTCAGCTCAGCCATAGATAGTTTACCGGAAAAATTTAAGAAAAAACTTAATAATGTGGCTATTTTTGTTGAGGATGAGCCTACCGTCGAGCAGCTTTTAAAGGTAGGCTTAAGACGCGGCGACCTATTGTTTGGCTTGTTTGAAGGCTATGCTCAGGGCAGAAAGTTAAATTTCGGCACAGTTTTGCCGGATCGCATAACTATTTTTAGATTGGCGATTTTAAGTCAGGTCGCCGACCAGGCCGGGGCGAAAGAGAGAATAATTTCCACGATTAAGCACGAAATAGCCCATCATTTCGGTTCTGACGAAATTGGCGCAGTTAAAGCCAGCCGCTAAGAAGCGGCTTTATTTTTTAACGTAAATATGCTAAAATTACCGCTAGAAAAGTTAATTAGCGGATTTTTTATTTATAAAAAGCTATTTTATTTAATATTAGCTAATTAATAAATTAATTGCTTTAACTGGTTTCGCTCAGGAAACTATTATAACCATTGGTTTTATGGGCACTGCCGGTGAGCAAATAATAAACTCTATGGAAGCCTATTGCGTTAAATGTAAAGCCAAAAAAGAGATGGCTGGGGCAGCCGAAGTGGAAATGAATGGCAAGGGCGGAGTAAAAAGAAAAGCCATGAAGGGCAAATGCCCGGATTGCGGCACCTCGATGTTTAGAATTCTTGGCAAAGTTTAAGCTCAGACCATAAATTCTAAACCGCCCAGGTCGTATTAATTGTATCTGTAATAAAGTCAGCATTTTAAGAAAAAACACCCTTAGAACAGGGTGTTTTTTCAAATTTGTATAAAAATCAAAAAATTAGTATAATTAAAGTATTGTTAACTCAATTTATTTTTAAAACAATCGATTAAATATATGTCAAATTATAAAAAAATATTGCTGGTCGAGGATGATGTTAACCTGCTTTATGGCTTGCAGGCTAAGTTTAGGATTGAAAACTTTGAAATTATCACTGATGAAGGTCTGGATAAAAATGATATTTTAGAAAAAATTACGTCTTCGCGGCCCGATTATATCATTCTGGATATTATTTTGCCTAAAGTTAATGGCTTGGATTTACTTAAGGAAATAAAGTCTAAATCGGAAATTTCCCGGATACCGACTTTTATTTTTACTAATTTAAGCGATGATGACAGCCGCCAGCGAGCGACTAAGCTAGGCGCTGATTTTTATTTATTAAAAACCGATTTTAATCTCGATGAATTTGTCGGTAAATTCAAGACGATTATCGCCAATCAGGAAAAAATATCCGTTTAAAATATTTTTTATGAAAATATTAAAAAATAAATTCGTTATCATCTTTTTTATTTTACTGGTTGCGGCAACGGCCGTATATTTTACATTTAGCAAGAAGCCGACTATAGAATATACTACGGCTAAAGTTTATCGCGGCGACCTTATCCAAACAGTAAGCGAAACCGGCACAGTCAAATCAAACAATGAAATTGACTTAAATTTTCCTCTGAGCGGTAAAATCGTCAGTTTATCGGTTAATATCGGAGATAAAGTTAAAAAGGACCAAGTCATGGCTGAGCTTGATAATAGCGATTTATTGTTAAAAGCTAAGGAAGCCCAGGCTAACTTAAGGGTCGCCGAGGCTAATTTAGCTAAAGCCCTGGCCGGAGCCACCCAAGTTGAATTGGCCGTTAGCCAGGCCAGCGTTGATCAGGCTAAAACAACCTACACTTCAGCTCTAGCCGAATTAACTAAGGTGCAAAATACGGTTCAAGAAAATATTAAACAAGCCGAGAAAGATTTAAATGATTTTTATATAATCTCCGGCAATGCCGTTACCAGCGAAGTTCGAGCTTTGGAAAATTATAGGGCCGTAGCCTTAACGACCATGGCGGCAAAAATTTCCGTAGCCGGCAATAGCTTAGATAATGTCAATACCATTCTAACAGATAATGACGCTAAAAATTATTTAAGCGTAGGCAACACCTCTCTAATTGATACGACGAAAGATAGTTATAATTTGGCGCTACCGGCTCTAACGCAAGCGCAAGCTAGCTTAACTTTAGCAGAATCTAATCAGACTAACGAAAATGTGGCTAAGGCCCTGACCGAGGTTTAAGCGCCCTAAATAAATCTTTCACTACTCTAAAGAATTGTTATTCTATGTTGGAAGTAAGCCTAGTCGGCTCAAGTTTTACCCAAACGGAATTAGACGCTTATAAAACCGCTATCAGCACCCAGCAGACTAATGTCAGCACCGGTATAACTGCGGTGCAGACGGCCCAGCATAATTTTAATGATGCAATTAATAATTTGAATAATGCAATTTCGGCGGCTAAGGACGCTCTAGCGACCGCTCAGGTAACCGGCGAGCAGCAGATTACCACGGCCCAAGCCAAAGCTGATACTTCGTTTATGGCCTGGCAATTGGCTCTAGCGCAATTAAATCAGCTTAAGGCCGGTACGCACGATCAGGATATAAGTTTGGCGCGGGCGCAAGTCAGCCAGGCTCAGGCCGCCCTGGATCTAATAAATAATCAAATCAATAATAATATTATTAAAGCGCCGGCCGACGGAATCGTGACAAAAAGAAATTACGAAGTCGGTGAACAGACTTCAAGCGCCAAAGCGGTCTTTTCCTTATTGGGCGACAATAATTTTGAAATTGAAATTGATGTTTCCGAAGCTGATATAAATAAAGTCGCGCTTCATAACGCGGTTGAAGTTACATTAGACGCTTTCGGCGAAGATGTTAAATTTTACGGCCAGGTTAATTTTATTGAACCGGCGGAAACGGTCATTCAGGACGTAATTTATTATAAAGTAAAAATTAACTTTGACGGCCAGGGAAAAAATATTAAGTCGGGCATGACGGCTAACGCCAATATCACTACGGCTCGCCGAGACGGCGTTTTAATTATGCCGGCCAGAGCGATTGTCGAGAGAAGCGGCGACGGCAGATTCGCCCGCTTGTTGGTTAATAAAGAAATGAAGGAAGCGCCGATAACTATCGGTTTGCGCGGCGATAATAGTTTAGTTGAAATTTTATCCGGAGTTAAGGAGGGTGATGAAGTGATAACTTACATTAAGCAGAATTAGCAATGGTAGTAACGCGCGATTGGTTCAAATTAATAATTTTTTTGCTGTGGAACTTGTCCGCCTGCGGCGGCCTCAAACAGTCCTCGCTTCAAAAATTATTAATTTGAACCAATCGCTGTTAGTAGCTTTTTATTTATGTTGATTCAAGTTAATAATTTGGTCAAAAAATTTGTTAACGATGAAATTGTCACTAAAGTTTTAAATGGGCTTACTTTTGATATTGACAACGGCGAATTTGTGGCGATTATGGGTCCATCCGGTTCAGGCAAGTCAACTTTGATGCATATTCTTGGCTTATTGGATCGCGCCAGCGCCGGCAATTTTCATCTCGAAGATAAAGACGTGACTAAGCTAAGCGACGATGAGTTGGCCGATTTAAGAAATAAAAAAATTGGTTTTGTTTTCCAGTCTTTTAATCTTTTGCCGCGCACTACGGTTTTAGAGAATGTTATCCTGCCCTTAACCTATTCTAAGCATCGAGCCGATCCGGCGGTCCGCGCCAAGAAAGTTCTAGAAAGCGTCGGGTTAGGCCACCGCCTGCATTATTACACCAACCAAATTTCCGGCGGAGAAAAACAGCGAGTGGCCATCGCTCGGGCTTTAGTTAACGACCCGGCGGTGATTTTTGCCGACGAACCGACCGGCAATCTTGATTCAAAGTCCGGCGTGCAAATTATGGAAATCCTGCAGCAGTTAAATAATCAGGGCCATACCATAGTTTTAGTGACGCACGAAACCTATACCTCGGAGCACGCTAAAAGAATTATTAAAATTATGGATGGTTTAATCGTTAGCGATTATGAAGTGGCGCATCGCCGCATCGCCCGGGCCGGAGAGATGTTAAAATAATATGCTGGATTTTTGTCGACAATGCGTTAAGATTTCTACCAAGGCGCTTCTGACCAATAAAGGCAGAAGCTTTTTAACAATGCTAGGGATAATTATCGGCGTGGCCGCGGTGATTATTATCATGGCCGTCGGCGCCGGCGCGCAAAGCTTAATTATTAATCAAGTCAAAACTTTCGGCACTAATATCATCGGCATTTTGCCAGGAGCTTCCGAAGATGACGGTCCGCCTTCAACAATTATGGGCATAGTGGTAACCACGCTTACCTATGAAGACGGCTTGGCCTTAAAGGATAAAAGAAATGTGCCCGGCATACTTGATTTAGCATCTTATTATAAAGGCCTGGGAACGGTTAGCTGGGGCTCGAATTCTTATGATACTAACTTAAGCGGCTGCACGGTCGGCTATTTAACCGTGGAAGACGGAGAAATTGATCAAGGTAGATTTTTTACTAAAGAAGAGGAAACTAATTTAGCTAAAGTCGTGGTTTTGGGCAGCACGGTCAAGAAAGAATTATTCGGCGATTCGGACGCTATCGGCCAGAAAGTAAAAATAAAAAAGCATACTTTAGAAGTAATCGGCGTAATGAAGGGAAGAGGCACGGTGGCTTTTCAAAATAGTGATGATCAAGTTTTTATTCCTTTAAAGACCATGCAAAAGTTAATCGCCGGGGTGAACCATGTCAGCATGATGAGATTAAAAATTGACAATGAGCAGGATATCGACCGGTCCATTAGGGACGTAAAAATTACTTTGCGCGAACGGCACGAGATTAAGGACCAGACTGGCGCCAGCGACGATTTTACCGTTAGAAGTTCGGCTCAAGCTTTAGATATGATTACTTCCATAACTAACGCTTTGAAGTTTTTTTTGGCCGCTATGGCGGCGCTGTCTCTCTTAGTCGGCGGTATTGGTATTATGAACATAATGCTGGTTAGCGTAACCGAAAGAACGCGGGAAATCGGTTTGCGCAAAGCCGTGGGCGCGAGCAATAAAAGTATTATGTCGCAATTTCTCATGGAAGCGATTACCATGACCTTAACCGGCGGGATTATCGGCATAATCGTCGGCACCTTAGTGGCGATTTTAATTTCTATTGGCGCCCATGTTTTAGGCTATAGTTGGGATCTAGTGGTTTCGCCTTTTTCCATCGCTCTGGCTCTGGTAGTTTCGGTTGCCGTCGGCGTAGTTTTCGGCATCTATCCGGCCGGCAAGGCCAGCAGATTGCAGCCGATTGAGGCTTTAAGACATGAATAGGAAAGATAGGAGCGCAATCTGTATTTAGTAATTTTTTCGCTACGGATGTGAACGGAGAAAAGGTCGGCCGAACGGTCAGTCCTCGCTTCAAAAATTACTAAATACAGGTTGCGCTCCCAGGTAAATATTTATTCAGATATGAGTTTCATAACTATTATTAAAATTTCTTTGCGCGCCATCAGGGCTAATAAGGTCAGAACCGGTTTGACTGTTTTAGGCATTGTTATAGGCATCGCCAGCGTCATCATAGTCTATTCGGCCGGCGAGGGGATTAACGGCTTGGTTGTAAGCCAAGTTGAATCTTTCGGCGGCACTGATTTAATAGAAACCGAAGTTAAGGCGCCAACCGGTAAAAAGGGCATGGCCGCGGAGCAGCAGAGCGCCGTTGCCATGGCTCAAGGAGCCCAGGTTACCACTTTAACTCTAAAAGATTTTGAAGATGTGAAAAAATTACCGAATATTAAGAACGGCTATGCGGCGGTGCTCGGGCAGGAGCAAGTCAACTATAATGAGCAGTCCAGCAAATCTTTAATTTTCGGCACGACCGCCAGCTCCATAGAAATTGATAAGATGGAAATTGATTATGGCCGATTTTTTACCGACCTAGAAGATAAGTCGCTTGCCCCTGTTGCCGTGCTTGGCTATAAAATTAAGGATAAATTGTTCGGCGATAGCGATCCAATCGGCAAATATATTAAAATTAGAAAAGTTAAGTTCATGGTCGTAGGCGTAGCTAAGGAAAGAGGAGCGGTTATGACTCTAGACTATGACAATTTTGTTTATTTGCCGATTAGAACGCTGCAAAAAAGAATTATGGGCATTGATCACATAGTTTTTATGATGCATCAGCTTAAGGACGCGAGCTTAGCCGATGAAACCGCCGAAGAAGCCAGGCTAGTAATCAGGGAGAATCATGACATTGTCTCTAAGCCTTTAGAATTTAATCCGGGTGAACCGGCCGTTAAAGTCATCGGTGAAGGCATGACCGATACCTCTAAAGATGATTTTCGGGTAGTGACCATGAAAGAATCATTGGATGTCATGGCAACGGTAACCGGAGCGATTACTTTAATGCTTTTAGCCATTGTGGCTATTTCTTTAGTGGTCGGCGGCGTAGGCGTAATGAACATTATGTATGTTATTATTACTGAGCGGACCGCGGAAATCGGCTTGCGTAAAGCCGTGGGAGCGAAATATAGGAACATTATGTCGCAATTTTTATTTGAATCGTTAATCATAACTTTTATCGGCGCTATCGTCGGCATTTTAGTCGGCAGCGGCATGTCTTATTTAATTTCTTTGGGGGCCAATTACGCCGGTTTGGATTGGCGCTTTTCCGTGCCGGTTAAGGCTTATCATGTGGCTATCGGTTTTGCTGTCGTCGCCGGCCTGGGTTTTGGCGTTTATCCGGCTCGCCGGGCCGCGCGGCTTGATCCGATTGAGGCTTTAAATCGAGAATAGATTTTTATGTTTCATTTATCTAGATCAAAACATATAGATTTCGTCGCTTTGCACAAGATGGCTGATAAGCTAATTGATAATTTTCCTCCGCTTAAAAGGCGCCGGCGCTTAAAATTAACCTATAAAATTTTACGGTACTTCGGGTTGGTTCTAGCCGTTTTACTTCTTACGATTTTAATCTTATTTGCCGTAGAAGTTGTGAGTTTTAAAAATATTTATAGCCAGGCTGTTTCCGGACAGGTTAATTTAGAGCGAGCGGTTGCCTTAAGCCAAAACAATCGGCTGGCCGAAGCCATGGTTCTGGCCGCGGCCGCCGATAATAATTTTAATGCTTCTATAGATCAGCTTAGAGAAACTAGAGCTAAATATTTTATTAATAAACTACCCCTAATCGCCAATCAGTTTAACAATGCTGAGAGCTTATTGTTTACCGCTCAATTTTTGAGCAAGGCAGTTTATGGCGGAGCTAATTTTGGCCAAGATTTGGAAAATTTATTAGTCGGCGATCAAGGGTTGAGTTTTTCAAAATTCAGCCAGGAGAAAAAACATGAAATTTTGGGCAAGATATTTGAAGCGGCGCCGGAATTGAATGGTATAAAAGCTGATTTGGATTTGGCTTATTTAAATTTAGAGCAGGTTAATTTATCCGGGATATTTTCTTTTTGGCAGAATAAGATTGAAAAGATCAAGGAGCAAATCTATGGCGCTAGTTCGGTTTTAGAAAAAGCCGTGCCGCTATCGCAGATTTTACCCGCTTTAGCCGGCTATCCTAAGGGAGCTGATTATTTAGTAATGCTTGAAAATAATGATGAGTTGAGGCCGACCGGGGGATTTTTAGGAACTTACGGAATTCTTAAGCTTAGAGATGGAGAAATAACCAGTTTTAATACCCATGATATCTATCACCTTGATATGCCAGTTAAAGATAAAGTTAATGTGGCGCCGCCCGAGCCGATTAAAAAGTACTTAGTGCCAAAATGGTATTTGCGCGATGCCAATTGGTCACCGGATTGGCCGACGGCGGCGCGCCAGATTGACTGGTTTTATCAACAGGAAAGCAGTTTAAATCCGGCTGCGGAGAAAGTCGGAGAATTTGATGGCGTTATCGCCTTAACGCCGAAGTTAATTACCGATTTTTTAAAGATCATCGGGCCGGTGACGGTCGAGGAGCAGATTTATAATCAAGATAATTTTCAGGACTTGCTGCAGTATCGGGTAGAAAAAGGCTATGTAGAATTAGGCGTTTCTTCCTGGAATCGCAAGGAAGTCATCAGCGAAATAGCCGAAAATTTACAAGAGAGGATTTTCGATTTGCCGCCGGCCGGCTGGTTTAAGGTTGTTAATATTATCCTGGACAATCTAACGACAAAAAATTTATTGCTCTATTTAAAGGATGATCAGCTGGAAAATATTACTCTAGCTAATGGTTGGGGCGGAGAATTAAGGGCTGTGGCCGGAGATTATCTTATGACGGTGGATGCTAACATGGGGGCTTTAAAAACTGATGCTAGCTTAAGCCGCAGTTTAAAATATGAAGTCAACCAGAAAGCTGATGGCTTATTAGCTAGATTGACTATCGGCTATAATCATCACGGCCAGGCCGATTGGAAGACCAGCGCCTATAAAAGCTACACCAGGATTTATGTTCCTCTAGAGAGCCAATTAATTAAGATTAATGGTTACTCGCCGGAGCAGATTGATACTGGTAGCGAGGCGGGCAAGACCTGGTTTGGCTTTTATTTTGAGGTTAAACCGGGGCAGTCAAAGATTTTAACTATTGATTATAGATTGCCGAATTTCATTGATCTATCTAAAAACTACGAGCTCTATCTGCAAAAACAGCCGGGCCGAGAGATTGATGACGTAAAAGTTGACTTAAGCTTTGTAAATGATATAAAATCATATAGCCCGGCCTCTCTGATTAAGCCAACGCCGAATCGGCTCCATTGGTCCGGTGATTTGAATGTAGATAGGAATTTTAATGTAAGCTTTTAATTTAACCTATGTTTATAAAAAGAATTGGCATTGATTTAGGCACGACTTATACTTTGGTTCATCTGCCCAGGCGCGGTATTATTATTAATGAGCCGAGCGTGGTGGCGATTTCTTTGCTTGATCGAAAGATTTTAGCCGTCGGCAACGAAGCTAAGGACATGTTGGGCCGAACGCCGGATACTATCGTGGCGATAAAGCCTTTAAAAGACGGCGTTATCGCCGATTATCGTACCACCGAGGCCATGTTAAGGTATTTCATTAACAAAGCCTTAGGTGGCATAAGATTATTTCGTCCGGAAGTTATGGTAGCCGTGCCGGCCGGTATTAGTTCAACCGAGCGGCGCGCTGTCGTCGACGCTACCATCGCCGCCGGCGCCAGGGCCGCTTATATCATTAAAGAACCTATCGCCGCGGCCATCGGCGCGGATATTCCCATCGGTTCGGCGTCCGGCCATATGATTGTTGACATCGGCGGCGGTACGGCCGAAATGGCGGTTATTTCCTTAGGCGGTATTGTTACTTCAACTTCGGTAAGGGTTGGCGGCAATAAATTTGACTATGCTATTCAGGAATTCATTAGACGCAAATATAATTTAGCCATTGGCGAGCGAACGGCCGAGGAAATTAAAATAAAAATCGGCAGCGCTTTATATTTAGAAGATAAATTAACCATGGAAATCCGCGGCCGCGATATGATTACCGGTCTGCCGCGCAGTATCATGGTTAGCTCGGACGACGTTACCGAGGCGATTCAAAACGAGTTGGAAGCCATTATCAATTCCGTTAAAAGGGTCTTGCAGGAGACGCCGCCGGAATTAGCGGCCGATATTATGGATAAGGGCATGGTTTTGTCCGGCGGCAGTTCGCTTTTAAGAAACATTGATCAATTACTCTCGCGCACGACCGACGTACCGGCTTATGTGGCTGACGAAGCTTTGCTCTGCGTCGTTAAGGGCACCGGAATAGCGTTAGAAAATTTAGACTCATATAAGCGAAGTATTTTCGCGACGAAATAGTAAAATAAACTATTTATGATCATCGGCATTGACGCCAGCCGGGCCAATCGGGAGTTTAAGACTGGCACTGAATGGTATTCATTTTACTTAATCAAAGAATTAGTCAAAATTGATTCAAGCAATCAATATGTTTTGTATAGCGACCGCCCCTTAACCGCCGCTTTAGCCAAAATAGTCAGCCGGCACGACAACGTTAAAGCTAAAATTTTAAATTGGCCTTTGGGCTATCTCTGGACGCAGGTTCGCTTATCCTGGGAAATGCTTTTTCATGCGCCGGATGTCCTGTTTATTCCGGCGCATACTTTGCCGTACATCCATCCGCGAAAATCAGTGGTTACTATTCATGACGTCGGCTTTAAACGCGTTAAAGAACTTTATAGTTCGGATAAAATCGGTCCGAGCGGCGGAACATCCAGTAAGGTTTTAGACATTCTAGTTAAATTATTCGCCGGCGGCGAGTCCAGCGCTAGAGTGCTTGATTATCATGGCTGGTCGACTAAGTTCGCTTTGAAGTACGCCGAAAAAATTATCGCCGTTTCCGGATTCACTAAAAAAGAGCTGATTAATTATTATAGCGCGCCCGAAGATAAAATAACCGTGGTTTGCAATGGCTTTAATGACGCCTTATATCAACCGATCGCGGATTCAGTTGAAATCAAGCAGGTGTTGAATAAATATGGCATAGAGTCTCCCTACATTTTCTACGTTGGCCGTTTGGATAAGAAGAAAAATATCGCCGGACTGGTCAACGCTTTCGCCGCAATTAAGGAAAAATATAAAAATTTTAATTATAAATTGGTTTTAGTCGGCAATGCCGGGCTGGATTTCGATGAAATAAAATATGTCATTGAAGATTTTGATTTAGATGATGAAGTGATTATAACCGGCTGGGTGCCGGAAGAGGACATGCCGTACGTTTATAGCGGAGCTTCGCTCTTCGTTTTTCCTTCGTTTTATGAAGGTTTTGGCATTCCTTTGCTCCAGGCCATGGCCATGGGCGTGCCCATAGCCGCTTCCGATATCGGCGCCATCGTTGAAGTAACGGCCGGCGCGGCGCGGCTGTTTAATCCGTCTGATAAGGATGATATGGCTGAAAAAATAGTTGAAGTTTTACTGGATGATAAATTGGCTAAAGATTTAATTAAACGGGGGCGGATCAGGGTAAAAGACTTTAGTTTAAATAGATGCGCCAGAGAAACTTTAGCCGTGATAGAGAATATTAATTGATATCTAAGTTATTTTTATTAAGTGGAGCATGGTGTTCTTTCGCCACTGTTGCCATTCAAAAAACTAATTAAGGTTATGAAAATAAAAATATTATTATTTGCTTTCTTGATTTTATTCCCGACATTATCATTCGCCCAGGAAGATCTAGACCAAACCAAGGAGGAAATTTTTAAGGCGCAAATTAGCGAAATTCTTGAACAAAAAAATACTATTCGCGATGACGGTTCAATCTCAATCCAACAAAAATTACAACTTAAAGGGCTTGAAGGGAGCCGGAAAAATAAAGAAATTATTTTTGACGGGACAAAGTTTGATGTTTTGTCAGCCAGCGAGTATAAAATTGGCGATAGAGTTTTAGTAAATCATAGTATTGATCTAGAGGGTGAGGATAATTTTTATGTTATCGGCTATAGCCGCACTAGCCCTATTTACTGGCTAGCAATTTTATTTGCTTTAGCCGTCATAGCCATTGGTAGATTAAAAGGCCTTCGAGCGCTTATTGCTTTACTGTTGACCTTTCTAATTATTTTAAAATTTATCATCCCCAAAATTTTAGCTGGAAGCGATCCGCTTTTTATTAGTATAATTGGTTCGCTTTTTATTTTAATTTTTGCTGTTTATATCACCGAGGGTCTTAAAAGGACATCTACTATTGCTATTTTTTCTATTTTAATTTCATTAATTATAACTGGATTATTATCTATTTGCTTTTCATCTCTAACCAAATTAACTGGATTTGCCAGCGAGGAAGCTGCTTATCTTATTGGTTTAGCTGGCGGTAATATAAACATTAAAGGACTTTTGCTGGCCGGCATTATCATAGGCGCTTTAGGTGTTTTGGATGATGTAATAATTTCGCAAGTTGCCTTGGTGAGGGAATTGAAAATATCTAATCATGAATTATCAAGATATCAACTTTATCGCCAAGCTATGCGAGTCGGAGTGTCGCATTTAAGTTCAATGATCAATACTTTATTCTTGGCTTACGCCGGTGCTTCCCTTCCCTTACTTATTTTATTTAGCGTTAAAGAACCACCATTTTTAACCTTTGCTCAAGTTATCGATAATGAAATGATTGCCACGGAGATAGTTAGAACAATCACGGGCAGCATCGGATTAATCTTATCTGTTCCAATAGCAACATTTTTAGCCGCTCAGTTTATAAAAGAAGAAAAAGTTAAACAATAATAATAAGTTTTGACTTTGAAGCGTCCATTACCCTCCTAGCCCTTCGCCATACGTTGATAAGGGAATAAAGTTTGAAATTAACTAATAGTTTGTGTTATAATAAAGATGTTATGAAAAATAGATTGACATCTTTTTTTGATATTTTTTTAATTGGGCTGACTGTCGGCCTGGGTTCTTTATTTTTTTTCGGGCGGGTCGCTTTAAGCGATAACGAGATAAACTACACAGCTAACGAAATATTGGTGAAATATAAGGCTCTAGAGCAGCCGGTGAGCGTTAAAATTGATCCGGTCGATTTCTATGAACAGTTAAATTATTATCGCCATCTATCAGGAGTTGAATACGCTGAGCCGGATTATATTTATCAAGCCTCAATCATACCATCCGATACTTATTTTTCTAATCAATGGTATCTGCAAAAAACCAAAGCGACCTTAGCCTGGGACGAGGTGCGGGAGAGCCCCAATATAGTTATCGCCATTTTGGATTCAGGCGTTCAAATCGGCCATCCGGATTTAAAGAGCAATATTTGGCTTAATAAAAAAGAAATTCCTGATAACGGAATTGATGATGATAAGAATGGCTTTATTGATGATGTTAATGGCTGGGATTTCGTTAATAATTTGCCTGATCCATCGCCTAAATTCAAAGAAGGTTTTACCGAAGACGGTATTTTGCATGGCACCATTATCGCCGGCATCGCCGCCGCTTCCGGCAATAACGCCGCCGGCGTTTCCGGCGTAACCTGGCGAGCCCAGTTGATGCCGTTGAAAGTTTTGGATGATACGGGCGAGGGCAGTTCGGTTAAGGTAATCAAGGCTATCGATTACGCCGTGGCTAACGGCGCTAATATAATTAATTTGAGCTTCGTTGGTTCCGGCTATAGTCGAAGTCTAGAAGAAGCGATTAAGCGCGCTTATGATGCCGGTTTAATTATAGTGGCGGCCGGAGGCAATGAAATTAATCAAGGCGACGGCTATAACCTTGATCAAGCCCCGATGTATCCGGTTTGCCTTGACGGTTCGGGCGCCAATCGGGTTATCGGCGTGGCCGCTACCGATACGCTTGACCAGAAAGCTCCTTTTTCCAGCTTCGGCAGCAAGTGTATTGATATCGCGGCGCCCGGAATCAGCGTTTTTAGCACGGTAGTTTATTCGCCGACTAATTATATCGGCGATCAGCCGTTTAATAAGTATTACGACGGTTATTGGTCCGGCACTTCGGTGGCCGTACCGATCGTCAGCGCCGGTTTAGCCCTAATCGAGGCGGCCAATCCGGGTTTAAATCGCGATCAAGTTCTAGAGATATTATTCGCTACCGCCGATGACATCAACCGTTTAAATCCGAATTATTTAGATAAATTAGGCAGCGGCCGCATTAACATTTCAAATGCTGTTAGCACGGCGCGCGCCGTTTTAGAGAATAAATCGGAAAAACTTTTGATCGCCCCGCAGAGCGGCTACCAGAGCTTAGTTAAGGTAGTTAATCGGGACGGCCGGGTGGAAAAGGAATTTTTAGCTTATGATAAAAATTTTAAGGGCGGAGTTAATTTAGCCTCCGGCGATATTGATGGCGACGGAATTAAGGAAATTATTACCGGCGCCGGGCCGGGCGGCGGGCCGCATGTCAGGATTTTTAATTTAAACGGCGAGGTTAAAAGCCAATGGTTTGCTTTTAAAGAAAATTTTCGCGGCGGAGTTAAAGTGGCCGCCGCGGACGTTAATCATGACGGCGCTGACGAAATAATCGCTGTTCAGGGAACGAGCGGAGATTCGGAAATAAAAATTTTTAACGGCCGCGGACAGATGCTCGGCTCTTTTTACGCTTATGACAATAAATTCCGGGGAGAATTAAATTTAGCTACCGGAGACCTCGACGGCGACGGTGAAGAAGAAATTATTACCGGATTGGGTAAAGGCCAAATTCCCGAAGTCCGGGTTTTTAAGGCCATCGGTATCATGCAAAGCCAGTTCTTAGCCTATCCTAAAGCCTTCCGCGGCGGCGTCAGAGTCGCTATCGCCAGCGTCAAGGGCAGCCTGCAGAAAAATAGCGCGCAAATTATAACCGCTCCCGAAGGCGGCGGCGGGCCGCATGTTAAATTTTTCGATAGCCGGGGAAATTTATTGACGCATTTTTTCGCTTTTAACAGCGGTTTCCGCGGCGGCGTTAATTTAGCCAAGGCTGATGTCAACAATGACGGCTTGGTTGAAATCGTGGCCGCGGCCGGGCCAAGCGGCGGGCCGCATGTCAGAGTTTTTGATGCCGGCGGAAAGATTATTGGGGCTTTTTACGCTTATGAAGAGAATTTTAGCGGCGGAGTCAACGTTAGCAGCATAACAGTTACAAATTAATTTTTAAATTAAAAATATATGTTTAAACGAGCAATTTTTGACCGGCCCAACGTTTTAGTCGCCGGCGGAGCCGGTTTTATCGGTTCCCATCTATGCGACCGATTGATTACTACCAGCAAAGTGATTTGCTTAGATAATTTTTCCACCAGCGATGAAATAAATATTGATCATTTATTAGCCGATCCTAATTTTGAGTTTATTAAGCATGATATAACCGAACCCCTGAATTTAGAGAAAATGCCGGAATTGCAAAAATTTAAGATAGAATTTCAAGGCGTTCAAGAAATTTATAATTTAGCCTGTCCGACCTCGCCTAAGGGCTTTAACGAAAATAAAATTCCCACGATTTTAGCCTCATCTTACGGCGTAAAGAATATGCTGGATTTAGCGGTCAAATTCAAGGCTAAATTTATGCATTTTTCTTCTTCGGTGGTTTACGGTTCAAGGCAGGACGATTCCACCAGGGTTAAAGAAAGCGATTTAGGTAGAGTGGATTTTTTGTCGGAGCGGGGTTCGTATGACGAGGGCAAGAGGTTTGCCGAAACTATCGTGGAGAACTACCGTCAAATTTATAATTTGGATACGAAAATAGTTCGCTTATTCAGAATTTATGGGCCGCGCATGGAATTGAACGAAGGTAATTTAATTCCGGATTTTATCAATAATGCCCTGGATAATACGGATCTGGTTATTCCCGGCGACAAGAATTTTTCCACTTCGCTTTGTTATATTAATGATTGTCTGGATGCTATTTTAAAGATGATGACCTCCGAAACCAACGGACCGGTTAATCTCGGCTCTGATATTGACGTTAATCTGACTAAAATTTGCGAAATGATCATTAAGATTATCCAGTCAAAGTCAAAGGTAAAATACACGGATAAACATATGTTCATTACTGAGCTATGTTTGCCTGATATAACTAAGGCGCGGGAAGAATTAGGCTGGATACCGGTTGTGACTCTAGAAAAAGGTTTGGAGAAAACCATTAACGACCTAAGGGCCAGCAAGGGTTTAAAAACCGTTAGGGGGTCGATGTAATTAAATATTTTTCTGTCCAATTAGCGATTTATTATTTATGAAAGTTTTTTGTGTTGTACCAGCTTATAATGAAGCGAAAAATATAACCGCAGTGGTAAACGGCGTTAAGCCGTTCGTGACCAGGCTAGTGGTGGTTGATGATGGCTCGGCCGATCAGACCGGCGCTTTGGCCGCGGCTGCCGGCGCGGTCGTTTTAAAGCATATTATCAATCGCGGGCAGGGCGCGGCCCTAAGAACCGGCACGGAGTATTGTTTAGCCCAGGGCGCGGAGATTATCGTGCATTTTGACGCTGACGGGCAATTTTTAAATTCTGATATCGTAAAAATTACCGAACCGATAGAAAGAGGGGAGGCCGAAGTGGTTTACGGCTCCCGTTTTCTAGATAGCCGCGGCCATACGGCCATGCCTTTTTTAAAAAAATATTTAATTATGCCCTTGGCTAAAGCCGTCAATCGAATATTTTTTAAGATTAATTTAACCGACCCGCAAAGCGGCTTTCGCGCTATGTCCAAACAGGCGGCCGAGAAGATTAATTGGCAGCAGGACAGGATGGCTCATTGTTCGGAGATTATGCTGGCAGTTAAAAAAAATCAGCTTAAGGTTAGAGAGGTTCCTATTGAGGTGGTTTATCATAATTTCGGCCAGAATTTTTTTGGCGGCTTTAAAATTTTGAAAGATTTATTTCTGGCCATGATAGTTAATTAGTCAATAAAATATATGTTGCAACAAGCTATCGCGCTTATTATTATCGCCTTTTTCATCGCCCGGCTTTATTGGCAGAAGAAAAAAAATCATCTTGGCGCCAATGAATTTTTATTTTGGCTGATTTTTTGGCTATTGGCCGCGGTGGTCATAATTTCTTTAAGATGGATTGATAGGCTGGTTTTAGGCTTAGGCTTTACCGGTTCGGGCATAGAGGTTTTATTGTATTTAAGCGTGGCTTTATTGTTTTACTTTGTTTTCCGCTTAAGGTTGAAGTTTGAAAAAATTGAAAAAGACATAACTGAGATTGTTAAAAATATTGCTTTAAAGGATAAATAAAATATATGGCTAGGGGCAAGCTTTGGTAAATTTTCTACTGCGCTTGCCTGCCGGCAGGCAGGGAACTCGCCTCGCTGAGCGAGGCTCAGACAGTCCTCGCACGAAAATTCACCAAAGCTTGCCCCTAGCCTAAAACTATAATTGCATGAAGATTGCGCAAATAGTCTGTACTTTCCCGCCCTATCGGGGCGGCATAGGCAATAGTGTCTATAACATGGCGGACGTCTTGGCCGATTCGGGCCATGAGGTGACGGTTTTTACGCCTGCCTATAGCCGCTTAGCCGGAGCCGGCCAGCCTTTTGATCCGTCATTAGATACGGAAGGAAAATTTACCGTAGTGCGCTTAAAAACCTTAATTCAAATAGGCAACGGCGCTGTGGTGCCGCAGCTTTTTTTTAAATTAAAAGGTTTTGATATTGTCCATTTACATTATCCCTTCTACGGGGCGCATAAAGCCATTTTATTAAGAAAATTAGTGTCGGGGAAAAAAATGAAGCTGGTGATTCATTATCATATGGATAATAAAGCCACCGGACCTAAGGGTTTTATTTTTTTTCTGTATAAAATTTTTGTTTTGCCGATTATGGCCAGGGCCGCTAAAGTTATAACTTGCGCCTCCTTAGATTACATCAAGCATTCTAATTTAGGAAAATATTATCTTTTAAGGCCGGATAAATTCAAGCAGGTTTCTTTTGGCGTTAATCTTGATCAGTTTGTCACTTACCATGACAATCTAAATAAAGATCGCCAACACGGCGTTTTATTATTCGTCGGCGGGCTGGACCAGGCGCATTATTTTAAAGGTTTGGAGAATTTATTAAAAGCCCTGGCGGAAATTGTTAAAATTCCTAAGTTCAGTTCGACCATTTTAAACGTCGTCGGCCGCGGCGATTTATTGGAATATTATAAAAATTCCGCCCGCGCCGCCGGCGTGGCTAAGTCGGTTTTCTTTTATGAGGACGTGGATAACAGCAAATTGGTTGACTTTTATAATTATTGCGATTGCTTGGTCATACCCTCAATCAACCAATCCGAAGCTTTTGGTTTAGTCTTGCTTGAGGCCATGGCTTGCTCCAGGCCGGTGATTACTTCCAATCTTCCCGGCGTCAGGGGCGTTTTTAAAAATGGCCAGCAAGGTTTATTGGTTAAGCCTGATGATGTCGGAGATTTAGCTAGAAAAATTCAGATGATCTTAGGCGATAAAAAGCGGGCCGCGGCTATGGGGCGGGCCGGTCGGGAATTAGTGGAAAAAAAATATACCTGGGTAGGGATGGGAAAGAAACTTGATGCGATTTATTGCCAGATAAAGTACCACCCTTCATCATAACATGTTGTTTGATTGGACGGAGATGATTGTTCTGAGCGCATATGAAATTGTAGCGATTTTTGAAAAAAAATTGCCCAAATTTCATCTTAAGCGAAGAACAATCATCTCCGTCCGATCAATTTAAAAGGAAATTATGAAAATTTGCCTAATCAATAATTTATACGAACCGTACGCCAGGGGCGGCGCGGAAAAAATAACTAAAACCATTGCCGACGGCCTGATTAGGGCTGGGCATGAAATTTTTATTATTACCACTAAGCCGTCTCGGGAAAAATCATTAATTTCCGATCCCAGAAGGTATTATTTGAACAGCTTATATTATGATTTAAAAAAAATGCCTAAATTTTTGCGATTGTTTTGGCAGATTTGGAACTTATTTAATTTTTTAAATTATTTCAGAATAAAAAAAATTTTGCGCGCGGAAAAATGCCAGGCGGTCATAACTAATAATTTAATGGGCGTGGGATTTTTGACGCCATTGGCTATCAGGCGATTAGGTCTTAAGCATCTTCATATCGTTCATGATATTCAGTTAATTCACCCCGGCGGATTAATACGTTTCGGCGAAGAAAGGGCCATTAACGGCCAATGGGCGAGAAATTACGCCGGTTTAACCGCTCGGCTGTTTGATTCGCCTCAAACAGTCATTTTCCCTTCCCGCTGGCTCCTGGATCGCTATTTGGATAAAATATTTTTTATTAAATCCAAGCGAGTAGTTTTACCCAACCCGATCGCGCTTAAAGCGGTCGATCGGCCGCCGGCCGGCCAGATTTTTAAATTTTTGTATTTAGGGCAAATTGAAAAGCATAAGGGCTTAAGCTTGTTGATTCAGGCTTATAAAAAACTTAGGACGGAGTTTTCAGATACTGAATTGATTATCGCCGGATCAGGTGCGGAGTTCGAATCAGCTAAACTTGAGGCTGGCGCAGATAGAAGCATTAAATTTTTAGGCCGGCAAAGCGAGATTGAAGTCCAACAGCTTTTAAAAACTTGCCAAGTCTTGGTCATGCCGACTTTGTGCTATGAAAATTGTCCGACCGTAATACTAGAGGCTTTTAGCGCTCGTCTGCCGATTTTGGCCGCGGATTTAGGCGGTATTAGCGAATTATTGGGCGAAGACGCGGCCGGTCTTCTTTTCCGACCGGGCAACGCGGCTGATCTGGCCGAAAAAATGGCTTGGGCTATCGGCCACAGGGAAGAATTAGCCGCCATGGCTAAGGCCGGCCGAGACAAGGCGGATAAATTCAGTATAGAGAATTATATTAAAGAATTGGAGAAGCTGATAAATTAAGTAATTTTTCATGGCAAAATAGATCATGCCCATAAATTTAATTCCAACTTTAAACGCCGAGCATCTAGCGAAACTTCTGGCTCAGGATAAGAATTTTTATGTTCATTATCCGCGAAATAACAAAGACGGCCGGAGGTTTTTTCCGGACGGGGAAGTATATTCAAGATTGGACGAGTTGCCGCCGGCCGAGAAGACAGTAATTATACATGCCGGCGCGCCAGAGCCGAATCAAGGTTTGGTGGAGCTAGAATTTACTTTAACTGCTTTAAAAAACCGGGGTTTAGCGCCGCTGGAGCTTTTTTTCAGCTATTTCCCTTAACGCTATGCAGGACGGCGTGTTTGAGCCGGGCGAGCTGAATATCGCCGCTGAGCTAATTAAGCGATGGATAGGATTCTACGGCATCAGTAAAATTTATGTCGTCGACGCTCATTTCGCCGGCAAAGAATGGGTAAATAACCGTTCGGTTAAATGTTTATCAGCTCTTTATCTTCTTAAAGAAGCGGCCTGCGCTAAATATCAGGATATATTATTCATTTCTCCGGACGCGGGTTCATCTCGCCGCACCGGCCTGCCCGGATTTTTAAAAGAGCGGAAAGATTCTCGTCGAGTGGAAATTATACCCGATGCCGGCTTGGCGACAAAGATAAACGGCCGCGTCGTGGGCGTGGTGGATGATTTAATCGAAACTGGCGGCACTTTAGCGCGCGTCTATGAACTTTGCAAAGATTTAGGCGCGGTTAAGGTTATCGCCCTAGCGACGCACGGCGTTTTGCCGAGCGGTGTTGAGCGGCTGAAAAATATTTATGACGATTTATTTTTAACCAATAGCATAAACTGCCAAGACGCTAAAATTGACGTTTCGGGGCTGATTGGCCAGGCGCTTGTTGAATCATAAATCAATAAAAATAGGGCATAAGCTATATGCGCCTCGCCCTATTTTACTGATCGAATTATAATTATTGCTTGCTATATTTAAAGACGTAAACTTCTCCATTATTAATTTCTTCAAAACTCGAGGCCGACAGCTTGGCTTCATCCAGAATTTTTTTAAAGCCCCACCAATATTTATTTAAGACAAAATAGCCTTCCTGAACGCCGGCCAGATCCATGGCCGCGACCATAGTGGCGCGGTCCGGTTTCTTATAAACCATATCTAAATAATATTGATAAAGCGGGGAGCTGGTCGGAATCGGATAATAGAACAGCTGACCGTCGCCATAATATTTCTTAAAGCCGAATTGGCTTAAGGCCGCGGCGCTGGTTTGCTGGTTGGCTAGAACGATATAGTCGCTTTTGGCATCAGTATCTATCCAGCCAACCGCCTTGATGTCGGCCGCCGAAACCGAGTAGCCGCGCGAGTTAAAATAATTATCAAAGCGCGGATAGGTAAGATATAGCCCGGCGCTGATTAAAATTATTAGCCAAGCCAGCCAGCTTAATCTAAAAATGATATTTCGCGTCCAGACCTTTTCGATCAGAGCGTAGATTGACAATATAACAAACGGCAAAAGAAATAAGCCGGCGATTAAGAGAATTCTTTCCGGGTAATCGCTTCTTTCATAGTTAATTAAAAAAGCAAAAGGTATTTTCGCGGTGATAAAATATGATATGAATAAAGCGGCCGCCACCGTAAAATACAGCCAGAGAAGCCGGCATTGCTGACGATGTTTAAGCGCGATTATAACTCCGACGAGAGCCAATAAGACAAAAGCGAATTTTAAATTTAGGCCATAAAGATAGATGAAGTTTAAAATAAAATTCTCCTGGCCGGGGATCTTAGGAATCAACTGACTTAGGTCTTGCGCTACCGCGCCGCTAGTTGCCGCCGCGCCGAGCTGGCGGTTTAAAAAATAAAAAGCCGCCGGCAGAATAAAAATGGTTATTAAAATTAATAGGGGATAGAGATATGATTTTATTTTTCGTCGATCGCTATGATAAACCGCTAAAAACATAGAGAAGAGCAGGGCCGGCAGGCCGGCGATAGGTTGAATAATAAAAGCAGTCAGAGCCAGAAGTAAAATGATGGTGAAATCAAGCAGATTTTTGCAAATTAGGCCCAGGAGAATAACCATGATGAGTAGGAAGTAAGCTAGATTCTGCGGCGTAGTGACAATCAAAAAAGGAAAAGTCAGCGCCAGGAGCGCCAGAATTAAAATTAAACTGGGTCGCTCTTCATTAAACCAGGATTTAGTCACGCGCCAGAGAGTTAACGGTAAAAAAACCGCGGCCAGTACCGGTAAGAGTAATTTATCTAGCCAGGCTAGAGGCAGGGCGGTGATTTTATGCAAAATCACTACTAGACCATACTGTCCAAGATAATAAAACGGCTTAGGCACCACGGCGCCGATTTTATCAATTAGGTTTTCCGTAGCCAGATGAACGAAAGGATCATAGCCGTAGCCCAGCCGGTAAACGATAATAGCTACGCCGAAGGATAAAAAATAGTGGGCGATTAAAAGCGGTAAAACCCAGCGGCCGTTCTTAACAATATTGGCGATTAAAGCCAGGGTGGCCAGACTGTAAATTATAAAAAAATATTTAGGCACGATTTGCCAGGGCGAGATTATGGCCTGGCTTGCCGAGCTGCTTAAAAGAACATAAAAAGCGGCGCCTAGAAGCAGGATATAAACGGCCAGGGCGAAAAAGTTTAAAAGTCCGAATTTGGTTTTAAGGGCTTTACTTTGATTTAGCGGTCTATTTTTTCGGTTTGCGGAAAAGTAGAAATAATGTATAATGATAAATGAAATAATCGCTAAAGTTAAACTAATTGCTACGCCCAAATTATTTAGAGAGTAAAAATAGTAAACTAAGCCGCCGAATAAGGAAATCAGGCAGATTAGAATTAAGAATGAATTTAAGATGTTTTGCAGTTTATTGCTCATTTTTATATTCTGGATATTGTTGGCCGAAGATGCTGGCTTTTCGCTTAAGATGAAATCTGGGCGATTTTTCTTCAAGGAAAAATCGCTACGATTTCATATGCGCTCAAAGTCAGCATCTTCAGCCAACCGACAACCTAACTTATATTATTTTACCATATCTTATGATAATTTCCATTGCAATCTATTTTTTAAGCATAGCTTTAATATTATTTCTTATTTATTGCTGTATTAATGTAATTTTTTCGGTTCTGTCATTCGCTCCCTGGGTGCCGAGCCGGAGCCGCGATTTAGAGAGGATTTTTAAACTGGCCGACTTAAAGCCGGGCCAAATTTTTTATGATTTAGGCTGCGGCGACGGCCGGGTAACCATTTTTGCCGCCAAGAATTATAAAGTTCAAGCTATCGGCCTTGAGATATCCCTGCCGTTCTATTTAATCTGCCGCTTAAGGCAGATTTTCAGCCATCAGGACAATCTTAAGTTTAAATTTAAAAATTTATTTAAAGAAGATTTAAGCCAGGCCGATGTAGTTTATTTTTTTGGCATCCCTAAGACGGTTAACGGGAAAATCGTCGCTAAATTAAAACGGGAGTTAAGGCCCGGGAGCAAGGTGATTTCTTACGCTTTTAAATTAAATGATTGGACGCCTAAAATTATAGACAAGCCGACTAAGAATGATTTGTCCGTATATTTATATGAAATTTAATTTGCCGATTAGTCTTAAAAATTGGTTAAAAAAATATTGGCGCTGGTTTATTTTATTAGCCGTGGTCGCGGTTTTTTTTGTTGGCACGGCCAGCTTTAATTACTACGCCCAATCGCCCGATTTCATTAAATGGCTTTCGCCCGACGAATCGGCTAATTATAATTTTGCCAAACTTTACGCCCAGGAAGGCCGTTTAACCTTTTTCGAAAAATACAATCTTTTATCTAATGATATCATTCAGCCCAGAAGCTATCGCAGCGATCAGGGAACGATAAAACCGGTTAGTTTTCTCGGCCTAATTTTAATTTACGGTAAGATCGCCAGTTTAACGACTTATAAAGTTCTGCCCTTTTTAACGCCGCTCTTCGCCGCTATCGGCCTGATTTTTTATTTTCTCCTTGTTAAGGAGATTTTCGGCAAGCGCAACGCTTTACTGTCTTTTCTTTTGGCCGCCTGTCTGCCGCCGCTTATCTATTATAGCGCCCGCAGCCTCTTCCATAACGTGCTGTTTACGGTTTTATTGATTGTAAGCCTTTACTTTGCCGTTATTATGCTTAAAGACAAGAAGCCGGCGGCAGAGGCTAAATTTAAAATAAGGTTTTTTCCCGACATTTACGCCGCTCTATCCGGAATATTTTTAGGCTTAGCCGTCATGGTCCGCTCGGCCGAATTAATCTGGCTTGTTCCGGCCTGGCTGGCTCTCTGGTTATTTAATGTTAAAAAGGTTGGCTTAATTAAATTGTTGATTTTTCTAGCCGCTCTCTTATTTACTTTAACTCCGGTTTTTTATTGGAACCAAATACTTTATCATTCTTATTGGCGCGGCGGCTACGATGAAATGAACCAATCAATTTTAAATATCGCCGGCGCCAGCCAAACGCTAATTCAGTCCGGCTGGGCTAAGCTGGATGTTATTAAGGGTAGTTTTAATAAAATTAAGGATAATATTTTTCATTTCGGCTTCGCGCCGCGCCAGAGCCTAAAAATGCTTTATCATTATTTCGCCATCATGTTTTATTGGCTGTTCTGGCCGGCGGCTTTAGGCACAATTTGGTTTTTAACTAGAATCAAAAAATGGCAGAAGCGCCATTTCGCTTATTTCACCTTTTACGCTATCATGGCCGTCATTTTATTATTCTATTATGGCAGCTGGGATTTCCATGATAATCCGGATCCGCGAAGCTTCACTATCGGCAATTCCTATACTCGCTATTGGCTGCCGATTTATTTAGGCGCCATACCGTTGGCTAGTTTTTTCTTAATCAGACTGTCAAATTTATTCAGAAAAAAATTTTTAGTTTACGGTTTCCGCTTTTTAATTATAACTGCGATCTTTTTTATTTCTCTGCAATTTGTTTTAGCCGGCAGCGCCGAAGGCTTAATTAAATCGGCTAAGCAGCAAATAGCCGTACGCGCAGATTATGACCGCCTTCTGGCCCTAACCGAGGCTCGAGCGGCGATCATTACCCAATATCATGATAAGCTGCTCTTTCCGGAACGCAAGGTAATCGTCGGTTTATTCAATAATGATGAAATGGTAAAGCAATACGCTGTTTTAGTTAACTATCTGCCGGTTTATTACTATAATTTTACTTTGCCGGAAAAAGATTATAATTATTTAAATGAAACAAGATTAGCTCAGTTTAATCTAAAAATAGATATTGTAGAAAAAATCACTAAGGATTTTACGCTTTATAGAATAACGCCAGCGGTAGCGGCACCATAATAAATATGAAAAATACTAAAAAAACAAGTCGCCTTGGTATTGACGCGCGCTTCTACGGTCCGATCGGCAAAGGCTTAGGCCGCTATACCCAGGAAATCGTTGATAATATCATAAAGTTGGATCAGGAAAGCGAGTACGTAGTTTTTTTGCGTCAGGAAAATTTTTCTAGCTTTAAAAGCGATAATCCTCGGGTGAAGAAAGTTCTGGCTGATATCAGGTGGTACGGCCTGGCCGAGCAGCTTTTTTTACCGTTCTATATCTGGCGGGAGCGCCTTGATTTAATGCACTTTCCTCATTTTAACGTGCCGGTTTTCTGTCCGGTTAAATTCGTCGTCACGATTCATGATTTAATTCTAACTAAATTTCCCACCCAGCGCGCTACGACTTTAGCGCCGTTGGTTTATAAAATAAAAAACTTTTTTTACCGGATTGTTATTAGGCGGGCGGTTAGGCGGGCGCGGCGGGTTTTAGCGGTCTCGGCTTATACTAAGGCGGAAATCGTCAGGCAATTTAAGATAGAACCGGAGAAAGTTATTGTGACTTATGAAGGCGTGGCTAAGGTTTTCCAAGATAAGATTAGTTCGGGTCAGGCGGAAAATATTTTAAAAAAATATCAGATCACTAAACCGTTTCTGCTCTATGTCGGCAACGCCTATCCTCATAAGAATCTGGAAAGTTTAATTAGAGCTTTTTTAATCTTATATGGAGAAATAAAAGATTTACAGCTAGTCCTAGTCGGTAAAGAAGATTATTTTTATCGCCGCTTAAAAGAGCTGGCCGGCGGTTTTAAGCAAGCGGTAATTTTCCCCGGCTATGTGCCGGATAATGATTTAAGATCATTATACGCTCTAGGCAGCGCCTATATTTTTCCTTCGCTTTACGAAGGTTTTGGTTTACCGGCTCTAGAAGCCATGGCTTTAGGCTTACCGGTAGTCAGTTCCGATAAAACCTGCCTGCCGGAAATTTTCGGTCAGGCCGCGGTTTATTTTAATCCGGAAAACGAAAAGGAAATGAAAGAAAAAATTAAGCAGGTGATTAGCGATCAAGCCTTGCGCCTTAAACTTAAAAATAGGGGAGAGGAGCAAATAAAAAAATACAGCTGGAGCGAATGCGCCCGCCAAACTTTAGCGGTTTATAAAAATATTTTAAATAACCGTCCTGTCAATTGAGGATAAAGATTTTAGTTTTTCGCTTAGACAAAATTTGGGCATTTTTTCTTAAAATTATTCAATCGGTTAAAGACCGAAATAGATACTAGAGAGATTGAATAATTTTAAGAAAAAATTGCTACAATTTTGTATGCGCTCAAAACTAATATCTTTATCCTCTTTATTTTTTTAAAATAATTTAAAACCCCCTAGTAGAAGTTTCACGAGTTTTTCGTTAGCTTCTAGCTAAAGGGTTTTGAAGGGTGGCGCGCTTAGGCGCCTTTGGGGTCGGCCGGGAAGACCTCTTCAACCACTTGGTTGAATTTTTCGACGGCGCTGGACTCAAGGAACCTACTTGGGATTCTTTCCGGACAGCGGAAGCGCCGGCCGATTTTCGGTCCAAGCCTAAGGTCTTTTGGCTTGATGTACGGGAAAGCCTCTGCGACCGCTTCGTCGAAAGCGTGGTGCTGTGTATTCATTGTAGTTTGCGTTGGGGTTGGCTTCTGATTCGCCTGGCGATGCCCTTGACCTCGATGAACTTAATCTTCACCGTAAAACACGAGAACGGATCTGTCGGCTCCGGTGTACAGTCCGTGCCGAGAAGTTTAGCCTGTTCCTCTGGACCGAGGAACTGGGGTAAGAAGGACAGGTGTCTGTCCGCGACGAAAAAAGACGGAACGTGTCTCGTCATAATAGGCCCCTCCTTTCCGGGGGCGTTTTTTTGGTTTGGTTGTTAAATAGCAATTTAATGAAAATAATTGATTATTTACATAAAATTGATATCCAGCCAACCGCGATGTAAAGAACATGACGATTTTTATCATAGCATATATTTAACAAAATGTCAATATGGCAAGGTAATGTGCACACACATTTGGCGGTTTTCCCAAAACTATGAGAAAATCGGCAGATATGTGTACAAAATTACCAGCTAACCCATTAGAGGAGCGGCTAAGGTGGGTATTGCCAATCATTAAT